>Ga0209358_10002374_pt1 | contig 14364 bp, 9 predicted proteins | sample LauGreFa1BDMLBSN_2_FD_187574 | JGI IMG/M metagenome (GOLD analysis project Ga0209358, IMG submission 187574) | Freshwater lake microbial communities from Lake Michigan, USA - Fa13.BD.MLB.SN (SPAdes) (version 2) | ecosystem: Environmental > Aquatic > Freshwater > Lake | place: Lake Michigan, USA... | reverse complement strand
GTTTTTGGCTGATACCATCAAAGAAAAAACCATTGTTCTCACAGGAGCAATGGTTCCCTATAAGTTTGGCAGTAGCGACGGACTCTTCAACCTTGGCAGCTCATTGGCCTTTGTACAAACACTTCCTCATGGGGTGTACGTTGCCATGAATGGAAAATATTTCGAAGGACACAATGTCCGCAAGAACAAATCAACCGGGGAGTTTGAGTTGATCAATGAATAAAACTTAAAATAAAAAAACCAGAGATCACTCTCTGGTTTCTTAATGGGTAAGTAAGCTAGGATACGTTATTTTCTCTCAAGTAATTTAAAGAATTGATCCAACTGAGGAAGCACTACGATACGTGTTCTGCGGTTTCTTGCTTTTCCTTCTGGAGTTGAATTGTCTGCAATTGGTTTGTATTCAGAACGACCTGCTGCAACCAATTGCGCAGGATTCAAACCATATTGTTTTTGCAACAATCTTACAATGGTAGTTGCACGCTTCACTGAAAGATCCCAGTTGTCTTGCATCAAATCATTGTTGCCATTCAATGTAACATTGTCAGTATGACCTTCAACCATGTATTCCAGATCAGGCTGTGCCTTCAATACTGTTGCCACTTTACCTAAAACAACTTTTGCCTTGTCGTTCACATCAAAACTTCCAGTTTTGAACAATACCTTATCAGAGATGTCTACATATACAACACCCTTGTCAACCTTGATATTGACATCCTGGTCGTCCAAATCTCCCAATGCACCTTTCAAGTTCATCACCAACGCCATGTTCAAAGAATCTTTTCTTGCAGCTGCCTGCTGAATAGATTGGATATAAGAATCTTTCGCACCAATATTGTCCAAAGACTTTTTGATGCTCTCCGCCTGTGAAGATGAAATCACTGATAAATCTTCCAATTGCTTGAGTGCAACATTGTTGTTCTTCTTCAACATATCCACCTGATCTTTTAAAGAAGCAATCTGCGCTTCTCTTTGTGCATCTGCGATTGCACGCTGACGATCAGCTTCTGCTTTTTCATCTTTACAAGCCTTGGTTTCTTTTTGAGAAACAATCAGCTGATTGTTCAAAGAAGCATACTTGTCATTCAATGCCTGGTATTTCTTGGTGCTTACACAAGAAAATAATGTTCCTACCAATAATAAAGGCAATAAAAAATGTTTAGGTTTCATTGTTAGTTTCTTTTAAAGAATTGACATTACGCAAATATAATACGTTATTTTTCATCTGCATCAACTGTTCGAACAAAAGCGCTTCTTTTGGGTGCTGGCATCACGCTGTGTTCACCACGCACTCCCTTCCATATCACTTCGCTGAATTCAAAATCATTCACACGATCCTCTTTGCTGAAATCAAATGTCTTGCTTTTCCTGGCCAGTGGTCCGTCTTTTTTATTGACTTCCGTTATATCAACCTTGGCTTGTATTGCAGCAAATGTTTTTGCATTGGGTAGCTTGCTGAAACTGCGCCACATAGGCGTTGCAGCTGCATCATACTGCGACATGGGTGCCATTCCCAAAATCAATTCAATGGTTCTCACCATCGATGATGTGCTGTATGGGGTGTGATCAATAAATCCTCTTTTCACATAACCGCCGGCAACATAGGCAGTGGTACGGTGTGCATCCACATGATCAGGACCATTCTGCGCATCATCCTCTACGATGAAAACAACCGACTGCTCCCATATAGGTGACTTTGATAAATGCTCGACAAACAATCCTACCGCCCAATCATTGTCAGCCACATGTGCAAAGGGTGTTGGTCGACCCAGACTCATCCCCTCTGTGTGATCATTGATCAACCGCAACGTATTCAACTGAGGAACAGCATTGATGCGCAACAAAGAATCAAAATCTCTTTTCCATTGATTGACGCGCGTGGTGTCACGGACGGTTTCATCCCAGCTGGTATAATAGGGACAAAAATGTCCCTCTAAAATTTTCAAATTGGGTTTGTAATCATCGGCGAACTCGCCATAGGTGCGGTAACTCACGCCATGTCGCTTTGCATTCCCCCAAATAAAATCACCTTTGTTGTCTGCCGCACGCCTTCTTCCCTCTGCATCATAGTCGCCTCCTCTCCCTCCATAAGATGTTGGCCAGTTCTTCTCCAGATAATCCGTTGCATACGCCCCGAATGTCCAGTTATGCCCATCGGCACTTACTTCACCATCCACATAAAAATTATCCAGCAATACAAATTCCTTCACCAGCGCATGCTGATTGGGTGTGATCTTTTCTCCAAACAACAATAAACTGGTATCTCCATTTCCGCCAGCAACATCAGATAAAACCTGGTCATAGGTTCGGTTTTCCTTCACGATGTAAAACACATATTTTATAGGAGAAGGGTCGCCCACTTTCATGGGGATGGGATTACCTGGCTCACCACTTGCCTGCAACTCCTTTGTTTTTGTATAGGGTGTATTGGCATAGACAGCTTTTGAGTACAAGCCCAATGCCTGCTCAGTGGGCTCTTCGAAAATACTCATGGTGCCTTTGAAGAGTCCGCCTATATACTCCACTGCTGCAGGTTTTGAAGCATCGCCTTTTTGAAAAATTACTTTCTCTTTTTTCTCAATTGGATTGGGACCATTGGGATTCGCAAGAGAACTGAATCCCTTTCCATTGGTAACAAATACTTTTTTACCTACCACACGTACATTGGTTGGATACCAACCAACTGGTATGAATCCCAATGACCTGCTCGATCCGGATGGCTCCATTTCAAAAACTGCCAACGCATTGTTATCGGCATTCGCAATGTACAAACGCTCTTCATTGGTAGACAAAGCAAGTCCATTGGTTGTAGAACCTGGCACTGCATCAGCATACAGGGCCGCATTCAATGTTTCCATCACTTTCATATCGCTTGTGCGAATAACAGAAACAGCATTGTCGTTTGCGTTTGCAACAAAAAGCTGATCTCCTTTTTTATTGAGGATGATTTCGTTTGGATTGTCGCCTACCTGCACATGCGCAATGATGGCACCATTGGCAGCATTCATCTTCAATACCTGGTCTCCTCCCCAAAGCGATACATATAATATGGTATGATCAGGCGAGAGCACGCAGCTGTATGCCTCTGCACCCAATTTGATTTGATGAAGAATGGATTTGTTGCTTGTATTAATAATATAGAGTGAACTGTCGTCTCGCGTAACAGTATACAACAATTGCTTCTTGCTGTTGACTGCAATGCCTGCGGGTCCGATTTTATTGGGCCATGGTTTCCCCAGCAGCATGCTGTCTTTTAAAAAGAGGCGATCTCCTTTTGTGCTGTAGATATTGATCCTGTTGTCGTACCCTGCAGATACATACAACTGTTGATCATCTTCGGAAAATGCGAGTCCATACCAGGCCTTGTCTATGATCAGCTCATGAAGAACCCGCTCATTTGCAATGTCTATGTATTGAATGGAATGTCCACTTTGTCCGTTGTTGCTCACCGCCATGCGCTTGCCTGAATGGGAAACAGCCATGTTCAGGGGTAGGTCACCCAACTGCAGACTCCTGCCCAGGGGCGTGAGCGACCAACCGTTGGGAAGTACAACAGGAGAGGGCAGTTGACAGTTGACGGTTCTGATTTGAAATAGAAATGCAATGACCAATATATATTTCATAAAGCCGGTTTAGGTACCATAAAAATAAGCTGGATGTGCGTAACTTAATTTTGCCGGGCTGCTATGGAATTATTAACTTCAGAGTGATTTTTGTTACTGGCTGCTTGCCAGAATTTTCTTGTTTGTTTTCTCATGTCTACCCTGCTGTTTGTCTAATCAGCAGGGTTTTTTGTGAAAAACACTAATAATTTTAGTGGATAAAATGCTAAAAATATTAGTTTATTAAATTTGGATGATGTATCTTTACCCCCTCAAATATTTATAATTATGTCAAACAATGAAAAATTAAAAGCGCTGAAACTCACGCTGGACAAGATTGAGAAGGATTATGGAAAGGGTAGCGTGATGATGATGAATGAAAAAGGAGAGGCGCAAATTGAAGTGGTATCAACAGGTTCTATTGGATTGGATGCAGCCCTTGGCATCGGTGGATTGCCAAAAGGGCGGGTCATTGAAATATACGGACCTGAAAGTTCAGGTAAGACAACCATTGCAACCCATGTGATTGCAGAAGCACAGAAAAAAGGGGGTGTTTGTGCCATCATTGATGCGGAACACGCGTTCGACAGCTCCTATGCCAAAAAATTAGGGGTGGATGTTGACAACCTCTTGATCTCTCAACCCGACTATGGCGAGCAGGCATTGGAAATCGCCGACAGATTGATCCTTTCAGGCGCACTGGATGTAGTGGTGATTGACTCTGTGGCTGCACTGGTACCCAAAAGTGAACTGGAAGGTGAGATGGGTGACAGTAAAATGGGATTGCATGCAAGATTGATGAGCCAGGCATTGAGAAAGTTGACTGCCACCATCAGCAAAACAAATACCATCTGCATCTTTATCAACCAATTGCGTGAAAAAATTGGCGTGATGTTCGGAAATCCTGAAACAACAACAGGAGGCAATGCATTGAAGTTCTACTCATCCGTACGTCTCGATATCCGCAGAGCTGCTCAAATCAAAGATGGAGAAGAAGCCATCGGCAACCGCGTGAAAGTCAAAGTAGTGAAAAACAAAGTGGCACCGCCATTCCGCTCAGCAGAATTTGACATCATCTTCGGAGAAGGTATTTCCAAAACTGGTGAGATCATCGACATGGGTGTGGAATTGGGTGTTCTGCAAAAAAGTGGAAGCTGGTACAGCTACAACAGTGATAAACTGGGACAAGGACGTGATGGAGTTAGACAACTGCTGATCGACAATCCGGAAATGGCAAATGAAATGGAGGCCAAGATCAGAGAGAAACTCAAAGAAGCACAAGCGATATAATCAATAGATGGGTTTTTGATTGTAAACCGCATCCCTCACAAGGATGCGGTTTTTTATTAACTTCCATCCACAATCAAGCTTCATGGAAAAAAAGAGAATACTCAATAAAAGAAAACGCATCGCACTTGTTGCCCACGACAACAAGAAGAAAGAACTGATCGATTGGGCTGTATACAACAAACATGCTTTGTCCAAGCATGAACTGCTCGCAACAGGTACAACAGGAAAATTACTGGAAGAAGCATTGGATCGGTCAATTAAAAAATTACTGAGCGGACCCCTGGGCGGTGATCAGCAAATTGGTGCATTGATCGCAGAAGGACAAGTTGATACATTGATTTTTTTCTGGGACCCCATGGAAGCACAACCACACGATCCGGATATCAAAGCTTTGCTCAGACTGGCTGTGACCTGGAATATTCCTTTTGCCTGTGACCGCGCCACAGCGGATTTTCTTCTTACATCCCCTTTGATGTTCGAAGAGTATACATGCAGCATCCCAGATTATTCAACTTATTTGAAACGCGACGTAAAATAATTTCATGAAACAATTATTCATTCTTTTGATCTGCTTCAATCTATCTGCTGTTGCACAAGATTCCATTTCTAAATCAACTGTTCAACAAGCAAGTCAGCTGATGGATGTGAAATTCACAGAAAAGGAAATTGAAATGATGCTGCAGGATTTGAAAGACAACCTGGTTGACTACAAAAAAATGCATGCACTGCTGCTGAACAACAATATTGCAATGAGCGCTGCACAACGTTTGCAACCCGACAATGCAATACAACAAAAAATCAATTGGCAGTACAATAAAAAAATACAACTGCCTTCCAATAAAAACGAACTGGCATTCTATTCGATACACCAACTGGGTTCACTGCTACGAAACAAACTGATCAGCTCAAAAGAACTGACTGCATTTTTTATTGAGAGAATAAAAAAATACGGTGATACACTGGAATGTGTAGTGAGCATTACACAAGACATCGCGATGCAACAGGCTGCACAAGCAGATGACGATTTTAAAAAAGGAATCGACAGAGGACCTTTGCAGGGCATACCCTACGGACTCAAAGATCTCTTTGCTGTCAAAGGAACAAAAACCACATGGGGTGCTGCACCTTACAAAGAACAGGTAATTGAAGAGGACGCATATGTATACACGAGATTGAAAGAAGCTGGTGCAGTGCTTATTGCGAAATTCACATTGGGTGCATTGGCCATGGGCGACTACTGGTTTGGAGGAAGAACCAAAAATCCATGGAACCTTGAAAGAGGATCCAGCGGCTCATCCGCAGGATCTGCATCTGCAACGGTAGCTGGACTCGTGCCTTTTGCGATCGGAACTGAAACACATGGATCAATCATTTCTCCAAGTCATACCTGCGGAGCAACCGGCTTGCGTCCCACTTTCGGCAGCATCAGTCGCTCTGGTGCAATGACACTGAGCTGGAGCCTTGACAAAGTTGGTCCCATATGCAGATCAGCAGAGGATGCTGCGACTGTATTCAGCTTTGTTCATGGCACTGATCAAAAAGATGGTAGTGCAGTGAATGCAGCATTCAATTACAACCCAACCATGGATGTAAAAAAATTGAAGATCGCCTATGCAAAAAATATTTTCGACAAACTGGATACTGCAGCACAGGAATGGAATGTATTGAAAGAACTGACTGCTGCAGGAATAACATTGCATCCCATGAACTTCCCCGACACTGAAACCTATCAGTTCGACATGATTGGTATTGTGATTGGAAGCGAAGCTGCAGCTGCGTTTGATGCATTCACACGTTTGGATATGGATGAACAAATGACAAGACAAACCAGGAACGATTGGCCCAATTATTTCAGACAGGCAAGAACAATCCCGGCTGTAGAATATATCAATACCATGCGTCACAGATCTGTTCTCATGGTAAAAACCAATCAGGCAATGAAGGAATTCGATGTAGTTATTTCGCCCAGCTTTGGAGGCAGACAACTAGCTATCACGAATTTAACTGGCCACCCTGCGTTGTGCATGCCAATTGGATTGAGCAAACAAGGAACTCCCAACTCCATTACTTTTCTGGCCAACCTGTTTAATGAAGAAGCATTACTGAGTGTTGGAAAATTCTTTCAGTCCATTACCTCCTTTGATGAAATGCACCCTGAAAAATTCAAGTGAAACAGATGAGTTAATTTTGGAGCATGCCTTTTGAATTGCAAGCTCCCTATCAGCCTGCTGGTGATCAACCAGAAGCCATCCGCCAATTGGTGGAAGGCATCCAGCATGGAGAAAGGCATCAGACATTGCTAGGGGTAACAGGATCAGGAAAAACATTCACCATGGCGAATGTGATTCAACAGGTCCAAAAACCAACGCTGATCCTCACACACAACAAAACACTGGTTGCACAACTTTACGGAGAGTTCAAACAATTCTTCCCCGAAAACGCAGTAGGCTATTTTGTCTCCTACTACGATTACTATCAACCAGAGGCTTACATGCCGGTGAGCAATACCTACATTGAAAAAGATCTTTCCATCAATGAAGAACTCGACAAACTCCGCTTGCATGCAACTTCAGAATTGCTAAGCGGCAGAAGAGACATCATTGTAGTTGCATCTGTGAGCTGCATCTATGGCATGGGCAACCCGACTGAATTTGAAAACGGTATCATCCGCATTCATCAGGGACAAATCATCAGCCGCCAAGGATTCTTGCATGCATTGGTCAATGCACTCTACCAAAGAACACAACTTGATTTCAAGCGGGGAACATTCAGGGTAAAAGGTGATACGGTGGATATCAATCTCCCTTATCTGGATGTGGGATACCGCATCACTTTCTTCGGAGACGAAATAGAAAGCATTGAAACACTTGAAATTTCAACAGGAAAAAAAATCGGCGCGCTGCAACATGCCGCAATCTTTCCTGCAAACCTTTACCTCGCACCAAAAGAAATCATCAACCAGGTCATTTCAGAAATCATTGACGAACTGAACAAACAGGTTCAATACTTCAAAGAAGCTGGAAAACACATCGAAGCCCAACGATTGAGCGAACGTGTCAACTTCGATATTGAAATGATCAAAGAACTGGGCTATTGCAGCGGAATTGAAAACTATTCAAGGTTTTTTGACCGAAGATCACCGGGAACAAGACCTTTCTGTTTGCTCGACTATTTCCCAAAAGATTTTCTATGTTTCATTGATGAAAGTCATCAAACCATCCCCCAGGTAAGTGGTATGTATGGAGGCGACAGAAGCAGAAAACTGGTATTGGTTGATTACGGATTCAGATTACCAGCAGCATTGGATAACCGTCCACTCAATTTCAATGAATTCGAACAAATGCTCAACCAGGTAGTTTTTGTATCAGCAACACCAGGTGATTATGAACTCAATAAAACGGAAGGCGTGGTGGTAGAACAGGTTGTTCGTCCAACTGGACTCCTGGATCCTCCCATCGAAATCAGACCGAGCAATCATCAGGTAGATGATCTGCTGGATGAAATTGATAAAACTGTCAAAAAAGGCGATCGTGTACTCGTGACCACCCTCACCAAAAAAATGGCAGAGGAAATGGATAAATACCTGAAACGCATCCACATCAAATCAAAATACATACACTCCGAAGTGGACACGCTGGAAAGAGTGGAAATTTTAAGACAATTGAGATTGGGTGACATTGATGTATTGGTGGGAGTCAATCTTTTAAGAGAGGGACTCGATCTGCCGGAAGTCTCGTTGGTAGCGGTTTTAGACGCAGACAAAGAAGGCTTTTTAAGAAATGAAAAGTCATTGACGCAAACTGCAGGAAGGGCTGCAAGAAATGTAGATGGAAGAGTGATTTTTTATGCAGACACCATTACAGGGAGCATCCGCAAAACAATGGATGAAACAGAGCGGAGAAGAAACAAACAAATTGAATACAATGCTGCGCATGGCATCACACCTATGACAGTCAGCAAGAGCAAAGAGCAGGTCATCGCACAAACATCGGTACTGGATATCAAAGGATATGATGAAAGGAGTGCCCTTGTAGCCATTGGTGAAAACCATGTCAGTGACATGGCAGCAGAGGACCAGGCAAGCTATTCTACCATTCCACAAATGGAAAAGCATATCGCAAAACTCAAAAAATCAATGGAAAAAGCGGCAAAGGACCTTGATTTTATGGATGCTGCAAGATTGAGAGACCTCATGTTCGAGGCAAAAAAGCGACTGGAAGAAATGAAAAAATGATCCTGATTTTTGATCTGAAAATCAGACATGAATTGAGTAAATTCACAGATACTCAAACAGAAACCATGCGCCTGAAAATTGCTGTTTTTACGCTTCTCTTTTTTTGTACTTCATTTGCAGTCCACGCACAAAAGGTAAAACCCAGATTCAAAGAGCTTGCGCTCAATAACCTAGAGAGTTTTGAAAACCCCTCTTCCAACTGGAAAATCATCGGGGCAGTTCAATCAAACTTCACCGATACTACATTGAATACTGCAAAAGGCAGCGGAATACTGTTCAACGATTATTCAAATTCAATCAAATATCAACCCGGACATCATATCACTACCAAACTTCAACACGGTGATGTATTGTTGGATTTTGATTTCATGATTCCAAAAAGTTCAAACGCTGGAATTTATTTGCAATCACGTTATGAAGTTCAGATCAATGATAGTTGGGGAGTAAAACTTCCAACATCAAGTGATATGGGAGGGATCTACGAAAGATGGAAAGATGAAAAAGGTTTTGAAGGAAGCGCTCCTTTGACCAACGCTGCATTTGCACCCGGACTCTGGCAACACATGGAAATTTCTTTTCAGGCTCCAAGATTTGACGCAAGTGGGAAAAAAATTGCACCTGCAAAATTCAATTATGTTCGCTTGAATGGTGTGACCATCCACGAGAACATCATCGTGAGTGGACCAACCCGTTCACCTGCATTTGAAAATGAAGCAGCGTATGGCCCGTTGATGATTCAAGGTGATCACGGACAAATTGCAATCAGGCGTTTTAAATATGCGCCGCAAGATGAATTGAATGTAAGCATGAGCGATATCAATTATGCTTATTTTGAAAAATCAGCCAAAACTCCCGAAGAAGCATCCAAGACAAAACCTAACAGCTTTGGAAAAACAAAAACATTGGATGGAAGATTGGCGTCTGCAAGAGATCAATTTTTTTTACAGTTCGATGGGAAAATACAAATCCCTTCAAAAGACACTTATACTTTTTCAATGCTGCATACAGGAGATGGCAGTTTGGAAATCGACGGAAAGAAAGTGATAACACCCAACTGGACATGGATTGGGGCAGATCCATTGACAAGTAAAATAGATTTAGAGGAGGGTATGCATACATTTAAAATTTGGATCAACAAAGATGTCAACTGGGCACCACCCGGATTGTCACTCTATGTTGAAAAGCCCAACAGCAAAGCTTTTGCATTGCATACTCCTGCATCAATGCCTGAAAGAACCCCTGCACCATTGGTTGAAGTAAAAGCATTGGGTAATCCTGAAATCATTCGATCCTTCATGTACCACAACAATAAAAAGTTGACACATGTACTTTCAGTTGGAGATCCTTCACAATTGCATTATGCATACGATTTATTGCAAGGTGCCATGCTGAAAATATGGAAGGGAAATTTCCTGAATGCAACAGACATGTGGTATGAAAGAGGTGAACCACAAACATCCTCGCCCTTGGGAGCATCGATCGATCTTGTTGGAAATTGTCCCATCTATGAAAAAAATGCAACGAAAGATTCCATAGCAGATTATCAGTACAAAGGATACAACCTTTCAAGCAAGGGATATCCTGTATTCAAATACCAATACAAAAAATTGACTGTTGCAGATCAAATCAGTACCAATGAAACGGGCAGAGGACTGACAAGAACGATCGAAGTCCAGGGTGAAGGAAAAGAAAAAACTTGGATCAGAATTGCACAAGGTTCAAATATTACTCCACTTGGAAATGGCATATACGCAATCGATGATCAAAAATATTTTATTCAATTGGGCAGCAGCGTATTCCCCAATATTGAAACATATCTCAATCAGCGCGTACTGATTCTGCCTGCCAAAGAAAAAATACAATATCAACTCATCTGGTAATTCACTCAATCAGAAAATATGCTTACTAAAATATATACCTGTTCATTGTTGCTCTTGCTCTCTGCTTCAACCATTGCCCAAAAAAATGTTGTGCAATCTGAAAAAGATTTTTATGCACTGAAAACTGTTGCCATCCCCGACAATGTAAAACTGGAAGTGGGAGGCATTGCAGTGATGCCCGATGGAAGAATTGCTGCTTCAACACGCAGAGGTGAAATCTGGATCATCCAAAACGCATATGGCAACGGACAACCGCACTTTACGAGATTTGCATCTGGTTTGCATGAGGTACTCGGACTCGCATACAGAGACGGCGCTTTTTACTGTACACAACGCGGCGAACTCACCAAAATAGAAGATAAAAATGGTGATGGCATAGCTGACAGCTATACACCGATTACACTTTTTGAATTAAGCGGCAACTACCATGAATATGCTTACGGTCCAGTGTTTGACAAAAACGGTGACATGTTCGTTACGCTCAATGTTGCATGGGTTGGATACGGTGATGGATTGGGAAAATGGCATGGATGGCTGATCAAAGTTAAACCCGATGGCTCGCAAGAGCCCATTGCCACTGGTTTGCGTTCACCAGCTGGATTCAATATCAACAGCAACAACGATGTTTTTTATGCAGAGAACCAGGGTGACTGGGTGGGAAGCGGAAGGGTTACGCATTTGGAGAAAGGAGATTTTGCAGGAAATGCAGGTGGACTCAACTGGACAAAAGAACCCAATTCACCACTGAAGTTGACCAAAGAAGATTTGAAACAAGTTGACAATGGTCAGCCTATGTATGAAGCTGCCAAAAAAATCAAAGAACTCAAACTTCCTGCTGTATGGTTTCCACATACGATTATGGGGATTTCAACTGCAGACATCATTGAAGATCAAACCAACGGTGCATTCGGTCCGTTTGGTGGACAATACTTCGTGGCCGATCAAGGACATTCCAAAATCATGAGAATGTCGCTCGAAAAAATAAACGGAAAATACCAAGGAGCCTGTTATCCCTTTTATGAAGGATTTGCATCCGGACTTGTGAGATTGCGCTGGGGACTCGATGGATCAGTTTTTGGTGGAATGACCAGCAGAGGATGGGCCAGTACAGGAAAGGCAGAATATGCATTGCAACGATTGGTATGGACCGGAGAAGTCCCTTTTGAAATGAAAGATATACATGCACAAAGCGATGGATTTGAAGTTGAATTCACGTTACCGGTAAATGCATCAAAACTGAAAGACGCAAGAAACTTTTCGGTGAACAGCTTCACGTATAAATACCATCACCAATATGGAAGTCCCATCATCAACAACCGTCCAAGAAAAATAATTGGAATGGTGCCATCCCCTGATGGAAAAAAAGTTAAACTGGTATTAGATAGTTTGATCCCAGGCTATATCCATGAAATCAGGGTTGTAAATCTTGAATCAACAGAACAAAAATCTCTCTTGCATGATTTTGCCTATTATACCTTGAATGAAATTCCATCTGGAGAAAAAACAATTTTGAAAGAAGGAGAAAAAGTCAACGCACATACAGGTATGCACCATGACATGAAAAACACTGCCCCTACAAAAACTGTTGCGTCCAGGAAAAGACAAACCACCATGCCTGTAGACTGGATACAGCCAGACAAAATTTTGAAATTGGGAACCAAACCAGGATTGAAATACGATGTAACAAATTTTGAGGTAAAGGCTGGAAGCAAGGTGAGATTGATATTCAATAACAACGATGACATGACACACAATGTGGTCATCACCCTACCGGGAGCTGCTGATGAAGTGGGATCACTTGCGTTGAAAATGGGACTCAAAGGATCAGAAATGAATTACGTCCCAGTCACAAACAAAGTCCTGTTTCATACCGGATTGCTTCAACCTGAAACCAGCGAGTCTATTTATTTTGTAGCACCGTCTACACCCGGAGAATACATGTTTGTATGTACATTTCCAGGACATGCATCAGTCATGAGAGGCATTATCAAAGTAGTTCCATAATGGTAAGAGAAATTCATCAATGGTACAGTCCCGCGCTGCAAAAGGAAATGCCGCTTGCAGTGTACGGTCACTATGGATTTGCTCTCTTGATGATCCCAACTGCAGCAGCTGATTACCTTGAGTACGAAAGATTTGAATTGATCCAGCATCTCTCACCCATGATCGATGCAGGAAAAATCAAAGTTTTTTCCATCAACAGCATCAATACAGAAAGTTGGATGAACAAACAGATGGAAGGAGCACACAAAGCCATTCGCCAGAATCAATTCAATGATTATATTTTCAATGAGGTTGTACCCTTCATCAGAAATTTTACATCCAACGATACTCCCATCATCACCTCCGGCGCATCATTTGGTGCCTTGCATGCAATGAATGTGTTTTTGAAAAGACCCGATTTATTCAAAGGAGTGATTGCTATGAGTGGAGTATATGATTTGATGGAATATACAGATGGTTATTATGATGAACAGGTGTATTTCAACTCCCCCATACATTATATCCCCAACCTAACCGATCATGAAACACTCGAAAAAATCAGAAGTGGTAAAATGGTCATAGCTTCGGGGGGTGGTTCACATGAAGATCCGAAGGCCAACAGAAGATTTTCAGGCGTATTGCACAGCAAATCCATCCCGCATGATCTGGAAATCTGGGCAGATGATATTCATCACGATTGGCCTACCTGGAGAAAAATGTTGCCTTACTTTATAGACGCGAAATTTTAAAAATGGAAAAGAGGCTTTTTTTGTTGGATGCATTTGCATTGATTTTTCGTGCATACTATGCACTCATTCGCAACCCGCGTATTACCAGTAAAGGGAAAAATACCAATGCACAGTTTGGTTTCACCAACGCGCTCGTCGATCTGATCAACAAACAAAAGCCAAGTCACATGGCCATTTGTTTTGATACTGCAGCTCCTACGGAGCGTCATACTGATTTTGCAGATTACAAAGCAAACCGACAGGAAGCACCAGAAGATTTATTGGCATCGATCCCCGATATCAAAAAAATCATTGAGAGTTTCAATATCCCCATTATTGAAACAGATGGATTTGAAGCAGATGATGTGATTGGAACCTTGGCCAAGCAGGCAGAGCAAGCAGGTTATCATGTATACATGGTAACACCAGATAAAGATTATGGTCAACTCGTAAGTGAAAACATCAAAATCTACAAACCGCCCTACCAAGGCGGCGACTTTGAAATCATAGGTCCAGCTGAAGTATGCGAAAAATGGAATATCCAACACGTAGATCAAGTCATTGATATGTTGGGTATGATGGGAGATGCAGTTGATAATATCCCTGGTATCCCCGGTGTTGGTGAAAAAACAGCAGCCAAATTATTG
>Ga0209358_10002373_pt1 | contig 14368 bp, 17 predicted proteins | sample LauGreFa1BDMLBSN_2_FD_187574 | JGI IMG/M metagenome (GOLD analysis project Ga0209358, IMG submission 187574) | Freshwater lake microbial communities from Lake Michigan, USA - Fa13.BD.MLB.SN (SPAdes) (version 2) | ecosystem: Environmental > Aquatic > Freshwater > Lake | place: Lake Michigan, USA... | reverse complement strand
ATTAAGTGGGGTAGAAATTAGAAGGCATTTTTCAACTTGGAAAGGTCCAATTTTAATTAAAGATCCACATAGCAGCTATGTAGGAAGTCACCCGATTCAACCAAACTCCTTTCGAGAAACACAATTCTTGCTATTTATTACACCGCCATTCAAAAAGAAAGGATATCCGTTTAAAGCCACCATTGTAATTACCGATCAATTTGGAAATAGGCATTTGCTTAAGAATCAATATTTTACGAGCGCCGAAATATCAGCAGATAATTCATCAGACAGCGTTACAACGACCCGAACTGGATTTCGAGTCGGCGGAGACTCGGAAGAGGCTGAAGCGGAACGGTCACTGGAAGCTGAACGGTGACTTTGTTTTGGGGTGCTTGTGACGATTGGGAGAGGTCTTGGCGTTTCGCTGTGTGCGAGCCACGGAGATGAAGGCCATCGATTCTGTTGTAACTATTGCTTGCAAAGCCATTACCATATCCTAAACATTTCTAAGCGGATGATGTGATTCATGGCTTCCAACCAATTGTTGTCTTAATTGATTCAGGTCACGATCACACCTGATCTCTTTAAATACGGCGTTTGGATAGCGTTTTTTTAAGAGTTTAATTTTTTCAGAAACTCTTCGCTCAAAATGCCACATATACTTTAAAAGGGAGTACCTGATTGTTTCTTTACATCCCGGGGCCCTGTCATTTAATGTCGTTTTTTGATTGAAAAAGCGTTTGACCACACGAAAGTAGCAAGTGAGTTTAGAAAAATTAAAGTAAAGAATTAAATCTGCACGCGCCCAGCGCATTTCAAATGATCGTGTGTTATTTCCATCAACGATCCAGCAGTCGGTATCTACAATATTTTTCTGAATGTAAAGGAACTCATTATAATCTCGTTCAACCCAATGATGGACGTAAAAATGTTGATCAAGATGATGAAGTGGCAACCCTAAAGACCTTGAAAGCCATGCTGCAAAGGTAGATTTCCCACTACCTGGTCTTCCAAAAACCATGACCCTTTTAACCATAATGCCCGTCATTTGATGTTAACCCTTAAAAAAACTGGCGGAGATCGGTTTACCGTAACCTAACCAACTCCAAACTGGGGTGGTATAGTAATGTTTTCAGTCTCTATAGCAATTATAAAGGCGTACTTGGAGAAGGTCAAATGAAATATTCTTATATATTTTATCGGCATGTTATACTTGACTTATGCGCCGTTTATCAGCATAATAAATAATGCAAGATAAACTGATATTGAGCTTACATCATGCCGACAAACTTTAACCCCATGTATAGTATAACCCCTAGCATTGCCAAAAGCCTGATGAGAATTGAGGCTGCGAAGGAAAAGGTCACCTTACTGCCTGTTAATCCTACAGTTCTCGCCTCGCTGCGTGAGACGGCAAAGCTATATACTACGCATTATTCGACGATGATAGAAGGTAATCAGCTCAAACCTGAGGAGATCAAAGAAGTCATTCAGCTTAAAGGACATTTCCCCGGTAGAGAGCGTGATGAACATGAAGTAAAAGGCTATTATGCCGCCCTAGCTCAGCTTGAACAATATGCCTCACAAAACCATCCAGTGACTGAAAAAACTATTCAAACCTTACATGCTTTGGTTATGAGCGATGGAAGAACACGTATTAAACCAACACCTTACCGAGATGGCCAAAACGTTATCAAAGACAGCGGCACAGGAACGATTGTTTATATGCCTCCGGAAGCCAAAGATGTATCCGGTCTTATGCGCAATTTGGTGTCATGGATTAAAGAAAATGAAGAATTACCATGCCCTATTGTTGCTGGCATTGCGCATTACCAGTTTGCAACAATTCACCCCTATTATGACGGTAATGGGCGAACGAGTAGGTTACTGACGACCCTAATCTTGCACCTTGGTGGGTATGATTTAAAAGGCCTGTATTCTCTTGAAGAATATTATGCTAAAAACTTACTCGGATATTATCGCGCCATCAGCATTGGCCCATCTCACAATTATTACTTTGGAAGAGCAGAAAGCGAAATAACCCCTTGGGTGGAATATTTTACCGAAGGTATGGCTTTTGCATTTGAAAAAGTTGTAGCCCAGATGATTGCAAGCAACCAGAGCGGTGAAAAAGATCATTCGCAAATCTTGCGCACCTTAGATCCGAAACAACGCAAAGCCTTGGAATTATTTAAAGGATATGATGTTGTTACAGCCAAGCAAATAGGCGATCTATTTGGCTTCCAACCTAGAACGAATGCTGCGCTTTGCAAAAAGTGGGTTGAAGGTGGCTTTTTAGAAATAGTAGACGCCTCTAACAAAGCCAGAAAATATAAGCTGGCAGAGCCTTATGATGTTATTGTGAAGGAGAGTCTATGAACGGCTTTCAATCCAATAGCCTCAATATTTACGGAGAAAAAGGCAAAGCCTGGCTAGATGAACTGCCTGAGCTTGTTGTGACAATATCTTCCAAGCTTGGACTGCGTGATTTAAATGAAATCACGAACCTTAGTTACAACTATGTACTGTCGGGCCTCCAGGGCGATAATCCTATTATCCTCAAGCTTGGTCTTGATAGTGAAGGTTTAGCTCGAGAAGCGTTTGCGCTCAAGTGCTTTTCTGGATGTGGTGCAGTGAAGGTGTTAGCTGAAAATGATGGCATGTTGCTTCTGGAAAGAGCAGTGCCTGGCGCATCCCTTAAAAGCTATTTTCCAGATAAAGAACAGAAATCTATCGAAATTGCCTATGGGGTCATGAAAAAGCTGCACCAAGCAAATATTCCTGCGACCCACAATTTCCCTCATATCAAAGATTGGCTTGCAGCTTTGGATAAGAACTGGCCCATTCCTAATGGATATCTTCAAAAAGCAAGACAGCTCCGTGATCAGCTTTTAAAAACGGCTGAACCAGATGTTTTGCTCCATGGTGATCTCCACCATGACAACATTTTACAAAATAGTAACGATTGGTTGGTGATCGATCCCAAAGGTGTGATTGGCGAACCAGCTTATGAAGTGGCCGCTTTTATCCGAAATCCAATGCCAGAATTACTAACCCATGCTGATGCGCCAACTATTATCCATAATCGTATCACTCGCTTTGCTGAGCTCCTTGAATTGCCCTCACAGAGAATCCTTAATTGGTGTTTTGTGCAGGCGGTACTTGTATGGGTTTGGGCGCTAGAAGATGGGTGTGATGTAAGCTATTATAATAAATTAATTGAGATAATGACATAATGATAGAGTTTACAGATTTAAATGTTATGGCAAAATTTATGAATTATCCAGAACATATAAAAAATAAGCTTTTTTATTTAAGAGAGCTGATTTTTGATGTAGCAAACACTCATAAAGAAATTGGTAAAATTGAAGAAAACTTAAAATGGAATGAACCTGCATATAATAATCCAAAAACTGGAAGTGCTGTAAGAATAGATTGGAAAAATAATGACCCTCATCACTATGTGGTATATTTTAATTGCAAAACTTCATTAATAGAGGAATTCAGGATACTTTATCCTGATAAATTTAAATATCAAGGGAGTAGAGCTATTATAATTCACCAAAACGATACCATAGACACAGAAGCGCTAAAACACTGTTTTTATCTTTCCTTAACTTATAAATTACGTAAAAAATCAGTTATACAGCCATATATAAAAATTTAGGTACGTTGCAAACGGAATCCATGAAAGATAAGGAATCATAAGCAGCGATACGGCTCTTATCCTTCGGTAAGCAATACAAATGAGCGCGCAGACCAGAATATCCATAGCCACCAAAACTACAAGGGAAAGCCCGGTTAAGTGGTAATGGAAAAACAAAGGAGTCCAGCTCCAGTTTAAAACGAGCTGGGTCACGTATAAGGTTTTGATGGCCGTGAGTTTGGGAAATAACAGCTCTCGCCAAATGAGCCAGCCGCAAACGCCAATAATGCCGTATAAAATAGTCCAAGCAACAGGGAATACATAATTTGGCGGTGTCAGAGTTGAGCGATTTAAGGTGCTGTACCAACTGTTAATTTCTGGTTTGGTTAAAGAGCCGATAGCTCCGCCAATCGCGATCAGGCCTAGGGTCCAGATGATTAAAGAAAAGTAGTTTTTATTTTGCATAATGCTTTACCCAATGATCATAGTTATAAGTACAAGCGATATCGTTGCCACCACAGAGCTAAGAGCAACAACTTTCTTCACTAATTCTTCTTCCGTAGAAAATTGCTTAGAAATCAGATAAACCACAAATGCAGTAGGTGCTGAAGCCGCTATAACCAAAGAGTTAAACCAATAATTTTCTAGCTTCATGAAGTATGCAATACAGATCGCGACGAGAGGTGCTATCAGTGCCGATCAAGCCATTACCATATCCTAAACATTTCTAAGCGGATGATGTGATTCATGGCTTCCAACCAATTGTTGTCTTAATTGATTCAGGTCACGATCACACCTGATCTCTTTAAATACGGCGTTTGGATAGCGTTTTTTTAAGAGTTTAATTTTTTCAGAAACTCTTCGCTCAAAATGCCACATATACTTTAAAAGGGAGTACCTGATTGTTTCTTTACATCCCGGGGCCCTGTCATTTAATGTCGTTTTTTGATTGAAAAAGCGTTTAACCACACGAAAGTAGCAACTGAGTTTAGAAAAATTAAAGTAAAGAATTAAATTTGCACGCGCCCAGCGCATTTCAAATGATCTTGTGTTATTTCCATCAACGATCCATGATTCGGTATCTACAATATTTTTCTGAATTTGAAGGAACTCATTATAATCTCGTTCAACCCAATGATGGACGTAAAAATGTTTATCAAGATGATGAAGTGGCAACCCTAAAGACCTTGAAAGCCATGCTGCAAAGGTAGATTTTCCACTACCTGGTCTTCCAAAAATCATGATTCTTTTAAGCATGGCATGCGGCATTTTATTTTCCAATCAATCATCTCTGTTGAACGAAGATAGTCTTTCATGATGTCCCTTTATAAAAAATTTGAATTTGCTTCTAAATAAACCCTAAAATAGGCAACGATGTAAGACAAAAATTGAATGGCCGTTTGTTTTTCATCCCTGAATGTCATCAATGACTGTAGTTTCTTTTAGATCAGGCAACCAACCCCAAACTGGGGTGACAGGGGCTTCAGTCTTTGTGGCGATTATAAAGGCCTATCTAAACAAAGTCAAAAGAACGATTTTTGGATTCTATGGAAAAGTTTAGCCTGTCCATAAACTCTCTATTGTCGTGATCTTAAGCACAGACCTATTGGTGATCAATTTTGTCCTTATTGTGACAGAGCCACTTATTTTGGGATGTGGGGATAGGGGACCCTTATTATTATTAGTAGTTGCTCAATTCGATAATAAAGTGTTTTTTTTGTTTCTCAGATGATGAAGTTCCTCTTCCTTATTATCGTATAAGGACTTATTCGATAACAAATGTCATGTTGTTTTTTTATCAAAAACAAAGGATATTAAATGGATATAGTGCAATCACCAAGCGGTCAGATCATTAAGGCCTCTACAGGCTATAAAACCTTCATTCCAGCGGCTTTACCACCGAAACTTGAGTGGGATGATGCGCTTTTTATAGTCTATCGCGCGCTGATTTTTTGCTTGGGAAATTGGCTCGAGAAGGAAGTAGATTACCCAATCCTCATCTTCTATTGCGTCCATTTATAACCAGAGAAGCTGTATTGTCTAGCAGAATCGAGGGTACTCAGGCGACTCTAGGTGAAATTCTAGAAGCAGATAGCGGCGTGAGCGTCAAGAAAAATCCAGATGATTTGCAAGAAGTTCAAAATTACATCAAGGCATTAGATTATGGCATCAAAAGGTTAAAAAAATGGCCCTTATCTTTGCGGCTTATCAAAGAAATCCATGAGTCTTTGATGCAGGGCGTACGAGGCTCTCATGCAACACCTGGAGAATTTAGACGCACTCAGAATTGGATCGTCTCCCCTGGGTGTACGCTTAACACAGCCAAGTTTGTGCCTGTACCTCCTGATCATTTAATGGATGCTTTAAGTGAATTAGAGCGTTTTTTACATAACAGGCAGTTGCCTCCTCTTATTCACATTGCGCTATGCCATTATCAATTTGAAGCCATACATCCCTTCTTAGAGGGTAACGGACGTGTTGGGAGACTTCTCATTACCTTATTACTTATCGAGCAAAAAATGCTTCCTTTTCCTTTGTTATATTTATCGGCATTTTTTGAAGCAACTCGTGATGAGTACTACCGTCAACTATATCATGTGAGCCGAGATGGCACATGGCGTGATTGGCTCATCTATTTTCTGAATGGCGTTGCGGTTCAATCTGAAGATGTTTTATCTAGGACGGAACGTATTAATGAATTATTAGAATCTTGGAAAATAAGGGTGGCAAGTAGCGGTTCATCAGTCGCCGTAGAGATTATAGAGAGGCTTGCGGTTAATCCTTATGTAAGGATTAATAAAGTTGCTGAAGATTTAGGGATTGCCTATAGCACTGCACAAAGAAGTATCCAAAAACTTGAAATAGCCAACATTATTCAAAAGACTTCAGATAACAAGCGTGACAAAGTTTATTGTGCAAATGCAATACTCAACATTTTAGAAGAGCCTACAAAAATTAACGCTGAAGCTGATGACTATATTAAATGAACATTTTTCAATCCAATATAACCAGTATTTATGGTGAAAAATGAAGAGTCTGATTAGATGACCTGGAAGCTCTTTCGTCTTACTCCATTATCTCCAAAAAACTGATAGACAGTTGGCGAATGAATATTCAATGCATAATTTAACTGTCTGCTATTTATTATATCTGGCTTAATTTTTGAATACATTGTTCGCGTATGTTCCATATTAATTCAAAATTCAAATCAGTATTACTTTTAATCCATTTTTTGATAAATGTCTGATGTTTTTCTAATTTAAAGAAACTGATTTGTTCAGGGGTGATGATAAATTCTTCTTCGACATTGGAGTAAAATGAAAACTCTTTAGAGTCTGGAAAAGTGACATCTAAAACTTTATTGTTATATGTTAAATAGCAATGCGCTTCAGGAACAGCCGTTAAGTGATAGCATTCTAAAATGGGTGCAATTTTTGGAGTATTCCTAGAGTTTAATAAAAAAATAACCAGTGTTAAATTTAATGCAATACCCATTTCCTGAGCAAGGGCAGCAATCAATGCATGCTTAGTGCTACAAGCGCCCCTTTTCTCTGTGAGTACTTGAGAATAATTTTTTCTATATGTATTCCTTCCATAAGGCAGTTTTTGTACATACTCTATAGCTTGCCATAAGGTTGTTATATTTTGGTTTAAAAATAACGGGCTTATCTTACCAGCGGCTTCTATTACCTTGTTTGGTCATTTGATTTCTTTCAAATAATCCAGCAGCGTATTTGAAAAATCTTGATGTCTTCTATTTTTTGCACTCATAGACGATCCTCTTGTCATTTTCAACAGGAAAATCTGGGCTATCAAAAACCTCTATTGCGCAAGCTTTAAATCCACAACTTTTGAGAATTTCAGTTACCTTCTGTTGATCTTAAATTCTAACTTTCAACCCTTCAAAAATATCTGGCGGAGAGGGAGGGATTCGAACCCTCGCTAGGTGTTACCCTACTAGCGGTTTAGCAAACCGCCCCCTTCAGCCACTTGGGTACCTCTCCGTATAATGGGCACTAGAGTAAGCCCATCCCCCCTTACTCGTCAACCAATCCCAAATGAACCAGCCCCCGCCGACCAATGTCCCGCCGGTACTGCATCCCCTCAAACCCCACTTGCCCCACCCGCTCATACGCTCTTCCCACCGCCTCTCCCAAATCAGCCCCCTCCCCCATCACGCCCAATACCCGCCCACCCGATACCAGCACCTCATCCCCACGTCCTTGCCGCGTCCCCGCATGCATCACCCACTCCGATTCCCACGACCCTTCCAATCGCTGCCCCGTCTCAACCTTGCCCGGATACCCAGGTGCTGCCAATACCACACACACACTCGCCCCATCCCGCCACTCGACCCCCACCTCTGATAACCGGCCCGCCACCATGGCCTCACATAAGGCCACCCAATCTGTATTCAACCGATCCAAAATGACCTGGGTTTCCGGATCGCCCAACCGCACATTAAATTCCACCACCGAGACCGCCCCCTCATCAATCATCAATCCCGCAAACACCACCCCCACATACCGAATACCATCCGCCTTAAACCCACGTAACAACGGCTCGAATACCTGCGATTGCACCCTTGCGATCACGTCGGGTGTTAACACCGGTGCCGGTGAATACGCCCCCATTCCCCCCGTATTGGGTCCCGTATCCCCTTCCCCAATCCGCTTGTGATCTTGGGCCCCCCCCAAAATGACCATCGTCTCCCCATCGCAACACGCAAACACCGAGGCCTCTTCCCCCTTTAAAAACGATTCAATCACCACCCGACTACCCGCCTCGGCAAACACGCGTCCCAGCAACATCGCCTCAATGGCGGCCACTGCCTCCGCCTCATCTTGGGCCACCACCACCCCTTTCCCAGAGGCCAACCCATCGGCCTTAATCACCAACGGAAACGGCCCCTGCTGAACCCTCGTCAACGCCGAGGCATAATCGGTATACACATCATACGACGCAGTGGGAATCCCATACGTTTTCATTTTGGCCTTGGCCCACGCCTTCGATCCTTCTAACTGGGCCGCTTCACGACCGGGACCAACCGTGGGAATGCCCGCTGCCACCAATTCATCGGCCAAGCCCGCCACCAAGGGCCCTTCGGGACCCACTACCACCATGTCCACCCCCAATGAGCGGGCACAATCCACAATCCCCTTGGTGTCCATCACATCACATTCAATGTTGATCCCCAATCGGGCCGTTCCGGGATTACCCGGCAAAAAAAACAACTGCGGTGACCTGGGTGACTTGGATAACGCCACCCCTATTGCATGTTCGCGCCCGCCCGATCCGATGACCATGATGTTCATGCCTTATTCTCCTTGTAAACCCCCTTGGGTTGATTAACTCTCCCCCATTCTCTCACCCTTACACGGTTTTGTGCACCCGCTCCAACAACGCCTTGATAAACCCTGTAAACAACGCAGGCTGCTCAAAATGGGTGTTATGACCCGCATTTAACACCACCCGTCGGTGCATACCAGGACACTGCTGATGCAACCGTTGCCCAATGTCCACATACCGCTCATCCCGCTCACCGCATACAAACCCCACCAAGGGCAGCCGGTCAACCACGGGCCACAATGAGGGCAATACCCCCGGTGAAAACCGTTGGATCATGGTGGCCAAATCATGGGACACCGATTCGCTCCGTTGGGACAAAAAAGCATTAAAATCCGGGTGGTGGCGGATACCCCCAAACACCGGGTTGTCGTACCAGGTGCGAAGAAAGGGCCCCACCCCTTCTTCGAGCAATTGGGTGGCCAATGCCATATCCGATTGGGCCCGCATTGCCCGTTGAATAGGGTCATCAAGCCCAGGTGAACTGGATTCTAATATCACACGGTCAAACAAGTCTGGATAGGCCAGTGCGGTATGCATGGCCATGCGCCCGCCAAACGAATAGCCCACCACGCACGTGTCATGACAAGACAAAAAACACAGGGTGTCTTTGAGCAGGCCACACAGCATGGGCAATGACATCCCGTCTATTAGCGGTGACCCGGCATGTCCTGGCCAGTCGAGTGCCACCACAAAATGGGTCTCGGCAAATGAGGGTGCGATCGCTTCCCAATCGGTATGCGAACCCAATAACCCGTGTAAGAACAACAGGCAAGGGTTCTTGGCCACCCCCCAAGTGGTATATGGAAGGGTCAACATAATGGGGGTACGGGTATACGATCCAGCCCACGACTGGCCATCTTCCCCTTGTTTTTTTGATGCCAACGAAACATTGGGATCATATTAAAACGACGGTGGAATAATAGGCAAGAATGAATTATAGTTCACCCCATGACGGTTCCATCCACCCCAGATAAAGCCCATTTAATACGGTCGGCCGTGGCCGCCATGCTTAATTTTTATGTATTTGGCATGTTGGCAAAAGCCTGTTATGCCGTTCCCTTAACACTCTTCCATCGCCCCCCACTCTCTTTGATGATGAGTGCCATTTGGGTGGCCTCTTTGGTTGGGGCGATCTATACCCAATTTAGAAAGAAACGCACGATGTTAACCCCTGGCGAACTGATCATGGGGGGACGGTTTGATCGCCCATCCTCTCATACGGTCCCATCGGATGCCGATGAGTCCGCCTTGCATTGGGTCAACCACTTTAAATCCGGGTATTGGGCGTGGGTTGGGCTGGCCATCCTCAATGCGTTGGCGTTGGATGGGATATGGATTGGCCTTGAACGTGGGGCCATCATACCCTTACCCGGTATTTTAGTCGGACTGGCGTTGACCGTTGCCATGGTCGGGACCATGGGGGCCATTGGACAAGGTAAACTGACTGGTTTTTTTGGGTTGCTCTTGCTATTGGTCCTTCATTATTTGGCCAAGCCCTTGTGGGTGACTGGGCCATCGGCATGGATGATAAAAGAACTTGAGTGGGTCAAATTAGGGGTGTGGATGGGGTGCAATGGGGCCGTGTTTTTGGTGTTGCTTTATATCAAAAACCCCGACCTTTTTTGGCAGTATTTTAAGCCCAAGCGACACCGGTAACGAGTGGGCTCCAGCTACCCACTCCCCCACCCCAGGTTCCGGATCTCCTTAGAATCGTCTGCCTCAGGATCTTCCTGGTATGAGGGGTCTTCCCTGCGTTGAGTGGATGACGGGTGGGGGGGGGTAATACCCTTGGATCGTCGGTGTTTAAAAAAATCGGTCAGGATGGTTTCACAAGGGGGATAGGGCACATAATGAAGAGAGGGTCGATGGTTAAAACCAATATCAATCAATTGCAGTCGGGTTTCTAAGGCCCCCCATCGCCAATCACGGGCCCCATAGACCACCGCCCCCACACGGGCCTGCAACAATGCCCCTGCACACATCGGACATGGCTCAAGGGTGCTGACCAAGACACAGTCAATCAAACGCCAGGATGCCAATGCATCGCATGCCTGGGCAATGGCCACCATTTCGGCATGGGCGGCGGCTTGCTGACGCCTTTCTTTCTGGTTGTAGCCTTCCCCAATAATCTGACCTTGATACACCACCACGGCACCCACTGGCACATCCCCTTGTTGGGAGGCTAAGGCCGCCAAACCGAGTGCATGGTCCAAAAAAAAATAAGGGTCAATTGTAGTTAAGTGAGATACTGGGGCCGGATTCATCGGTAATTGATCCGTGCTTTGATTCATAATCGATGACACTGGCCGTCAATAAACGGGCCAATCGTTTGGCATTGCGGGGGGACAACACCAGCCTAGACCGAATGCGGGCTTTGGCAGAGGTGTGTTGTAAATAGGCAAAATCAAGGGTGACATCCTCAGAGGTGAACCCCACCAAAAACAAGTTGGAATAGACGCCTTGGGCAATGGCATCCTCAATCTCCACCTGAATATTGAGGGCGTTGGGGTCTTCTGACGGGGTGGCGGTCATTGCGATACCCTCTCTAAATACTCGCCTGTTTCGGTATTAAATTTCACCACATCCCCTTCTTGAATAAAGGCCGGGGCGTTAATGACAATGTCACGCTCCAATGTAACGGGTCGCATACTGGCGGTGGCGGTGGCTTTTTTGATTTCAGGGGGTGCATACGTAACCCTAAGGGATAGCGTTTTAGGCAAGTCGATTCCCACAATATCATCTTGATAAAAAGTTAACAGATAGGTATCCCCTTCGACCAAATACTTGCCCCCTTCACCGATGATATCGTCCGAAACGGGGGTTTGTTCAAATGTTTGATTATCCATGAATAAATGGGCATGCTCATCGCGGTACAAATACTGAAACTCACGGTTTTCAAGCTCGGCCTTTTCTACCCGTTCGGAGGACATAAACCGTTGCTCTAGGTTTTTACCGGTGATGAGGTGTTTGAGCTTGGTTTGCATGACCGCATTGCCCTTGCCTGGGGTACGATGCATGGTCCACGTGACGCGATACAATTCACCTTCCACGCGTAAAATCATTCCGTCACGAATTTGAGTGGCATTGATAATCATGGGGGTATGTCCTTTTGGATAAAGTCAATACGATGACGTATTCAGTGAACGGAGTATATCAAATGGTATGCCAAACGAATACCACCGGAATGATGGGGGCTTTGCCTCTCAGTACTCCCCCACCCTTTTGCTTTGTTATTCCAGAATCGAGGGGGGTGTGATGGGGTGGCCGGGGAGAAACGCTAAGAGGGGATGCTGTAATATCGCATTTTTTTCAGCCCGGATAATCTCTTTGGGTAACCCATTGGGTAGGACCATGATGCAAGCAGTCAAAAAATGATCATAACGCTGGACATCTTGCGGATGCTCCCTTACCCCTTCATACAACTGGCGTAAATGGGGATGCATGTACGCATGCAACGCAGCCCACGCCATCATGTCCATATGTTGGCTGGCCTTGCATGTGATGTGACCATCCGCCCCATACCCTACAATGGAAGAATGGACGGGGAATGCCTGCTTGGGCAATATCAAAAAATGGTTGATCGGGCTCGTCTGATCGGGCAACGACAGGCTCATGTGCCCGTTTGATTGACACAATACGGTATGAGGGCCAATGGCACCGTGTGACACCATCTGAACATGAAGCAATTGAATGGTGGTGGCCAACTGAGCCAATTGGTATGGCAACGTCTGGCATAAGGCCGGGGTGACACGGATAGTCTCTAAGCTCTGTGGCATGTCAACCCTGTGATCAGGACGGAGTGGGTCGTAAGGTTTACCGCCAAACGCAGCAAAACGAGGGTCACAGTCGACGGGAACAGACTCCCCTTGTGCCAGGACTCATCCCATCTGGGGAGGCGGCACGAGGTTGTAGAGTGGTTAGAGAGGGTAGAGGGGGTACAAATGGCGTTGCATTGGGGTTAAGTGCAGGTGACCGCTGAGGCGGGTCTGGGGAGATGATGGTCATGGTGTACTCCTTCTTTTATCCTGTGTTATCAAAAAAAAAGACAAGGCATACCACGATGTTTTTTGATGGGTAAGACCACGGCCAAGCATCGCAAACGGTTTGCAAAACGATGGCTCAAGCGACGCTGAAAGGTCCGATTCAACCTTGAACCAGCTAGGCTAACCCTAGGCGTGGGTTTAGGGTGGCACGATGTTGCAATCGTCCCACTCAACCGTTGGTTCGGACAGGGCCCTTGGGGCCATCGGTCTGCACTGGCTTAAAGTAGCCCATTCCGTTGTTCTAACACGATCGTTACCAGGTCATCGATGACAATAGGGGGTTGAGTCGCTCATCCATCCAACCCCATCTGTCTTGACCCGTCTTCCCACTCGATCACCCCATTGGTTGACGCGTTACCCTGCTTGTCTTGTCGCAGTGGTATTGTTTAGATGGGGAATGGCGTTGTCAACTCATGGGTTGGTAGGGGGGCTGGTTGGGGGGTGAATAGGGATGGTCACACTATGATCGTTGGCAACGACAAAAGACAGTTTTCAACATGGCCCCATTTCGACCCCTATCCTTTTTTGGGAAGCAAAAAACCGAGGAGGTGGCATTGCCTGTCCCAAAAATGGGGGGAGAAATAAGAACTTGCCCAATGCGTGAAATCACGGGCCCCCTCATGCTGGACTGCATCCAATAAGAACGCCCTGGGTTACTTTTTTTTGAAAATTGGCGGTGATATTTTACACTTTGCGCGAACCTTTTTTGAACGAGACGGCAACTGATTCGCCCCGCCGCCGCTCGCTAACGCTCAGGCACGGCGGAATGGAGGGGGATTCTGCCACGCCCTCGCTTCGGGGGCGAAAAATTTTTTGCGGTAAATCCTAAGTAGAAAGATATTTCTTTTTGAGCGAAATGGACATGTAGCCAACGCCAATCATGGCAAGTCCTGCTATAACAAGGGCGAGAGGCCAACCTAATCCGCTTGAGAAATATTCAAAAGTGATTTTGAGAATATAAGCCATAAGAAAGAGTGTGCCAAATGCAAGAAATGCTGCACTCTTAATTTGAACACTAAGGAATAACGCACCAAAAACGAGGCCAGGATAAATTAACTCCCAAAATACATTTTCTCTTTAGCCCCCGCTATAAACTAGACATCGATACTTGAGAGTATTTAAACCACAAAGGCCCTGTGCACAGGGCCTTTGGGGTTGCCGAAAAAATTCGGTTAAAATCAGTGCTAAGAGGTGTTTAGTGAAGCAACGAAAATATACGGCAGATGAGAAATTATCGGTGGTCATGGAAATGATCAAGGGCCAAAAGTCTGTAAGCCAAATATGCAAGGAACACGGAATACGGGATTCTCTGGCATATAAGTGGCGTGATGAAGGACTTGAATCGTTA
>Ga0209358_10002372_pt1 | contig 14370 bp, 12 predicted proteins | sample LauGreFa1BDMLBSN_2_FD_187574 | JGI IMG/M metagenome (GOLD analysis project Ga0209358, IMG submission 187574) | Freshwater lake microbial communities from Lake Michigan, USA - Fa13.BD.MLB.SN (SPAdes) (version 2) | ecosystem: Environmental > Aquatic > Freshwater > Lake | place: Lake Michigan, USA... | reverse complement strand
GATCGGCGCAGATGACTCCCTGGACGTGTTTGGCGTTCACGGTATTGGCGGTGCTTTGGGCGCAGTCCTGACCGGCGTGTTTGCAGCGCCGTCGCTGGGTGGCACGGGCATCTACGATTACGTGGCAAACGCTGCCTCGCCAGAGTACTCAATGGCCAACCAGGTATGGGTTCAGTGTCAGGGTGTGCTGACCACGATTATCTGGTCCGCCGTCGTAGCTTTCATCGCGTACAAGATCACTGACATGGTTGTCGGCCTGCGCGTGACGGAGGAAGAGGAGCGTGAAGGTCTCGATATCAGCAGCCACGGTGAGACCGCATACCATCGCTAATCGTCAGGTTGGGTGCTTGCACCAAAGATCCTGAGTCTCAAGTCAGAAACGCCTTCCTCGGGAGGCGTTTTTGCTTTGTGCGCTTTCTCTCGCGACATTTGCGTCAGTGCGGCGCCCCGTTCCGGGGCATGGGGGCGGCTTGTCCGTTAAAATCAGTGTTTTGGCGCGAATTTCAATCGCCTGGCAGCTTGATTCTCTGGAAGGTTTTCGATGGTTCCCCATTTGGTAACGGCTCTCAACGGCCCTTTGCTCGAGCTCGAGAAGAAAATACTCGCAGCGACTCCCGCGATCGAGCGCTGGTTTCGTCTTGAATGGCAGGAGCACACACCACCGTTTTATTGCTCGGTTGATCTGCGTAACTCTGGCTTCAAGCTCGCGCCGGTCGATACCAATCTTTTTCCGGGCGGTTTCAACAATCTCGCGACAGAGATGCTGCCGCTCGCGGTTCAGGCTGCGATGGCAGCGATCGACAAATACTGTCCCGATGCAAAAAATCTGCTGCTTATCCCCGAGCGTCACACGCGCAATACCTTCTACCTGCAAAATGTCGCGCGTTTGATGCAGATTTTCCGTCAGACTGGCCTGAATGTCCGCTTGGGCAGTTTGTCGGAAGAAGTAAAAACGCCCACGCCGATCGAGCTGCCCGATGGCAGCAGTATCACCCTTGAGCCTCTTGAGCGTTTGAACAATGGCCGTCGTCTGGGGCTGAAAAATTTCGATCCTTGCACCATTCTGCTCAACAACGATCTGTCTTCCGGCATACCCGCCATTCTTGAAAATCTGCATGAGCAGACGCTGCTGCCGCCGCTCCATGCGGGTTGGGCGATACGACGCAAGACACAGCACTTCGCTGCTTACGACGAAGTTGCCAAAAAATTCTGCAAGCTGATTGATATTGATCCTTGGATGCTGAACCCCTACTTCGGCAAATGCACGGGCATTAACTTCCACGAGCGCACAGGTGAAGATTGTCTGGCTACGAATGTCGATGCCGTACTGGCAAAGGTGCGCAAGAAATACAAGGAGTACGGTATCAAGGAGACACCTTTCGTCATCGTCAAAGCCGACGCCGGTACCTACGGCATGGGCATCATGACGGTGCGCGATGCCAGCGAGGTGGTTGACCTCAATCGCAAGCAGCGCAACAAGATGTCCATCATCAAAGAAGGTGTGGAAGTCTCCGACGTCATCATTCAGGAAGGTGTACATACCTTCGAACACATCAATGATGCCGTCGCCGAACCCGTGGTTTACATGATTGATCGTTATGTGGTGGGCGGTTTTTATCGAGTACATGCCGAGCGCGGCATTGATGAAAACCTGAATTCACCCGGTGCTCATTTTGTTCCGCTCGCCTTTGAACAGCAGCATGCACTGCCGGATCTTGCGGCCAAGCCTGGTACCGCTGCGCCAAACAGGTTTTACATGTACGGTGTTGTCGCTCGACTGGCACTGCTGGCTGCTTCGGTAGAACTGGAAAAAACCGATCCTAATCCGGAAGAGTACTGAGTCGCACTTCATGAAAATCGCATTCGCGGCAGACGCGCTATCGAGCTTCAAGATCGCCAAGGACTCCACCTACGCGATGATGGTGGAAGCAGCAGCACGCGGGCATGAGATTCATGCGTTCAGTCATTCGGATTTGATGTTTGACGGCGTTGGGGTGAAAGCTGCTGTTGCGCGTGTCAATCTCACCGGTGACACGGGTGCGTGGTACCGCGCCGAGGCGCCGGTGCTGCAATCGCTGACGGCCTTTGACGCCGTGGTTGAGCGCACTGATCCGCCCTTTAACATGCAGTACATTTACGCGACTTATCTGCTTCAGCGTGCAGAGGCCGAGGGCGCTCGCGTATTCAATCGCCCGCAGGCGATTCGTGACCATAATGAAAAGCTCGCGATCACGGGCTTCCCGCAATTTATTGCGCCTACACTGGTCACCAGTGAAACTGCGCCGATACGCGCGTTTCACCAGCAGCATCGTGACATCATTCTCAAGCCACTTGATGGCATGGGCGGCGCAGGCATTTTCCGTGTGGGCAGCGATGGCATGAACCTCGGTTCCATCATCGAAACTCTGACCGGAGATGGTACCCGCACCATCATGGTCCAGCGCTATATTCCCGAGATCGTTCATGGCGACAAGCGCGTATTACTCATTGGCGGCAAGGTTGTCCCTTACTGTCTGGCGAGGGTGCCGCAAGCGGGCGAAGTACGTGGCAATCTGGCCGCTGGCGGCACGGGCATTGCGATGCCCTTGTCTGTTCGTGAGCGGGAGATAGCCGAAGCACTCGCTCCGGAACTGTATTCGCGGGGATTATTACTGGTAGGATTGGATGTAATCGGTGATTACCTGACTGAAATCAATGTCACCAGCCCGACCTGTTTTCAGGAGATCATGCAGCAAACGGGTTGTAAAGTTGCCAGCCTCTTTGTGGATGCACTTGAAAAAGCAACCAAATCAGCGCAGTCTGGACAGCTCGGTTAAGCATCACCTTCCGATCATTGCGGCCAGCGCCGTACCCACAATCGCATTGCAGACAATGGTAGGCATTCTTCTTTTGACACATGCGCCACTTGGTGAGGCTTTCATTGCTGCAGCCACGCATGTATTTCGCGGCCCGCCGGCACAGGTGGAGGCGCTAGACGTGCTTGCCGATCAGGATCCTGAGGAGGTCCGGCGCTTGGCCTGTGATGCGATTGCGCGTATCAATGACGGCGCCGGCGTATTGGTAATTACCGACATGATGGGCGGTACGCCATCCAACTGCACGCTGCAGTTGGGTGTTCCGGGTCAAGTCGAAGTGATTGCCGGGATAAGCTTGCCCATGCTGCTGCGTGCCATCACATATCGTCATGACACGCTGGACGTCACCGTTGAAATGGCACTCGCTGGCGGGCAAAGCGGCGTATGTCGTATCGATAATCGCGTGCAACTTGCTTCCACTTAAATCATTACATCGGGCCATGATTAGCAGAGATATCGAAATCATCAACAAGCTTGGACTTCATGCACGTGCATCGGCCAAGCTTACCCAGCTCGCTGCCAAATATCAGAGCGAGGTCTGGCTGACCCGCAATCAGCGCCGGGTGAATGCGAAATCCATCATGGGTGTCATGATGCTGGCAGCAGGTAAAGGCACAGTCGTCACCTTGGAAGCAGATGGCCCCGACGAACAGGATTGCTTCGACTCGCTGGTGCGGCTTATTGAGGCGCGTTTCGGCGAAAGTGAATAGGCAAGTTTCGCGGCGCAAGACTGTGCGCCTCCATGACTTTTGATGAATTGACGATCTGATGGCTTCCTTCACCCTGCATGGCATTCCGGTATCGCGTGGCATTGCGATTGGCCGCGCGCACCTGTTAAGGCCAGCAGCACGGGACGTCAAGCACTATCTGGTTGCGGAAGAAAAGGTCGAAGCCGAAGTGGCTCGTTTGACTTCTGCGATCAATGCGGTCAATCAGGAGTTGCAGGCGGTTCGGCGCGATCTGCCGCCCGATGCGCCATCAGAGCTGGCCGCTTTCATCGACGTCCACGCACTCATTTTGGCCGATCCCATCATCGCCGAACACCCGCTCAAGATCATCCGCAGTCGTCATTACAACGCCGAGTGGGCGCTGCTCACGCAGATCGATGAATTGTCGGCCCAATTCGACGAGATCGAGGATGATTATCTCCGTGAACGCAAGAATGACATCCTGCAAGTAGGCGAACGCATACTCAAGCGACTCACGGGTAGTGCGGGTTCATTGCCGGCACCTTCGTCGAGTGACGGCGCAGGTGCGCAAATGATCATCGTTGCGCACGATATCTCGCCGGCTGACATGCTGCAGTTCCGCGATCGCACCTTCGTTGGGTTTGTCACCGATCTTGGTGGTCAAAACTCTCATACTGCCATCGTTGCCCGCAGCCTCGACATACCAGCAGCAGTCGGCATGGCGAATGCGTCTGCCCTCATCGCCGAAGATGACTGGCTCATCATCGATGGAGACGCCGGCATCGTCATCGTCGACCCCGCGCCACTTGTGCTGGAGCAGTACCGTGAGAGTCAGAATCGGCTCATTCGTGAACGTAAAAAACTCGGGAAACTGCGCAAGACGCCCGCGGTCACGCGCGATGGCACACATATTCATCTGCTGGCCAATATCGAGTTGCCTGAAGACTGTGGCGGCGCGCTGGATGCCGGCGCGGTCGGTGTCGGATTGTTTCGTTCCGAATTTCTTTTCATGGGTCGAACCGGCCATGCGTCCAAGCTGCCTTCCGAGGATGAGCAATTCGAGTCCTATCGCAAGGCCGTTATAGCGATGAAGGGCAGACCTGTCACCATCAGGACGGTGGATGTCGGTGCCGACAAGCCGCTCGACAAAGACGAGGAAACCGCGCTCAATCCTGCGCTCGGTTTGCGGGCGATACGCTACTGTCTGGCCGAGCCTCAGATGTTCCTCACGCAGCTACGCGCGATTTTGCGTGCTTCGGCCTATGGGCCCATCAATCTGCTGATTCCCATGCTCGCGCATGCGTTCGAAATTGATCAGACCTTGTTGCTCATAGAGCAGGCAAAGACGCAGTTACGCGACGCAAAAAAGAAATTCGACACGCAGATACCGGTTGGCGCGATGATTGAAATCCCTGCAGCAGCGCTCACGCTGCCGCTCTTCATCAAGCGACTGGATTTTCTCTCAATAGGCACCAATGACCTGATTCAGTACACGCTGGCGATTGACCGTGTCGATCATGAAGTTGCGCACCTCTACAATCCGCTGCATCCGGCCGTGCTGCAACTGCTGGCCATGACAATATCCGCTGGTGCGAAAGCGAGCGTTCCGGTGGCTGTGTGCGGCGAAATTGCGGGCGACATCAAACTCACCCGACTACTACTCGGACTTGGTTTGCGCGAGTTTTCCATGCACCCAGCGCAGCTGCTGTCGGTGAAACAGGAAATTCTCAATAGCGATATCGCCTTGCTTGAGCCGCATGTGAAAAGAATTCTGCGCAACTACGAGCCTGCAGCGATCGCGGAAGCCGTAGAGCGCCTGCGCGTGTTGTAGTTGGCATCCTGATGTGCTGGCATTGGTCAATGCGGCTTGGTACTCAGAACCAATCTCGTTAGGCCGCTTGCGGCGTTCGCATCCCTTGCAGGGCGCGTACTGGCTTGCATGCCAATGCTGTTTCGCAGGCAGGCTGTGTCCAGCCTGAATTCCCTGCTGCACCCTTGTCGTACGTCTTGTACTGCCTTCGGTACTGCCGCCTTGCCATCGACCTACGAGATAGGTTCTTAACGTCCGCAGCTCACATCATTCTCGGCCCATCAAGCGCCAGAATCCATGAAGTTCGCCAACGCGTTTGACGCTGAGCCCCGACTTCGCTATCCTTGCGCACATGCGCCGATTTGACCTTAGCTTGCGGGCGCAAGGGACGTTCCCTGACAAATACGGCTAAAGCGAGCTCGAATCGACCCTCCGAATCCAGCCCGACCAGCCAAATGCTATCGGGCTTTTTTATTTTCGGTTTCAGATGAAATCCATTGGCGTTGTTACACCGCAGTCCATGCACTTCAAGCAGCCTTTACCGCTGCAAAGTGGCGCCACGCTGTCCGACTACACGCTCGTCTATGAAACTTACGGCATGCTCAATGCCGATGCTTCCAATGCCGTACTGGTATGTCATGCGCTCAATGCCTCGCACCACGTCGCCGGAGTGTACGAAGGACAGCCCAAAAGTACCGGCTGGTGGGACAACATGGTCGGCCCTGGCAAGGCGCTTGATACCAATCGTTTCTTTGTCATCGGCGTTAACAACCCCGGTTCCTGCTTTGGCTCCACCGGACCGATGCATACCAATCCAGCCACCGGCAAACCTTATGGCGCGTCTTTTCCTGTTGTAACCGTTGAAGATTGGGTACACGCTCAGGCGCGGTTGGCTGATGCGCTAGGCATACGCCAGTTTGCCGCCGTGATGGGCGGGTCACTGGGTGGCATGCAGGCACTGGCCTGGAGCATGCTGTACCCCACCCGTGTCGCGCATTGTCTGGTGATTGCTTCCACACCCAAGCTAAGTGCGCAGAACATCGCCTTCAATGATGTCGCGCGTCAGGCCATACTCACCGATCCGGATTTTCATGACGGCGATTTTTATGCCCATGGCGTCGTGCCCAAGCGCGGTCTGCGTGTTGCGCGCATGATTGGTCACATCACCTATTTGTCCGATGACGATATGGCTGAGAAATTTGGTCGTGATTTGCGCGGTGACGACTACCAGTTTGGCTATGGCGTCGATTTCGAGATCGAGTCTTACTTGCGCTATCAGGGCGATAAATTTTCCGAATACTTCGACGCCAATACTTATCTGCTGATTACCAAGGCGCTGGATTATTTTGATCCGGCGCGCACTTTTAACGGTGATCTCTCTGCGGCATTGGCGAATACGCAGGCAGAATTTCTGCTGGTCTCCTTCATGACGGATTGGCGATTTGCACCCGAGCGCAGTCGCGAAATTGTGCAGGCACTGGTCAAGAATGACCGGCGTGTCACCTATGCCGAAATCGATGCACCGCACGGCCACGATGCTTTTTTGCTCGATGACCCACGCTACATGGCGGTCGTACGCGCTTACTACGACAGGATTTGGCAGGGATTGTCGGTGCAACCGCTCGCGGCGCAAAGAGAGGCTGCATGATTACCCAGCGCTTTGCTGGCCTGCGTGCCGACCTGGCCTTCATCGCTCACTGGGTCGCACCTGCATCGCGCGTGCTTGATCTCGGTTGCGGTGATGGTGCCATGCTCGAATACCTGCAGGTCGACAAACACTGCAGCGGCTATGGTGTTGAAATCGACGATGCGCACATCCCGCGCTGCGTGCAACGCGGCGTCTCGGTCATTCAGCAGGATATGGAAGGCGGTCTGGCCATGTTTGCCGATGATGCTTTTGACACGGTCTTGTGTTTGTCGGCGCTGCAGATGATGAAAAACGTTGAAGGTGTGCTGCGGGATATCACACGCGTAGGACGCGAAGCCATTGTTTCATTTCCCAATTTTGCGCACTGGCCGCATCGCGTAGCGCTGCTGACGGGGCGCATGCCTGTATCAGAGAGTCTGCCTTATGCGTGGTATGACACGCCGAATCTGCGCTGTGCAACGATCAGTGATTTTGAGGAACTTGCTGACGAAGTCGGTCTCGAAGTACTTGAGTGCGTTGCACTGCGTGACGATGGCACGCCAGTCACTTTTCTACCGAACTGGCGCGGCAGCCTCGCCGTTTTTCGTCTTCGCAAACGATGATGCCATCCTCTTGGGCATCCCAGCTTTCCTTTAAAGACGACGCATGAATCAGGATACTTCTGCACCCGCGTCAGCGTCAGCGCCGGTTCGCGGCTGGCGGCACTACTTCACGCGGCACATGCTGATTTGCGTGATGCTGGGTTTTACCTCCGGGCTGCCGCTGTTCATCCTCTACAACCTGCTCTCCGCATGGCTGAAAGCCGAGCAAGTGGATCTGAAATCCATTGGACTGTTCGCGCTGGTCGGTTTTCCCTATACCTGGAAATTCCTCTGGTCACCGCTGATGGATCGCTTCCGCTTTCCTATGCTTGGCCGGCGGCGCGGTTGGATGTTTTTTACGCAGCTTGCCTTGCTGGCCACGATAGGCAGCATGGGTTTTTATTCGCCGGTGACGGACCTGACAATTATTGTTTTCCTGGCGGGTTTGGTCGCTTTCCTGTCGGCCAGTCAGGACATCGTCATTGATGCCTATCGTCGAGAGATGTTGTCCGATCGGGAGCAGGGATCCGGTACCGCACTATTCGTCAATGCGTACAAAATGTCGACGCTGGTGCCCGGCTCGCTCTCGCTGATCTTGTCGGATTTCCTCAGCTGGCAACTGGTGTTTTCAATCACCGCATTGTTCATGCTGCCCGGCGTGTTCACCACCCTGCTCATACGCGAGCCCAGCATCTACGGCGAGCCGCCTCGCACTCTTCGTGAAGCAGTTGTGCTGCCTTTCAAGGAGTTCATTGAGCGCAGCGGCTGGTCGCATGCCGCGATGATTCTGGCGTTTATATTTTTATACAAACTGGGTGATTCCATGGCCACCGCACTGGCCACGCCCTTTTACATGGATCTCGGGTATTCGCGCACGCAGATCGGGCTGGTGGCCAAGAACGCAGGCTTGTGGGCGAGTCTCGCCGGGGGCATTCTGGGCGCGGTTTGGCTGGAAAAAACCGGTGTCAATCGTGGCCTATGGATTTTCGGTGTGCTGCAAGCAGTCGCGATTCTCGGTTTTGCGTTACTTGCCCAAGTCGGCGCCGGCGCTCCCGGTGAGGTCCCGAGCACATTGCTACTCGGCTTCGTGATTGGCTTGGAAGCTTTTGCGGTCGGTTTGGGCACAGCAGCTTTTACTGCCTACATTGCGACTGCCACTGATTCACGTTACACCGCGACGCAGTTCGCGTTGTTCACCAGTCTGGCGGCGGTACCGCGAACCTTCTTTAATGCGCTGACAGGTTTCATCGTCGCGCATACTGGCTGGTTTGAGTTTTTCCTGATCTGTTTTGCATTGGCCTTGCCGGGCATGCTGCTATTGCCCAAGATCGCTCCCTGGAATGCGCCTGCCCCTGCGGACGATCCCGAGGAAGCTAAGAAAGCACTGATTCAATAAATGCAGAAACTTTTGCGGCAAGATCAATGGAGCCGAGGCATTGATTTTATGGATCCCCGCATCGAACAGCTACGCTGGCTCGTCATAAAACGCAGATTTATTCAGCGTCTCCCTAAGGGCACGACCGGCTGAGCCGGCTGATCGCGAGGCTACCGATGCTCAATGTTCTCTGGCTGAGCTTCTTCTTTCTGGCTGCGGCCAGTGCGCTCTGGCGCTGGCTGGTAGTGGGCGATCCTGCGGTCTTTGCTGCGATGGTCGAGAGCTTGTTTGCGATGGCCAAGCTGTCGGTCGAGGTGATGATTCTGCTGTTCGGCACCCTCACGCTCTGGCTGGGCTTTTTGCAGATTGCCGAGAAAGCCGGACTCGTTGAGCGCCTTGCTCGGTTTTTGTCGCCGCTGTTTGCGCGACTCATGCCCGAGGTCCCGGTCGGTCATCCGGCACTCGGTCTGATCACGATGAATTTCACGGCGAACGCCCTTGGCCTTGATAATGCTGCCACACCCATAGGTTTGAAAGCCATGCGCGAACTGCAGACGCTCAACCCCGAACCCGAGCGCGCCAGCAATGCACAAATTTTATTTCTGGTGCTGAATGCGTCATCACTGACACTGTTGCCGGTCTCGATTTTCATGTATCGCGCTCAGCAAGGTGCGCCCGATCCCACCTTGGTCTTTCTGCCCATCTTGTTGGCGACAATCAGTTCTACGCTCGCAGGATTTTTTGCGGTAGTTTTCATGCAGCGTTTGCGCTGGCGTGATCCCGTGGTGTTAAGTTGGCTGCTCGGTACTGCGCTGCTACTTGGTGGTTTCGTTGCACTGTTGTCGACGCTCTCATCAGTTGCCCTGGCCAGTCTCTCATCGGCACTCGGCAATGCAGTGCTGTTCTGCCTTATTCTGGTGTTTTTACTGGCCGGCGCAATTCGCAAGGTGGCGGTTTATGAAGCTTTCATCGAAGGCGCGCGCGAAGGCCTCGATGTCGCAAAAAATCTGCTGCCTTATCTCGTTGCAATGTTGTGTGCGGTGGGCGTCTTGCGTGCTTCCGGTGCGCTCGATATTTTGCTGGTGTTCATTCGTGACGCGGTGCTTTGGGTTGGCTGGGATGCGCGCTTTGTCGACGCCTTGCCGACAGCACTGGTCAAACCGTTTTCAGGCAGTGCCGCACGTGCGATGCTGATTGAGACCATGAGTACGCACGGCGTGGACAGCTTCCCAGCACTGTTGGCTGCCACCATGCAGGGCAGCACCGAAACCACGTTTTATGTGCTTGCGGTGTATTTTGGCTCGGTAGGCATACAGCGGGTGCGTCACGCAGTGGGATGTGCCTTGTTGGCGGATCTGGCGGGTGTGCTGGCATCTATTGGTGTTTGTTACTGGTTCTTTGGATAGACGGGGTTATGGTTGCCAGTCATAGCTGATTGTCAGCGGCGCATGATCAGAAAATCGCTCATCCTTGTAAACAGCCGCGCTCTTGGCCGCAGCAGCAATGCCCGCCGTTGCAATGTGATAATCGATACGCCAACCCACATTGTTCGCCCAGGCTTGTCCACGGTTGCTCCACCATGTGTAGGCTTCGCCCGTGGTGTCGGGGTGCAGCAGTCGGTACACATCGCGCCAGCCGGCTTCATCAAGCAAGCGCGTCATCCATGCACGCTCCTCAGGTAGAAAGCCGGAATTTTTTTGATTACTCTTCCAGTTTTTCAGATCGATTTCCTTGTGCGCGATGTTCCAGTCACCGCAAATCACCACTTCGCGGCCGGATTGTTGCAGCGCGACCAGATGCGGCATGAAGGCATCCATGAAACGGAACTTCGCTTGCTGCCGTTCGTCGCTCGATGAGCCTGATGGGCAGTAGAGTGAAATCACCGATAGCTTACCGATATCGACTTGGGTGTAGCGCCCCTCGGCATCGAATTCTGCATTGCCGAAACCTGTCGTGACAGATGCTGGCTTGTGTCTGGAATAGACGCCGGTTCCCGAATAGCCTTTCTTCTGGGCGTAATGAAAGTGACCGTGATAGCCATGGGGTGAAAGGAAGGCTTCTGTCATGTCAGCTTCCTGAGCCTTGAGCTCTTGCACGCAGATGAAATCTGCATCCTGCTGCTGCAGCCATGCAAAAAAATTCTTTTTGGCTGCGGAGCGTATGCCGTTGAGATTGGCCGAGATAATTTTCATGATAACTTTTTGTAAGGGTCTTCCGTTGTGATGGCAAGGATAACCGATCAGACTCAGTATCGGCCGCGCGTTAAAATATCAAATTCCACAGTTAAATTTCAGGGTTATTGAGTGAACAACCTGCGCCAGCAATTCATCGAATTTTCCGTCAACGCCGGCGTACTTCGCTTTGGCGAATTCACGACCAAGGCCGGGCGCCTATCGCCATATTTTTTTAATGCAGGCCTGTTCAATGACGGCGAGCGCTTGGGCAAGCTAGCCAATTTTTATGCGCAGACCCTGCTCGATTCGGGTATCGATTTTGATATGCTGTTCGGGCCGGCGTACAAGGGCATCACGCTAGCCTCGGCAACCGCAGTTGCACTGGCCGCTAAGGGTCGCAACGTGCCTTTTGCCTACAACCGCAAGGAAGCCAAAGATCACGGTGAGGGCGGCACCATCGTCGGCGCAAAGCTTGAAGGACGCGTGGTGATCATTGACGATGTGATTTCTGCTGGCACCTCGGTGCGCGAGTCCGTGGAAATGATTCGTGCGCAGGGTGCGACGCCATGCGCGGTGCTGATTGCGTTGGATCGTATGGAAAAGAGTGGCGCTGAAGGTGCGCTGTCGCGATTGTCGGCGGTACAGGAAGTCGAGCAGAGTTTCGGCATGCCGGTACTGCCGATTGCAAACCTGAATGACTTGTTTGCCTACCTGTCCGGCCCGGGTACAAGCGCTGACCTGGCACAGTTCAAGGGACCGGTTGAGACCTATCGGCAGCGCTATGGGGCTGCCTGATGGTACCTAAATAATTGGTGTCAGACGGCAGTCGCGCGTTTGTCTGTTTAAAAAAATCAGCCTAACTTCTGTTTTAATAGCTCCGTCAGTTGCGCCGGATTGGCCTTACCCTTGCTTGCTTTCATCGCCTGACCGATCAGCGCGTTGAACGCTTTTTCCTTGCCGGCTCGGTATTCTTCGACCGACTTGGTGTTTGCGGCAAGAACTTCATCAACGATTTTTTCCAGCGCACCGGTATCGGAGATTTGCCTGAGTCCTTTAGATTCGATGATCTCGTCAGCGAGTGCTGCTGATGAAGACTTCGCCTCCCACATCGCAGCAAAGACCTCCTTGGCAATCTTGTTTGAGATCGTACCGTCGGCAATGCGCTTGAGCAGCAGTGACAATTGCTCTGCACCGACTGGAGACTCGCCGATTTCGATGCCTTCGCGATTCAGCGTTGATGCCACATCACCCATCATCCAATTTGCCGCTGGCTTGGCTTGTTCTTTGCCGGCACTCGTGACAACCGCTTCAAAGAAATGGGCTATTGCTTTTGATTGGGTCAGCACCATCGCGTCATATTCTGAGAGCTGATAATCGCTGACGAAGCGCTCGCGCATAGCACCAGGCAGCTCGGGCAGCGAGGCTTTGACACGATCTATCCATTCCTGAGCAATCATCAGCGGTGGCAGATCAGGGTCAGGGAAGTAGCGGTAATCCATGGCATCTTCCTTGCTGCGCATCGAGCGTGTCTCTTTTTTATCCGGGTCATACAGGCGCGTTTCCTGCACAACGCTGCCGCCATCTTCGATCAACTCAATCTGACGACGCACTTCGTAATTGATCGCGTCTTCCAGAAAGCGGAAGGAATTCAGGTTCTTGATTTCGCAGCGTGTGCCGAATTCCTTTTGTCCGACAGGGCGAACCGACACGTTGGCGTCACAACGGAATGAGCCTTCTTGCATATTCCCGTCGCAGATACCCAGCCACATCACGAGCGAGTGCAATGCCTTGGCGTAGGCGACCGCTTCGGCCGCGCTGCGCATCTCGGGTTCAGTGACGATTTCCAGCAAGGGTGTGCCGGCGCGGTTAAGGTCGATGCCAGTCATGCCGTGATAATCCTCATGCAGCGATTTGCCTGCGTCTTCCTCCAGATGTGCGCGGGTCAGGTTCACGGTTTTCATTTCCGCTTTGCCGTCTTTTTCCACAACAAACGACAAACTGCCACCCTGAACCACGGGAATTTCAAACTGACTGATTTGATAACCCTTGGGTAGGTCAGGGTAAAAATAATTTTTACGAGCAAATACCGATTGCGGCGCAATCGTCGCGCCGATTGCAAGACCGAACTGAATAGCGCGCTCTACCGCGCCGCGATTCAATACTGGCAGCACGCCGGGCAGGGCCAGATCCACCCCGCAGGCTTGCGTGTTGGGCGCCGCACCAAAGGCGATTGGAGCGCCACTGAAAATCTTGGAGGCTGTCGTGAGCTGCGTGTGGGTTTCAAGCCCTATCACCACTTCCCATTGCATGATGTGTCCTTTGGCTACTGAGCGTTCTGTACGAGTTAAGTGTTCTGCGCTGGTCGGCGCTGATGCCAGTCTGTCGCCAGTTGGAATTGATGCGCGATATTAAGCAGTTTCGCTTCGCAAAAATAATTCCCGATCAATTGCAGCCCCACTGGGCGATGCGCATTTTTAGTACCTTGTCCGAAGCCCACCGGAATCGACATGCCTGGCAAACCGGCAAGACTGGTGGACAGGGTGTAGATATCGGCGAGATAGTTGGCAACGGGATCATTGACTTTCGATCCTAGATCCCAGGCAACCGTGGGCGCAACTGGCCCCATGATGACATCGCACTGCGTGAATGCCTGCTGAAAATCCTGTGCAATCAGACGACGAATTTTTTGTGCCTGCAGATAGTAAGCATCGTAATAACCATGCGAGAGCACATAGGCACCGACCAGAATGCGACGCTTGACTTCATCACCAAAGCCCTCTGAGCGTGTCTTGCGGTACATGTCGCCTAGATCTGTATATTCCTTTGCACGATGGCCATATCGTACGCCGTCGAATCGTGACAGATTCGACGAAGCTTCGGCCGGCGCAATCACGTAGTACACCGGAATTGAGAGCGAAGTTTTGGGCAGCGAGATCTCGACCAGTGTTGCGCCCAGCTTCTCGTACTCTTTGAGCGCGTTGCGTACCGCTTGCTCGACATCGCTGGCGAGTCCATCGCCGAAATATTCTTTTGGCACGCCAATCTTGAGGCCTTTGAGGTTCTGATCCAGATCGTGCGTGAAATCCTCGGATTCGCGCTCGATCGAGGTCGAGTCTCGCGGATCAAAGCCACTCATTGCATTGAGCAGCAAGCCGCAATCTTCAGCGGTCCAGGCCATCGGGCCACCCTGATCCAACGAGGAAGCAAAGGCAATCATCCCGTAGCGAGACACGCGGCC
>Ga0209358_10002369_pt1 | contig 14379 bp, 37 predicted proteins | sample LauGreFa1BDMLBSN_2_FD_187574 | JGI IMG/M metagenome (GOLD analysis project Ga0209358, IMG submission 187574) | Freshwater lake microbial communities from Lake Michigan, USA - Fa13.BD.MLB.SN (SPAdes) (version 2) | ecosystem: Environmental > Aquatic > Freshwater > Lake | place: Lake Michigan, USA... | reverse complement strand
TAAAATAGCTGAAGAAGCTATTGATGAAGAAGTTGATGAGCCGGAATATGATAGTGCCGGATTTTCAATTGAAGATAGGTATCCACACTTTGTAAGTAACGAAGAAGCTGATGAAGATTATCGTTCTACATTGGAGCAAGACTCTGATAGATACGAAACATCTGTTATAGATGATTATCGTATTCACTTACGAAAATTAAAAACACGTGGTTATGCTTCACAAGCTCTATTGGATTATGTAGATAGAGTGGGTGCAGTAACTCACAAAGAATTAGAAAGATACTATAAACAAATTACAGGTTCTAATAGTTTTTCGCATGTGTTGGCAAATTTGAGAATACCTTATAAGAATCGTAAAACACAAAGGTATTTGGTTAAAGAAGGTAAAAGATATTCAGATGCTAAGTATGTAGTTAAGTTGGCTAATCCATCTAATTGGGTGGTAAGTGATTATTAATAAACAATAAAAATAAAGTATATGGATATTAGAGAAAAATGTAGAGAGCGAGCTATTCAATTCGCTAAAGAGTGGGGTTACGAAAATGTAAGTGACCACATCTTAGATATTATGGTATCAATAATGTGTACCAGAGATAAGAGTTCATACGCAGGTGGTGGGTTTGTTGAAGCAGTAGTTGCTAATAATTTATACCTATCTATGAGTAGAGCAGATAGTGAATGTAGAAATAACATTTTCCTATTGACTATGTGTAATATGAATTGCCATCTTAACAAATTTTAAACAATTAAAAAAATATATTATGCCGGATTTTGATTTTTCAGTAGAAGAAAACATTAGTGTTGATGAGTTTTTATCAGCATGTGATAGTAATGAAATAAAAGAATTAATACAAGCCCTTAAAGATGATGGGCACTTAACGAATGGTGGTAGAGATGGTGATGATTTTGATGCCGCTGTTGAGAAGCTAATTGGTAACGCTTGGAGATTATCAAAAGAAGATGAAGAAACAATTTTAAAGATAGCAAATAAAATTATATCGTAATGAAAGCAATAGAAGCATTTTTAATCGTAGTAGGATTGTTGTTATTATCAGCAATCATTTTGGCATTTCCAACAATGTTACTTTGGAATTGGTTAATGCCTAACATATTTGGTTTAACTGAAATTACCCTATATCAAGCTATGGGTATTAACTTTTTATCAAATATTCTTTTCAAATCAAATGTAACTATTAAAAGGGAAAACAATGATAAATAATATTACTATTGAAGAACAAATGGATATTGAATTGATATTGGAAGAAGCTAGTGCTTGGGGACTTCGTTATGAGGTAGAGCAATCGGCTCAACAATATCTAAGTGAAGGACACCAACCAGTTGATTCGTATCATTTTGCTTACGAAGATTGGATTAAATAATAAGTTATGTTTATAGAAAACTTTGATAAAATATATGGGGAGAATCTATATACACAAAATACTTTGTATGTAGTTGAAAGAGATACTATGACAATAGCACCACTTCATCATATATTAAGACTCAATCCAATAACAGGTAAAGGTCAGAACCCATTAACTATTGTATTGATGAAAACGGATAACTCTATTAAGATGGGAGTGTACTCTGATACTTACCTAAATCCTATCCTAATGAAAGAAATCCCGTTTAGAGATATAAAACGATTTGAAGATTTTAAAATGCTATTAGCAACAACAATAGAACCTTATGAATAAAAAAGAAGTAGAGAGATTGGCAGAGATATATTTGGATAGAACAATTCAGCTTTTAGGTGAAAGTAAATATCACCCACACACACCATACTTAGTTGTAGAAACCACACCGGAATCGGAAGGTATAGATAACGAATGGCATGGTGAATATGATTCTGAAGAAAATGAACTTATAATCTATTCAAAAAATATAACATCAAAAAGTGATTTGGCAAAAACAATAGTGCACGAATACACACATTATTTACAGGACCCAAAATGGATGACTCGTTACTACAATATGGGATACAAATATAACAACCATCCATACGAAAAACAGGCATTTATAATGGAAGATTTAAATTGGTATAAGATATGCAAATAGAAATGATGAACGCTAATGGTAGTGTTTGGGTAGTAAAACGAAAGTTCAAAGCCGATAGTTGGTTTGTACAGGGTTTGTTCAGTAATAAGTTCACTGCTCAAGAAGTATGTGAAGCATACCATGTAGAAAAACTATTGAGAGGACCGGATGATACACACTATTTAGTAAACGAAGTTTCGGAAGCACAAATAGTAATTGATTAACTTAATATTTATACATCTATGAAATACAACCCTGAGCAAGAACTTACAGATGAGCAATTAAAGGGATTATCCGAAGATGAGTTCTTCGAATATATTGATACTAAGGCTGCCTATCTAAAGCAGTTTACAACTCCATTGGGGCAGTACCATACTAAGAAATTTGCTTCAATAACTAAAGGTGGTGAACTAACTACTAAAGAATTAAAAAGAGCTAAAGAGATTGGAAGGGAAGGCGATGATATGAGAGCTAGAGCAATTGCGGAGGCGGCTAGAGAATTAGGTGGTGACCCTAAATTCAAAGATAAAGGAATTAAAAATATCAAAACGAATCGTTCACAATGGTTCGATTAAAATTAAAAGTATGGGAAAATATTACGAAGATTTAGATACTTTAAACCAATTGGTTAAGAAGTTACAAAAAAAGAATGAGTTGTCAGAATTCATTATTAGATGCATAAGATACGCTACGGAAAATCCCGAAAAATCGGTATCTGATATTATCAAACATATCAAAAAAGGGAAGGTTTAGACCCCTAAATTTCCCCTATAATCCCAAAATAGGGCAATTACCCCTAAAACAGGTAGACCCCCTTAAAATGGATTAAAATACCCCTAAAAACCGATTTTATAAGCTATTGAAAATCAACGAGTTATGAATGGTAAAAAAGAATATTCATAACGTGTTGATTCTCAATAAACAATTTTTTAAGATTTTTACTTAAAAGCTTGTGCATGTCAAAAATTATTCGTACATTTACAATGTAACAAAAATTAAAGATATGGCTACAAGCAATTTCCACAATGTAAACGCTACCCACATTTTCGCGTGTTCATTAGAGAACGAATGGGATTATGAAGATTTAGTAGATAATCTTACTTATGAATTTAAAAACCACGCCGATTGGTACGATGGTAACAAAAGTGACCCGCACGAATGTAGAAGTTTTCCTTCACGTGTTTTGGGTTCATTAACAAAAGAGTTTTCATACAACGATTTCAGTTTAGAAGTTTGGGTTTCACCTGTTATTCGTAGTGGTTACTATGAAGGTGTGAATTTGGATTGGAACGCTCATTATTTTATCAATGGTGATGAATATGAGATTGGTGAATTAGAAAATGGTATTGGATACAATACAGCTTTATCAAATTCTAAAATCAAAGCTTACGCTTTATTGGCTGAGAAAAAAGCTGAGAAGTTAAGAAATGAATTAGTTGAAGTAACTGAAAATATATTCAAAGATTATTCTATGAAGTTAGGAGTTACCGCTAGATTCTCTAATGGTGAAACAATTTATCATAAAGTTGCCTAATATGAATTACAAAACAACACATGATATTGAAATAGTATCACAGTCAGGTGATAAGATTATAATTAAAGGATTGAGTTATTCGACTATTATGATAATAGCAAATAGTAATCCTGAATTAAAATCAATCACAATTACAAAACAATACGAAAAGAAAATTAGTAAATATTAAGTTATGAATAAGATAGAAGAATTAAAATCGGTAATTGGGAAAGATGTTTCCCAAAACTTTTCACCAACTTGTAGAGCAAGATTGGTTAAAGTAAATAAAGTGAATTCAACATTCGAATCAGTTCCATCACCTTACAATAAGTTTCCTAAACCGGAGTTTGTTGGTGTTAAGTACAAAGTACCGAATTGGATTGCTTGGAATAGTTTCTTTTATTAATAGTTAAAAATTAAGTTATGATAAAAAGTAAAAAACAAAGTTTAGGAATTGAAATTGATTTGACGGGACCTGATGGTAACGCATTTGTATTGATTGGTACGGCTGGTAAGTTGGCTAAACAATTGGGATTGGATAAAGCTAAGATTCAAGCCGAAATGATGGCTGGTGACTACGAACATTTAGTAGCAACATTCGATAAGCACTTCGGACATTTTGTAACCTTATATAGATAATCAATGAGAATACGTTCATCACTACCACCAATATCATTTCAGGGACCTACAAGTAAACAATGGTATATTGTTACTACGGGAACTGGTGAGGGTTGGATACCGGTAGATAGAAGTTATAGTTGGGCTGAATTGGAAAGTATGTGGGATAAAGTTACATACGGAAAGCCAAAAGAAGCTCAAAAGAATTCAGAAAAGAAAACCTACAAAGTAGAGGGTAGTAAAGGTAACAAATATACCGTAATAAACGATGAGGGTATTTGGACTTGTAGTTGCCCGGCGCATGGGTTTGGTAGAGGTAAAGATTGTAAACATATTATATCAATAAAAAATAAAAATTAAAGTTATGGGATTAGACATGTATTTGTACAAAAAGAATTACATTTGGCAAGGTGAATGGGTGAAGCCGGAAGCTAAGCAAGAAGTTATTGTAAAGAAAGGTGGTGATGTAGATACCAAAATTAACCCTGATAGGGTTAAATATGTAGTTGAGGAAGTTGGTTATTGGAGAAAGGCTAACCAAATTCACAATTGGTTTGTTGAGAATGTGCAGAATGGTAATGATGATTGTCAAGAATCTTATGTGAGTAGAGAGCAGTTAGAAGAATTGCTTGGGGTATGTAGGATTGTAAAGATTGATAAAGAAAAGGCTGAGCAATTACTACCTACACAAAGTGGATTCTTTTTTGGTGGAACTGAATACGATGAGTATTACTACCAAGACATTGATAACACAATTGAAATTTTAGAAGAAGCGCTTAGTGATGAATCAGCTGATGATTTTGCATATAGAGCAAGTTGGTAATTTTTAAACTATTAAACTATAAGTTATGGGAGTTGATATTTCAGGCAGAAAGCCAAAGACAGAAGCTGGTGATTACTTTCGTTCTAATTGGTGGGGATGGAGACCTATTGTAGCGTTATCGGAAGCCGCTATGTTAAGTAGTAAGTTGGACTACGATACTTCATATTGGGGTTCAAACGATGGTAAAGGATTGAAAACACAAAAGCAATGTGATAAGTTAGCAGATGCTATTGAGTTACTTATATCCAATAACCCAAACTATAATGAGTATATGGTGGATAATGATGACCGTATTTTTATTGTGATGGGGGCTTGGGTTGAGGCTGGTACTGGTAGATTCTATTCGGAAGAAGATAATGACTTGAATGAGCAGTATGAGTATGGTAGTATCTTATTCAGTCCGGTTGTAACTAAATCTGGTAAGATGGTAGAATCGGCACATAGTTGTTCACTAAGCCACATTAAGAATTGGATTGAGTTCCTAAGAGGATGTGGTGGATTTGAAATTTGGTAAGTTATGGGAAAGATATTTGAAAGTGAATTTCATAAAGGAGTGATGGTAGCAGTTGTTGATAGTGGTGATTATCAGTATCAGCAACTTGCTCCACTATTCAATGAGTATGGTTATGGGTTTGTAGCACCTGACCAAAAGTTAATATTCATTGATGGTGACCAATGTACTTCAACACAAAAGATAGTAGAAGCACATGAAGTTGGGCATATAGTATTCAATCATACGGGTATTATCGGTCCAAACGATGAAGCTGAAGCTGATAGTTGGGCTATTCTAACATTAAGAAAGTATGGATATTCATTAGAAGCTGATAGGTTGACTATTGAATTCAAAAAGAGACATGGTTATTCATATAATCACGCTCAAAACAAAAGAAACAAAATAAAAGTATTAACTACGATTTTTGTGAATCAACCAATATAAATTTGGCGGATTCAAAATAATTTCGTATATTTGTAAAAACCCCTTAATATGAAACGTTATACAAAAAAAGATTTAGCATTCATTCAGTTCGTAAAAGATGAATGTAAAAGATTAGGAGTAAAGAACCACATTAAAGATGTTCAGTATGTAAAGTTATCACCAACGATTCGTTGTAGTGGATACTTTGATGACACGGATGAACCTATCTTAGCAGCTTCTATGGGTAAAGAAGATGGGCTATCAATATTGGTACATGAGTATTGCCACCTTACACAATGGCAGGATGGATTTCATTTGTGGAAGAAAGCAGCTAGAGCAATTCCAGTTATTGATGAGTGGTTGGATGGTAAGTATAAAAGACCTGATGTATTGGATAGAGCATTTGAGATTTCAATCGGATTGGAATTGGATAACGAAAGGAGAAGTGTTAAGATGATTAAGAAGTGGGGATTGAGTATTGATACTACCGATTATGTTAAGAGAGCTAACGCTTACTTACAATTTTACAATTGGTTAAGAAAGACTCGTAAGTGGAGTAAGCCAGGTAACCAACCATATAATAACAAAAGATTGGTTGAAGCTATGCCTGAAACATTTAGAATGAATTATAGTAAGTTACCTAAAAAGTTTGAAACAATTTATAGAGAAGAAAATATTTAATATGGGAAAGCTAAAAGAACATTACCTAAACAATTTAACGCCTGAAGAAATGGAAGAGCGTTATGGTGTATCAGCATTTGAATATGTAGAACTTATGGAAAAGTATAAAAAATTATTTGATGATAATGGTGAACCTTTGAATTATGAGTATGAACCAACACAATCTGAAATTGATGAGATGGAAGCATTGGTTAAGGATTACTATGAATCGGATGAATTCAAAGAATATGCAGCTAGTATAGCTCAAGAAGAAATTGATGCTATAAATGATAGCGTACAATTAAAGTACACAGATAGTGATATTTTATATGTGTTGGATGGGATAGCAGGACCCGTTTTGAAAGGTATGATAATGTCTAAATTGAACGATATTTGGAATACCAAAAATGGTATTGTATAGCCCGTTTTTCTTTCTTTCCTGATGGTTTTAGGTGCTGGGCTGGGTAATTACCCTATTTTCCAAAAGACCCCCTAAAATCGGTTAAAACATGGCTAATATGTATTAAATTGATTATCAACACGTTACGTGGGGTTTTTGAGACACCCGGCTAACGTGTTGATTTTCAATAAACTTTTTTTGAAAATTTTTCCCTAAAAATTTGGAATACTCGGGTATTTTTACTACTTTTACTATGTAATAAAACTTAAAAATATGAGTAAGAGTAAAGTAAACTTCGATTATGATTTGTTCGAGTCTAAAATTGGTTATGATTCGGTAAACAAAATGTACCTTATTAGGGTATATGATTTATTAGTATTTGAAATGAATACTAACCCAGCTCCCACTTGGACGGGTATTATGAGAAAGATGTTGGGTATTAATCCAAACAAATGTAATCCTAGCGGTTACTATTCTTCGGTTCGTAGATGTTTAAAAGAAATCAATGTATGTTATTTTGATTCATCCAAAAGATGTATGGTAAAAGGTCCTAATTGGGATAGATTTGTTAGTGGTGAAGATTGGAGTTGGTTCATAATGAAAACAGGTAGTTGTGAATATTCAAAAGTAATTAAGTAATAAAAATAAAAATATAAGATATGAGTTTACCTTTTAATTTGAATTCAGTATTAGCAACCGCTTCTTTAATAGAAGGGTTTGATGTAGTTAGAAACGCTTTCCCTGTTGAGGGTAAGTATAGTAAGAGAGTTATCACTTACGCCGATGCGGTGTACGAAGCTCTTAATGATGTGGCCGAAGATTATTCGGATTGGCCGGAAGACCAGGGGTTCGGTAGTTCAGATATGACCTTTGTTCGTAAACATTTCATTGATACAATGATTAGTTTGGCTAACCTTAATGGTTATTATGAAACGGATTTCAAACCTTACTTAAAAGTAGTTGAGTATTCGGAATATGAGAAAGAAGAATACGATTTACGCAGAGAGCAAGGACTTTAATTAAAATAAAATATAAGATATGAAAAGTATATGGTATAAAAATTGGGAAGGTAAATGGGCTAAATCTGACCTTAAACCTACCAAAAAGAATTTAGAATATATTCGTAAGAATTTAGCTCTTAACGGTCAATGTGAAATATTTGTAAAATAAAAAATAAAGATATGAATTTATACGAAGTAAATGGATTTTATGGTACCCGAAATAGAGGTACTATTTTTGTATATGAGACAAACAGCGGCAAACGTTGGTATTGTGTAGAAGGTAGTTGTAATATCAATTGTACCTATGATGAAATTAACGAAGGTTGTAATGTTGAAAGGCTATCGGATATTGATACAATGAGTAGTAGAGATGGTATCTATTCAGCTAGAGAATTATACGATTTTGTAATTAGTTAAAAAATAAATTATGGCACAACCAAAAGCAAGTAATGCAAAGAGCCACTTTTACATTTCAATTTTTAAAAGTGTGTTGAGATTAGGAGCATGTTATTTCCTATTCAATGAACAATTTGGAAACACAGCAATCACATTTGGATTAGCTGAGATATTAGGCATTGTTGAGGAATTGTAAAACTTAGTAGAATGAAGAATACACTTAAGCAACGAACCTACGAATGTAAATGTGGGGCTCTAACAAAAGAATATGTTTGGGATAATGATTTGGATAAAACTAAAATTGAATGTAGTGAATGTTCAAAGCAACTTACTAATAAAAACTTGGTAACTACAAACATAAATTGGGCGGCTAGTATTAGAACGCCAACAAAAAATAGATAGTAAAAATATTAAAAAAATAAAAAAATAAGTTATGGGATTTTTTAGTTGGAACACACAAGATACTGATAAGAGTATCGCTAATCAACATTCTAATCGTAAGACGTTTAGAGTTCAAATGATAGATAACAAAGGTAATGTATTTACTGAAAACGAATACGAAGGTTATGGTGTATTTGGTGGTAAGGATTACTATGAGTTACTTGCTGAGATGAACGGATTTACTTCTGATAAAACGGGTGATGAATATACCGATGAAGCTAGAGGTTTTGGTATCAGTTTAGCATTCAGTAAAAACAATGGTAGTGGAGTTGGAACGGAAGGTGTTTACTATCCTAATTTAGTAGAGCAGGCTGATGGCTGGGTTTACGAAATGGGTGGACCTGATAGTTGTGATTTTCAGGGATACTTTTACGATGAAGAAGATTACGATGGTGAAGATGATTATGAAAATTAATAAAACAAAATAAATGAAAATAGATTATAGTATAGAAGAAGTTAGACCTAATGTATTCGCTGTGATAGTGAAAGACCATTACCATAGAGCAATGTTATTTTGTAGAGTGCAGGAATTTTACGAATCACCTAACCCACAATTTAGAGGTAAGAACTTTAGTATTTGGGATTATATTGAATGGTATAGTAGAGAGCACAACGATGTGTTCACATATACATTTGATTGGGGTGGGTTTAATATACCATTGAAAACTGCATACAATTGCTATGAGAAGTTAAGAGAATATGAAACGCCATACGATAAGGAGATGGATAATATTATTAGAACTATTGAAATGAAGATGTTCAATAAAAAGAATACTCGTAATTGGAACGCTTATATCATTGGAGCAGATTCTACTGAAAGTGATACCTTTGAGCACGAAATTTGTCATGGTTTGTACGCAACTAACAAAGAGTATAAACAATCGGTGGATGAAATTACTGAAACTATTGAGTGGCAGGATTACTTAAAGTTTGAAAAGAACTTATTGGATATGGGATATACAGCCGCTGTTATACCCGATGAGATTCAGGCTTACCTAAGTACTAACTATGAATATACAAAGTTCAGTAAAGGTGTATCTAAAAAAACTCTTAAACAATTAAGTAAAGAATATCAAAAGGTATTCAACAAATATTTATAGACATGGATGGATTGACATTTATATTGATATGGGTTCTTCTAAGCTATCCTATTGTAAGAATGGTTAATAGGAGAATGGAAGAAACGGATGATGACCTTAGATTTAGGACATCGTTTCAATTAATATTATTTATTAGAGCCCAATTTGAAGTACCAAAATGGTATTTACTTAGGCTCATAAAACTTTTAAAATGAGAAAAAAGAAATTAACGGCTGGTGAAAGGGGTATTAAAGTAAATGAACAAAGATTTGCTTTAATTATCTTATTGTGTAATGTCTTAGATACAGAGGAAGGTGTAAGTAAAAACATCAAATCTGCTATATGTGCATCTTTAATGAATATGATGGAAGTTAGTTTTATACCGGGTGATGATGAACCGCTTGCTAATCTTATTAACAATTCTATTGATAACTTTTGTAGAGATATTGAAGGAGAAAATGGTATAGAAGATTATAGAGAGCATCTGATGCAGAGTGTAAAAACGGCTAGAGGTTTGGTTGATGAACTGAATGAAAAAGTTAGAAGAATCAAAGAAGGTGAAGATATTCTTAAAAATATTTGTTTAAACTAATACTTATATAAAAAATTATGGAAACACTACGATTAGTAAATAAATCACTGGCAGGTGAGCAAGAGTATATTGTACTTCAAAATGTAGAAACAAATGCTATATATGAATTTTCTCAAATTACAAATGACACCATTACCAATGGTGACATAGCACATTCGGTAATACAATCTATTTTACAAAGGGAAGGTCATACAATTGATGGAACTGTAGAAAATGAGCAAGTAACTTTACACTTTTAGTTATGAAAAAAATGTTACGAAAATTAGATTGGTTATTTGATTATTATTTTGCTTGGATGTTCTATAATGGTATGCAGCAAGACCGTTATGTAGAATACATGCGAAACAAATGGCCGGATAAAATAAAAGATTTTGAAAATTAATAATTTTTTCGTATCTTTACAAATAAATTTTCAAAAATGGCACAATATAGTAAACAATGGTGTGATGTAAATGGTTTGGATACTGCATGGAGCTTTGATATAGAATCGATAGCAAGTAACTTACCAAAAAATAGTTATAGAGCTATTACTTGTGATGGATTTGGATTTACAGCGATAGGAAGTTCAGATGAATTTGGTACTTTACTTTATTTTAAAAATCAAATCGGAATAAATTCACCGGCTGAAATAGATGATGCTGAGTGGGTACGATTGGAAGAAATGTTACAAAACAGAAGAGATGAAATTGCGAATAACACACATTAGCGATACTCACAACAAACATAATCAACTTAATGGTAAATTGCCTGGTGGAAACTTATTAATCCATTCGGGCGATTTTACGTCTATTGGTAGAAAGCATGAAGTTGAAAAGTTTATTGAATGGTTTGATAAACAAGATTATGGACACAAAGTGTTTATAGCTGGTAATCACGATTTAGTATTTGATAATGAAGGGTTATATCACGACAAAGCAGCTCACTTTGAACATAGAGTATTTGAGAATCTGCCGGCGGAAGGTAAGCCTGAATGGTTAGTTAAAATATTGAATAACTTACCTAATCAAATGTATTACTTAGAGAATAGTTCTGTTAAGTTAGAAGGTATTAATATTTGGGGTTCACCATATTCACCTTCATTTGGGTATGGGTGGGCATTTAATAAAGATAGGGGCAATGATATAGCACAATGTTGGAATGATATACCAATGGATACCGATATTGTTATTACACATACTCCGATTTACGGATACAACGATAGAGCAGCAAATACAAATCAAAATGTAGGATGTGCTGATTTGTATCATAGATTGAGAGAAGTGAATCCACATTTACATTTTTGCGGACACATACATGAAGCATATGGTCACAAAACTATGGGATTGACCGAATGGTACGATTTACAAACTTTCAATGGATGTAGTTGTAACCTAAGATATGAAGCTGAGAATACGCCAATTAGCTTCAATTATAATTTTGAAACTGGGGAGTTGGAGTTTTTAATGTAGAGTTATGAGAAAAGAAAAAATATGGTTGTACTTAGATGATGTAAGGACACCAAAAGATGATAGATGGCAAGTTGTTAGGAGTTACGATGAATTTGTGGCTCATATCAAAATGAATGGATTGGAAAATTATGAAACAATATCATTAGACCACGATTTGGGTGATACTGCTATGAATGAATATTATAACAATGCACTTCCAAATTATACATTGGATTATAATAATATAACTGAAAAGACTGGACTTGATTGTTGTAAGTTTTTAGTGGCGGAAAGTATGAATACAAAAATACCGTTACCACAAATTTATATTCATTCAGCCAATCCAATTGGTAGTGGCAATATGATGGGGTATATAAACAATTACTTTATGAATTGTAGAACACCGCAAAGTTGTATAAGAATAAAAGTAGAACACACAATATAAATGTTATGAGTAAAAAAGAAAATGAATTGTATTTAGGTGGTGGCGCCAACATTAATGTTAAAGCAGCTAAAGTAGTAACACTACATAACAATTTAAAATTAATTACTATTGGTGATGGAGCAGTTAGCTTGGATGTAAAGATTGAAGCAGATTTTGATTCAATACCAGAAAAGTATCACGAAGTATTTCTGAATATGTTAAGTTCTAAATATTTGGATACTGTTTCTTTTGGTGATAATCCATTTTCAATGTGCGTTCCACCACCAAAGAAAAAATGGTGGCAATTTTGGAAAACAAGTGTAAACATATAATATGAAAGTTACAGTAATAGTAAGAACTTGTAATAGGCCTGATTTCTTAAAAGAGGCGTTAGCATCTGTATTTCTACAATCATATCCTAATTGGGAAGTTATAATATTTGATGATGGTGCAACTTTAGACAACTTTAAAATATTTAGTGATTTTAAAGATTTGGCAGGAGATAGACGAGTTATGTACTTATCAACAAAATCAAATTATGATTTGTTTAGAAATTCTTGGTTAATAGCCCCTGATATATCTAATGGTGATTTGATGGTAAGACTTGATGATGATGATATATTAGATTCAAACGCATTAGAGTGGTTAGTTGATGTTTACACAAAAAATCCTGAATTGGATTTTAGTTATGGTTCATCGGTTACATTTAATGACTCTAATTTGGGTGATGTAATTCAAACAAACAATCCTTTTGAACATCCAAAGACCCATCATGAATGGGCAGCATATACAATACCTAATAATAAACCTTGGAAAGAACCTTGGGCTTTTTATAGAGATTATTATCCCGAAGCAAGGCATCTAACATCGATTATACATTGTGCCAAAGATAATATGTTTTGTGTATTTCATACATACGTTATGAGAACAAGTTCAGTTAAAAGAGTTAAAGATAAAATTACCGTTACATCAAAGTTTGTAGATGACTTGGAATTTTTTGGTAGTTTAGATTATATGGGATTGGGGCATACATCTATAAAAAAAGTATTAACATTTGTAAGAGTACATAATCAAGGTAGAGTTAGTGATTTTGGTAGAGTTGTGGATAATACAAACATAGTTCAGGAAAATTTTCATATAAGAGATAAAGTTGATGAACTAAGACCTTCTGGTTTTATATCTAGAATAATTCCATTGGATGCTAACGATAATTTTAATAATGGTATTGATGATTCTTTAAAACAAAGGTTTTTTAAGTTAAAAGATGATATAAAAAAGGTTCTATTATAACTCATTGATTATCAACACGTTATAACTTATTGGTTCTCAATGAGTTATGTATATAAAAGACTATAATATATCGGGTGATATATTGACCTTATTGGGGTATTTGAAGGGAAATTTGGGGGGTTTCTGTACATTTTAGACCCCCTAAACTACCTTTCTATCTAAAAAAATACTAAAAATTATTTGGTTATTTCGGGTATTTTTCGTATCTTTACTTCGTAATAAAAGTAAAAAATATGTCTAAAACAAAAGTTATTCTGCCCGATTCGTTTACTAAAGGTTTAATTTGTAAAGTTCACGTTTCGTTGAATGGTAAAAAAAGTTCTAAGGAATTGAAAGTATGTAGTGTCAAAGCTCGTTCAGTTATCTTTATAGAAGTTGATAAGGTTAATCGCCAAAACATTTTCCGTAAAGTAGACAAGGTTGATATTGTTGATTTCAAACCTACGGCTATTTGTGAAATTATTGTTAAGGATGGTATCTTACCTGTAAAGTGGGAAAGTGCTTGGGATAGTATAGGTTCACCTTCTAATTCAGTACAAAGTTATGGTAGGTTCGCACAAGCTGCCAAACCACATTATAGTAAACATTCGCAAGGTTGGGCTCCGAAGTTACCTTCAACAACGAATTCGGCGGCTGGATTTCCAATGGTATAAAAATTATAAGATATGAATATGAAAGTAAATGTAAACAATTTAGAAATGACTAGTTGTACAAAGTGTGGTGGTGATATGCCACTTTTACGATTCACAAAGTATGGTTATAGAA
>Ga0209358_10002368_pt1 | contig 14386 bp, 11 predicted proteins | sample LauGreFa1BDMLBSN_2_FD_187574 | JGI IMG/M metagenome (GOLD analysis project Ga0209358, IMG submission 187574) | Freshwater lake microbial communities from Lake Michigan, USA - Fa13.BD.MLB.SN (SPAdes) (version 2) | ecosystem: Environmental > Aquatic > Freshwater > Lake | place: Lake Michigan, USA... | reverse complement strand
GTTAAAGATCCACAAAATCGTGATCTTGAAGGTCAAATCAAAGTATTCAAATTTGGATATAAGATTAAGGCTAAAATTGATGAGGAATTGAATCCTCAGTTTGATGAACCAACTCAAGTATTCGATCCTTTTGAAGGCAAGAACTTTGAATTAGTTCTTTCTAAGAAAGGTGGTTATCCTAACTATGATTCATGTAAATTCCAAGGATCTCGTTCTGCAATGACTATCAATGGTGAAAATGTAACTGACACCAATGAAGGTCGTAAAATGATTTTGGATTATCTTAAGGATGCTCCTGATCTTGCTAACTTTGATTACAAACCTTGGAATGATGAACAGAGAAACAAGGTAATGAATATCATTTCCCAATATTCTTCTCCAGGTAGTTCAATTGAAACCTTAACTAGACCTGCTCCTAAAGCTGCTGCAAAACCTGCGCCGGCTCCAAAGGCACCTGTTATGGAAGATGAAGATAATGAAGTATTTGAATCCGAAGAAACTCCAAAACAATCAGGAGATGACTTCGATGATTTCATTAACGGATTAGATCTTTAATCTAATGGCAACAGAAGTTATGATATCTTCTGAGATGAAGACTCGGATTATCGATAAGGTAGTCCGAGTCCTTCATCATAGCCATTCTCATCCTGAAAAAAGAAGAATACTTGAAGGAAGAGATCGCTTAAACTTTGCATGTCCTTACTGTGGCGATTCTTCAACTAGTACAAATAAGAAACGAGGTAACCTTTATTGGAATGATCTTTATGTACATTGTTATAATTGCTCCGCTCACGTTTCTTTAGATACTTTTCTTAAAGACTTTAATTCAAATTTTGAAGGAGAGGATCGAGTAGAAGTATTAAATTACATTAAAGAAAATAAGAGATCCTTTTCATTAGGTGAATCTCTTGATTTTTATCTTTTTGATAAGATAAAAGAATTGGCATTAACATTTGATGAATTAGCGGTTGGGTTTAACATCTATCCTATTAATTCATTAACATACCGAGCATATCCATATCTTAAGAGTAGGTTATTACAACATAAGACTAACCAATTTGGATATGATCCTCGTAAGAAAGAACTATTTGTTTTTAATCTTACACCCGATGGTAAAATAGTAGGATTCCAAACAAGGGACCTTGAAGGTAAAGGTCCTAAATATAAAACATGGAACATTCAAAGAATTTATGATAGGTTAAAGAAACCTTTGAATGTATCAGAAGAAGACATGGATAATCTTAATAAGATATCAATGTTATTCGGCATACTTACTGCTGATTTAAGTAGAGACTTTACAATTTTTGAAGGTCCTATTGATGCTATGTTTATGACCAACTCCATAGGTCTAACTGGCGTTAAAAAACAAATACTAGAGTTTAATGAAATACCAACCGCAAGGTATTTCTTTGATAATGATATTGAAGGAAAAACCAGAATGATTGAAAAACTTAAGTCTGGGCAAACCGTATTTATGTGGGATAAATTTTTGAAAGATTATTCAATTCCTGCAAAAAAGGTTAAAGACTTAAATGATCTTGTAAAATATGAATATGAAAATCGAACTGGGTGCTTAAAGAGCATTGATAGATATTTTACAAACAATCATTTAGATATTATTTTTATATGATTGAACTAAAAAAATACGAATCATTTGTGAACGAACAGATAGAAGACTTTTACGAAGATTATGAAGATAGCCAAAAGAGAATTAAGCTATTTACATCGTTTACTAAAAGTAAACTATCTCATGATCAAAAAGAGATTAAAGTAGAACAACCTAAGAAAAGATTTCAACCTAAAATAAAGGTAGTAAAACATACTAATAACGATAAAGGAATATTCTAATGGCATTTGATGATACTCAAATAAAACAGGCAAACGAAGAACTTGAACTCAGGTTAACTACCGATAGAGTTGATTGGAAAAATAAAATAAATGAACTAGTTCTTAAAATCAAAAATATGAATGAATTGGCAGAGTGCCAAGTTAACATGCTTTCATATAGACAGATCCTATTGGATAAGGTTACTGATTTTAAGACAATGATATTTAAGAGAAATGCAACCTGGGAAAGATATTATAGATCCCAGTATCGTGAGTATACTTTAAACTATGATGTTAAATTAACGAGCGGCGAAAAGCATCAGTTTATTAAAGCAGAATTAAGCTCACTAAAAATACAAATAGAAATGTTACAGTCTCATGTTGATTATTACCAAGAGTGTATTAAGACATTAGATAACCTAGCATTTGCAATTCGTAATCGCATAAGACTCGATGATGAACAATAATGGAACTATCACTATCAGATAATAAAAAGTTTTTAGTAATTGATTCATGTACCGAATTGGAATATGAACAGCTAAAAAGTAGTCTTACTAAAAAGATTGATGGGTGGCGTTTCCATCCACTTGTAAAGAAAAAGGTTTGGGACGGGAATATATCCTTCATTAAAAAGAATAAGATTCCTGGAGGCCTTTGGAAAGAGGTCATTGATATCTGTAAAGAATATAATCTTCCTCTTACCCTAAACGGGGTTACAAATATTTTTGATCAGGAAATTACCATTGAGTCATTTACTAATTGGGCAAATGATTTCTTTAAAGATTCTGATATTAAACCTAGAGACTATCAAATAGATGCAGCCTTTAAGATCTTAAGATATAGAAGGTGCTTAGCTGAATTGGCTACATCTGCCGGTAAGACCTTAATATCATTTATGGTTGTTGCCTATATGATGGAACAACTTAGTAAGAAAAAGATACTTATGATTGTTCCTAACGTCAGCTTGGTTGTACAGGCAACTGGCGATTTTGATCAATATAATAAAAGTAGAGTTCCTATTAGAATCCAACAAATTTATGCAGGGGTTAAACTTAGAAAAAGTTCAAACATTGTTATAGGAACATATCAATCTCTTGTTAAATATGAGGAAGAATACTTTTCTCAATTTGATGCAGTATTTGTAGATGAAACACATAAGGCTAAAGCTACATCAATTCAAAAGATTATGGATATGTGTTGGCATTGTGACTACCGGTTTGGATTAAGTGGAACAATTCCTAAAAGAGGAACCGTTGATCGTTTAAGTTTAATGTCAGCAATGGGGCCACTTGTAACTCAGGTTAAAGCTAATTACTTACAAGACGAAGGTCATATTGCAAAATGTAAAGTATTGCAGATCCTTATGGATTATGCAACAGATTCACAGAAAGAAGCATTCTCTGAATTATCAAAGAATCCGTATGATAGGCAAAAACTATTTTCTTTAGAACAGAACTTTATTAACGAAAACGATAAAAGACTAGATTTTATTTGTAATGTAATTAAAAAGTCAACGTCTAACTCGCTAGTACTGTTTCATAAGATTGCATACGGTGAAAAGATATATCGTAAGTTAAGAGAAATTACAGATAAGAAGATCTATTATGTAGATGGTTCTGTTAATGCAGATATCAGAGAGGAGTTCAAATCAAGAATGGAGAAGAATGACGATGTTATAATTGTTGCTTCATACGGTACATTTTCAACTGGTATATCAATTAAAAACATTCATAATATCTTTTTTACCGAATCTTTTAAGTCAGAAGTAATTATTAGACAATCAATTGGACGTGGTCTCCGTAAACATGCATCAAAGGATGTCGTTAAGATCTATGATTTTATTGATGACATTAGGTATAAAACAAACGATCACGATTGGATGAATTACATATACAGGCACGGTATGGAACGTAGAAAAATCTATAAAGAAGAAAAGTTCCCGTTTGATGTACAGACCATTAAATTCTGATTGTAATATCTTTTCCTAAAGACATGGATATATAAAAAAAGAATAAAAAAATCAAATACAAATGAAGCCAATTAAAAAGTTTTCAGCTACTTCTACGGATAGTTCATCTATCTTAGAATCAGCAAATCTTAGCCCAGAAGCTTTAGCAGAATTAGTTCAAAAGTTGGGTTACAATAATATTGATGAAATAAAGAAAGAGAAAGCTCTTCTTTCTAAATTAGAAGCTCTTCTTAAAGAATTCAATCCTAAACAAGATGTAAGCGAAGATGACGCTGAAGATATCGAAGATGAGATAAATGATTTAGGAGAACCTAAGTCTTTAGAAGATAAGGACGGTGAAAAAGAAGAAGACAAAGAAGTTGGAACAACATCTGAAGTTGCTGAAGAAGACGAAGAAGGATCTGAGATTGAAAAAGAAATTGAAGATGACGAAAAGGAAGAAGATACTTCTAAAGAAATTGAGGATGAAATTGTAGCTGATGGCGAACCTAAGAAGGAAGACGAAAAGGATGGCGAAGAATTAGTAACTAAAGATCAAGAGGTTACTGCCGAGGTTCCTGCTGAAGATGATGATAAAGAATCAGGCGAAGAAATTGAAGTTGAAGAAGAAACTGAGGAGAAGCCTGTTGCAAAACGTCGCATTATGACCTTCGAAGATTTTGTTCAAGAAGGCGAAGAAACTATTAATAAAAATGTTTCTTACCAAGATGACGAAGAAGAAGATGAAGATAATGCTTTACCTGTAGCCGATTCCGTTGAGACAGAAGAAACTAAGGAAGAAGAGATTGAAGAAACCGTTTCTAGAACTGCATCTTCAATTAAATCATTCTCTCAATTTGTTTCCGAATCATATCTTTCTGAAGAAGCCGATAATGGACCAGAATTAAAAGAAGAAACTCCTGATGCAAACGGTATCGCAATTACTATTGCTAAAGGCGACGGTTCAGAAACTGCTGCTGGCATTTCTGCTGAGAAAATGAAAATGGGTGAACCTGAAGAAAAGAAAGAAGAAGAGGGCGAAGAATTAGTAACTAAAGATCAAAAGATTACTAAAGAACCTGAAACTTCAAAGGATGAACCTACTGTTCAAGGTACTGTTGTAGTAAAAGAAGGTAAGATTAGCGAAAAGGAAATTAAATCCGATGCTGAATTTGAAGAATATGCAACTGAGATTTTGAAATCTGCACATGGTGCTGATTTTGATGAAGCAAAAGCCAAAGAAGTTATTGATGGCCTTAAGTCTAAATATAAAGGAGACTTTGGTGCAATGGTTGGAGCTTTACAGTCCTCTATGGGAAAATAATTTTATAGATGAAATATATCAAGCTTTTTGAACAATGGCTGGCCGATCAAAGCCAGCCATTGCTTTTAGAAGGTGGCGCTGCTGGCCACATGAATCATCCCTTTGATGACAAAGGATTAACATTTGGTGATTTTAAGAGTATCATTGATGCCGGCCTTCGTGGTGAATTAAACTTTGAAGAAGATCCTACTGAAAAGACTGATGGTCAAAATGTATGGGCTACTATTCAGGATGGGCAGGTAAAATTTGCAAGAAATAAGGGAGAGAGCATTACTCCAATGACTCTTTCTGATTTTAAGCAAAAATTTGCAGATCATCCAAGCGCATCCGTAAGAGATACGTTTCAATTTGCTGCGCAAGATCTTGCTGATCTTTTAATTAAATTACCACAAAAAGTTCAGGATAGTACATTTGAAAACGGTAAGAATTTCATGAACATGGAACTTATCTATTCTAAAAATCCTAATGTTATTAATTATGATACCGATGTTATTCAATTTCATAATATAACAAAAACAGACGGTAATGGCAATGTCATTGGTACTGAGGCTAGACCTGCAAAGGAGATACCTGCTATCTTATCTAAAGTTCAAGCAGATTTAGGAAAAACTTTTAAGATCATTCCACCTAGAATTATACAATTACAACAGGACATGGACTTCAGCGAAAATAAGCAAAAGTTCATTAATAAAGTAATTGAATTACAAAAGAGATACAATCTCAATGATGGTGATGAAGTATCTAGATATCATGAAATGTGGTGGAGAGAATTAATTGATAAAGAATTCCCTTCAGCTCCGCAAGATGTAAAAGAAGGTCTTTTAAGAAGATGGGCATACGATGATAAGAATACTTTAAACATGAGATCCTTGGATAAAGTGTTAACACCAGATGAAGCTACAAAGATTAAGAAGTTTGATAAGGAAGATGTTAAGAAAAAGTATAAAGAAAACATTAGACCTTTTGAAGATCTATTCCTAGAGTTAGGATCTGTCATTCTTAAGAATGCAAGTAACTTTCTTGCGGCTGATCCTACTGGAGAAACCGAAAGACTTCGTGCATATCTACAAGCTGAAGCTGATAAGATTAGAAAAACAGGTGGAGCTGACCAGGTTAAAAAGGTAGAAGATGAATTGGCTAGACTGGATAGAATTGGTGGTATTAATTCAATATTCCCTACCGAAGGTATCGTATTTAGATACAATGGAAAACTTTATAAACTAACTGGAACCTTTGCTGCACTTAACCAATTATTAGGTATTATTAAGTACGGTAGATAGTACCAGATCTTACCTCTAGTAAGATATCTAATTTAAGTAATAGGAAACTATTTTTATATAAATCGGTAACGATAATGGGTGAGCTATCGTCTCACCCATTTCATTTATGTAATTTTCTAAGAATATATAAAAGGTAATACAAAATAAATTAAATGAAGGAATTAGCTAGAATTTACAAAGAGTTAGGACAGGACTTTGTTAATGATCTCTTTAAAGACTACCTCGTGGTAACAGAAAAGTTATCAGGGTCTGCGTTTTCATTTGAAAAGGCCGGATCATCATTAAAATTCTTTAAGTCTAATGATAAGCCTATTAACCTTGTTGATAGAACATTAATGGTTTATTATGAAAAACCTATTAATTACATTAAAGATTCAACTGATTCATTTATGGATTCTATTCCAGGTAATTGGAGATTCTGCTTTCAGTACTTTGTTCATAATGAACCTGGCGTAATCCGTTATGATAAATTACCAAAAAATAATCTGGTCTTAACTCATATTCTTGTAAAGAATCCTAACGGTAAAGTTACCAAGATTATTGAAGATCCTAGGGTTATTGAAGATTGGTCAAATGCATTAGGAGTTACTCCTCTTTTACCAATCTTTAAGGGATACTTAACAGATGAACAAAAAGAAAGCATTAAAAAATTCATTAAGACTCCAATAGAAGATCAATTAGAGATATTCAAAACATCTTCTTTTGCAGAGTATCTTATAAAGGTTCTTAATCCAAAACTAAGTTCTACAATACTTCAAGATGATTTAAGTAAACCTGTAGAATCAATCATTTTTAAGTTTTATAAAACAGGGGGTACACAAATCATTTCTGCTAAACTTATTGACCCTTACACTGCAAATCTGTTAAAGCATAGAGAACCTATTGATCCTAAGAAGGCACCTGCCGATGTTAATGAAATCTTACTACTTGACATTCTTGCCTTTATAGAAGAAAGAGGATTAAGATCAAATGAGTTATTAACAACATCACCTGATGAAAGGTATCTTGAATTAGTATCATCAATCTTTAATGATTATGTTGTAAGAAGAGGTAAAGGAATTGCTGATTTAGGAATTGAAAGAGCTGACTTTGCAAAAGGTGATGAATTCAAATTAAATGTAGATCTTATACCAAGCCAAGTTACTCAAGCTACTCTTAAACAGAATGAAAAGATGCAAGATCTATTTAAGATTATGCTAGGCTCTCTTCGTAAGAAAAGAAATCCAGATAAACCAGGTAATGTTTTAACACCATCTGTTATAGAAGATTTTAATGCATTGGTTTCTAAAATAGAAGATGCAATTAATAAACCGGTTGATGATAAGTTTAAGACCTTTTCTGATTATCTTAATCTTAAGAAAACTAATGAATCGTATCAAACAGCAGAGGACCTTATTTTAGAAGAAAAGGTATTAAGCTACAATAATTTTATAAATCTAGGAAAGGTTATAATTGAGGCCGATGTAATGGACCAAAAGATTAAAAATCCTGAAACTGGAAGATCTATTAAGGTTTCATCTGCAGTAAATTATGATAAGGATACTGCAGTATATAAAAAGGCTAAAGAATTGTTAGGATCAGATGAAAAGACATCTCAATCCACTATGTCAGATTCTCTTAAGAAAAAATTTACGCCAGAAAGAGTAAAAAATATTCAATCTGATTATAGCAGAATTGCATTTGAATCTGATAAGGATAAAGAAGATTTTACAAAAGGTTTTGATAACTTACTTAACGGTAATTCTTTATCACCTGATGAAGCTAAGGTGGTTTCCAAATATGCAAAAGTAGGTGATGCAAAAAATGCATTAAAGATTTATTTTGCATCAAGTAAACCTGGTGTGTTTGGGCAAACCTCTAGAGAAAAGGTTTTAGACCTAACGGATAAAGACGGTTCTTTAAAAGATGAAATGACTAAATTAGGAATGGGGATAACTGCATCCACAACAGTGGAAGGCGGTGAAAAGCCTAAAATTGGTACTAAAGAGATTAACCCAAATAAGTTAGCTGAAAATAAAACATATAAGCCTAAAGTAGATGTAACCAAAAACAGTGAAGGGGAAATACAGGAAATATCAATAGGGTCAACTAAACTTAAAAGGCTTAAAGAACCTGATCAAGAAAAACTTTTTTCAGCATATAAAAAACAAAATCCAAATTTAACTGATGATGAAGTAAAAGGATTGGTTGATCGTACAAACAGAGCGATTGAAAGAAATAATAAATCATTAGAAAAATTTGAAAAACTTAAAGATATTGAACTGTTAGAACCGGTTCCAGGTACTCAGGATCTTTCGCAAAAAGAAAGAGCCGAGAAAATAGGTAAAGAATATCCTAAGTTAATTTCTGAAAAAATGAAAAATCTTATAGGTGATAATCCTACTGAGAAAGAAAAAGAAGTCCTAAAGGGAATTGAAGATCTATCAGATATTAATGACCCTGAAGATTTTAACCAAGCATCTGTTGAAGTACTTAGAAAAATGGATGACATTGAAGCTCTTAGAAAAGGAAGTTCTGATTTAGCTGAATCTTTTGCATATATTTATATGAACAAAAAAGGGTTTAGAACTGAATTACCGGCCGGTGAAAATTTCCCAGTGGCTGATGTTATTTGCTTAGGATCAGATTTAGATGTTGATAATTTAGATCCTGATGCCGAAGATTATGCAGAGAAGATTGCTATGCAAGGTTTAGGTCTGGCTGTTAACCTTGAAACTATTGGAGGAATTAGTGTTAAGAAAGACGGCGGTGCTGCCTCTGCATTAAAAAATAAAATTGGAGAATCATCATTTAAGAATAAAGAAACTTCTGTTAAGCTTGACCAATTAGCCGATAATCATAATTCATTCTTAGGTACAGTTGAAAGTCAAACAACACCTGAAACAATCAAAAAAGGTAATCAATTATTAGATGAAACTGAAGACTGGGCAGTTAAGAATGGAATTATAGATAAAGATAAGCTTCCTTTAAAGTATGGAAATAGAACAGCCGATGAATGGGCTGCTGATACATTAAAGAAATGGGAAGATGATGGGTATGGTCCTTTTTGTGATTTTCAAAAAGATGCATTAGCTGGTCATTTAAGAGCAAGTCTATTAGTAGCAGAAATTCATAATAATGATCTTGAAGAGCAATCATACGGTAATATAAATGTTTCTACTGCAAAGCAAGGTGGCGGTATGAATGTTACTGATGGTATAACCACGGCATCTTTAATGAAACCTTCTCCTAATCCAGGATTTAAGTTTATTAAAGGTAAAGGTAAAGATGGGTGTACAATACCGAGGCCTAATGCAATTTATTCTGCAAATCTGGTTCATGCTGATTATGATCCTACAACCGAAAGATTCAAAATGAATAAATAAAAAAAGAATACCTAGATGAAAAATCTTAAAAATATTGATTCCTTCTTATTAGAAAAGAAAATTGCAGTTAAAAGGAGATATACCGAAAATCATCCTGCAAAATTTGTTTCATCATCAGCAAAAGTTAGAAATGCACTTTTGGATTCAATCGGTGATGGTCATCTAACAGAAGAGGAAATTGTAAAGGTTCTATCTGAAATTAATGCTCATAAGAGATGGTTAAGTAGAAATCTTAACCTATTCAATATTAGTGAAGATCAAAACGGTGTTAAGAGTTATTCGCTTTCTCCCTATGGTCATAGAATTAGAAAGGCCACTAAAGTTACTTCAATTACAGAGGCCCTTAATGTACCTCATAAAGAACAAGGTAAAAAGAAAGTCAATATCTTTGTTGGAAGATTTCAACCTTTCACATTAGGACACGTAAAGGTATTTGAACAAATGTATAAAAAGAATGGCCACCCTGTTGTGGTATTCTTAGTAAGAGGTGGAAAACCTGATCCTGAAAAGAATCCTTTTAGTGAAGAGTTACAGCAGGCAATGTTTGCTGAAATGACTAAACAGTATCCTTTTCTTGAGGCTGCCTTTGTAGTACCTAACGGAGCAATTGATACTCTCTTTTCAACTGCTCGCCCTGCTTACGAACCTGTAATGTGGGGTTATGGTACAGATAGAAAGAGAGCATATGATGCAATGATCAATAAACCTGAGTACAGAGAACAGCTTGGGGTTGATCCAGATTTTACGGGATTTGAAATAGGTAGAACTGATGATGATATTTCTGCATCAAAAGTACGTAATGCTTTGGTAATAGATGACCAAACAACATTTAAGAAAATGACACCAAAGAGTATACATGATTTTTATAAAACATTACAAGATACTCTAACACCAATAAAAGAAAGTAAGAAAATGAAAAACTTAAAAACGTTAAATGAATTTCTTGTAATAGAGAAAGATGAAAAAGAAGATGAGGCTCCAATCGTTCCTAAGGTTGATACGAGTGAAGGCACCTTTAAGGAAATGGATGTAGATGGAGAAACTTACACTGCGGTTTTATCAACATTTGATGCAATTGGTGCTAAGCAAAAAGCAATGGGAAAAGAAGCAGTTGGACTAATTAGTTTACCTGGTGATAACAATGTATATGAACTTTTATCCAAAGAAGAAGGCTCTACTGAAGAATCTGTTAATGAAGAGTATGTTGAAGTAATGGATCCAATTCGTATGGCAAATGCAATGGGTGAAATTCAACAGGCTTGGCAACAGTGGAAAAACGGTCCTTTAACAGAACCTAGTGATATCAGACCTGCACAAAAAGAACTCAAGAATTGGCTTGACCGCTGGTTTAAAGATAATATTAAATAATGCCAGCACAAAGTAAAGCACAACGTAGATTATTTGCTCTCGCTCTCCAACATAAGAGAGGAGAGCTTTCTGCATCAGAGATATCCGATGAGGTAAGAGAATTATCTAAATTACCAGAAGAAACTCTACGTGATTATGCAAAGACAAAAGAGGATGATCTACCTGATTATGTTGAAGAAACAGTAAATCTAAATCCTAATATGAATGTTCAGGGTATGGGCCCTGTTGAATTTCCAGGTAACCCAGGATCTGCTGATTCATTTGCAACACAGGCACATGGGAGTGGAGATATACCAGGTGGAAAGAAAAAGAAAAAAATAAGACTATTGTCATTTGATCAATTTTTAGATCTTATGCAAATAAAATAAATAAGGTACAATGCCAGTATTACCTAAGTATCAGTTAAAGCAATTATTTGAGTCAGGTGACTTAATAACTCAAGTAACAATGAATGACCTCATTGAGGCCACCTATAACCCTACCCTGGTTGCTGGAGCTAATGTCACTATTACTAAAGTTGAAAGTCCATCGGGTGCAACAATAACAATATCATCAGACGGTGGTGGTATCTCTAATGTTACCGGCGGTACTGCAATTAATGTTACGTCTATTGGCGATGCAAGACAAGTTGCACTAAAAGTTGATAACACACAAACTAACTTAATAGTAAATGGCACAAATGAATTAACTTTTGCCGGAGTACACGTTAAGGATGAAGGTATAAATGTTGGTACTTATAAAACAATTAACTTTATCGGTGCTGATGTTTTGGCACAAGATAGTGGTCAACCTGGACAGGTTAATGTTTATATTCCTACACCAGTTTTTGCATCCCACTTTAATACAATGGATGGATCAACTAGTGGAATTGTAGCTGAAGCCGGTATTACAAGATCAATTGTAAGAATAAGTTCTCCTACAACAGAAGGTAGTCCATTTAAGACTAATGGGTGGGCTGGTACAAATCAACCGGCATATACATCTGCAAACGGATCTGTAAACTTTGTCACAGGTGGTTTAGTTACAGGATTTAGTGGAAGCGCAAGTGGTAATGCAACAATAACTATTACTCTATTTGATGCTGATGGAACAACCGCACTTGAAACTTATACTACTCCAACTCTTTATCAAAACGGAACACACGTATCACCAAGTGGAGATATTTCAGTAATCATTTCTGGTTACGCTGCGGATTCATCTAAATGGAAAGCGGCGGTATTTATAACAGTAGTTGCTGGAGATATCCTAGCCTCTGCTGGTAGATCAGGTGGTAGATATAATGTAAGAGCTGTTATGAACACTGATAGTGTTACAGATGGTGGAGGTACCTACACATATAATCAAGCAAGTGTTTTCTTTGATACTAATCCAAGTACACCTGCTATTAACGGTTCAATGTCAATCGTTGAAACAACTCCAATCGTAAAACATATAAGTGGCGTTGAGTATTACATTAATGGCTCAACCTTTGAAGTTAATGTTACCGATATTGATAACCTTAATGCAAATACACAAGGTAGAGCTGCAGCTGCGCAATGGAACTTTAGAGTAGCTGGTAATGTTTATGGCTTACCTACCTTACAACTTAATGCATGGGGTTTATCAGTTGGTACATGGAATGGTACATGGACAAATTTATACAATTTGCTAAATGCCAATTTTGAATATACATCATGGCCTATTTCTGCAACTAATTATAGATTTAGAAATTCAAATGCAAACGGTTCATCTACAGTATATGATCCTTGGAATACAGGTAATACTATAAATAGTCCAAACCAATCTATACTTATAGATACTTGGGGTACCACTGCAACTAACTTAGGTGAAGATTTTGAAGATGAATCACAGCGACTTACAAGAGGTGCATCTTCTTATAGTTCATTTAACTCCGCTGCAACATTAGGCACAAGTATAAGTAACCAAACCGGATCTTCAGGACCATTCAGCGATGCATGTGTTGTAGGAAGCTATTTGGTAAGAGCAGATAAATTCTTTGCTGATAATGGAAATAGTCCACAGTTAGCAACTCTTATACCTAACTTAACCGGCTATAAGCCTAATACTTTAGGACCTAATCCTAACTATAGTTCTTATTCACAAACACCCACATATCATAGAAGATTTTATACTAGCAGTCCTCTTAATATTGCTAACTTTGATATGTCATTTACTGGAACTTGGGGTTCTAGTGGTGATGCTGCTACTGCATTAGCAAATAGTCAATTAAAAATATATGTAAGAAGAGAAAATTCAATACCGGGCGGAAGTTCTGGTCATGGAGGAAATCCTCTTGCATTACATGGTGCTCTATTTAATTCAGGCGCTCCGGTTAATCCATTTAATGATGGAGCAAGTGGAGTTGATACTGTAGGTTCTCTTATAAGATCTGCTGGCTCTGGTAATACTGTAACTGGTACATTTGGTCCTTACTCATGTATTAATGGATTCTGGGTTGAGATACAAATCATTGATTCAAATATTAAAATAGACTCTATCAATGTTACTCTTCAATTTACTAACGGTACTACTGAATCTAATCCAGTATAACCTGACGGGGATTGATAAATACTATAAATAAATTGGGAAAATGGATAACACATTTAAAGATACAATTCGTCTTAAAGTAGATAAGAAAAACAATATATGTCATTTAGCGGTAAGAAGTTCTGAATACAAAGTTGAGGTATTCAAAATTTCTTTAGGTGACATGTCGAGCCTATTAACCCAATTTAAAGAAGGGATGAGAACCGAGGGCGATATTGATATATCACCAAAAACTGAAAAGTAAGATTAAGTAAATAAAGATATAAATAATGGGCTTTAGTTCATCAGAAGTTGCAAAACTAACATTTAAAGTACAGGCTGCTAATGTAATTGATGCCGATTCCGGCAATTATTGGTATCAGTCTATCCTTGAAAATTCACCTGCTATTAAAGCAGACAGAATCATGGTGCAGTATGACACTGTCACTACTAACGTACCGGCTAGCTTTGCACAATTGGTAACATTCACTCAAACCGGTCAACCTTTAGACGGTGTAGTAGGAGATGAATATACAGGCACTAGCACAAGATTAACAATATTAACTCCAGGAAATAATAACACCTGGATATCTTATAATACTTATGGAACTCCAGGATCAGGTAGAAAGGATCTTTGGATTAATCCTACAAGTGTTCCTAATCTTACAACAGGTTTACCAACAACCTATTATGAAATTGCCCTTTATAGTGGTGATCCTGCTTCAAGTGGTGTACAATTATCAACATC
>Ga0209358_10002367_pt1 | contig 14388 bp, 15 predicted proteins | sample LauGreFa1BDMLBSN_2_FD_187574 | JGI IMG/M metagenome (GOLD analysis project Ga0209358, IMG submission 187574) | Freshwater lake microbial communities from Lake Michigan, USA - Fa13.BD.MLB.SN (SPAdes) (version 2) | ecosystem: Environmental > Aquatic > Freshwater > Lake | place: Lake Michigan, USA... | reverse complement strand
ACAGGCCCCATGACCATGACCCTGGCCCAGGCCCTCACGCACGCCATCGCCCTGGGGCTGGCGCGCCTGGACGGACAGCTGCTGCTGCTGCATGCGAGCGGCCGACGTCAGGACGAACGCGCCTGGCTGCTGGCGCACGATCAGGACACCCTATCGCCCCCCCAGGCGCAGGCCTATGAAGCCTTGTGTGCCCGGCGACTTGGGGGCGAGCCCCTGGCCTATCTGGTGGGCGAGAAAGAGTTCTTCGGCCTGATGCTGGCGGTCGATGACCGGGTGCTGGTGCCGCGCCCGGACACCGAGACCCTGGTGGAATGGGCGCTGCAGGTGCTGGCAGGCCGCGAGGCCCCCGCCGTCATCGACCTGGGCACAGGCAGCGGCGCGATCGCGCTGGCCCTGAAGCACCAGCGCGCCGATGCCCGCATCGAGGCGGTGGACCGCAGCGAAGCGGCGCTGGCGGTGGCCCGCGCCAATGGCGAGCGCCTGGGCCTGGCCGTGGCCTGGCGTAGCGGTCACTGGCTCGCAGGCGCCAGCCAAGGCTACGACCTGGTGGTCAGCAACCCCCCTTACATCCGGGCCGACGACCCGCATCTGCACGCCCTCACGCACGAGCCTCTGGCCGCCCTGGCCGCCGGGGACGATGGCCTGCACGACCTGCGCGCCATCGTGGCCGCAGCGCCCGCGCACCTGGCGCCCGGGGGCTGGCTGCTGCTCGAACACGGGTGGGACCAGGCCGAGCCCGTGCGCGCGCTGCTGGCGGCGGCGGGGTTTGAAGACATCGGCAGCCGCCAGGACCTGGCCGGTATCGCCCGATGCAGCGGGGGCCGCTGGGGCGGCGGGCACTGACGGGGCGCAACGCCCCGCCGCCAGCAGGGGCAGGACGAACTGGGATAATTGCGGCCAGACCCAACACGGCCCCAGGCCGGCAAGGACCTTCCATGAGCGACACGCAGCAACGCATCGACCAACTGGTCAAAACCCACGACGTCCTCCTGTTCATGAAGGGGACGGCCAATTTCCCGCAATGCGGCTTCTCGGGTCGCGCGATCCAACTGCTCAAGGCCTGCGGCGTCGATGCCAAGACGGTCGCCACCGTCAACGTGCTCGAAGACCCGGCGATCCGCGAAGGCATCAAGGAATACAGCAACTGGCCCACCATCCCGCAGCTGTATGTGAAGGGCGAGTTCATCGGCGGCTCGGACATCATGATGGAGATGTACGAGAGCGGCGAACTCAAACAAGTCCTGGGCAACTAAGGCGTCTGCGTCCAGCGCTGGGCGGCGGCCAGCACCGCCTGCGGGTAGGGTGATTTGCCGCGGCTGCCGTTGTAGCGGCCCAAGGCCATGAACAGGTCACCGCGCTCCCGATCCAAGTAGTGGCGCAGGATCACGCAGCCAAAGCGCAGATTGGTCTGCATGTGAAAGAGGCGGCTGGCGTCGCCGTCCCCAATCACCCGGCTCCAAAACGGCATCACCTGCATGTAGCCGCGCGCGCCCACCGCGCTCACGGCGAACTTGCGAAACGCGCTCTCCACCTCGATCAGCCCCAGTACGAGAGATGTCTCCAGGCCGGCGCGCCGCGATTCGTACCAGAGCGTTTGCAGGAACTCCTCGCGCACCTCGGGCCTGGACTTGTACCGCTTTAGCAGGCTGTCCATGGCGCGCAGCCACCGCGAGTAGGCGAGCCGCGCCGCGTCTGAGGCGAACTCCGGAATCGGCGGCGCCGCATTGGCAATCGCCGAACTCAGGGCGGTGCGCACGGAGTCCACCAGCGGCTCTTCGAGCTGCGCGCCGGCCCGCGCGGGAATCGACAGACCATGACCGGCCAGGCCGACGATGGCCCAACGGAGCCACCGTCTGCGTGAGGTCACGACTGAATGCGACTGCGCAAGTGATCGAGGATGCCGGCGGCGCTCACCTGGGTGGCCGCGGTGTCGCGCCGGTGCTGGTATTCGACCTGGCCTTCCTTGAGGCCGCGGTCGGAGATGACCACACGGTGCGGCACGCCGATCAACTCCCAGTCGGCGAACATCGCGCCCGGGCGCTCGCCGCGGTCATCGAGCAGGACGTCCACGCCCAGAGCGGCCAGGTCATCGTGCAACTGGCTGGCGGCGGCCTTGACCGCCTCGCTGCGGTCCATGCCGATGGGGCAGACCACCACGGTGAAAGGCGCGATCGCGTCGGGCCAGATGATGCCGCGCTCGTCGTGGTTTTGTTCGATGGCGGCGGCCGGCAGGCGGGTGATGCCGATGCCGTAGCAGCCCATTTCCATGAACTGGGGCTTGCCGTTTTCGTCGAGGAAGGTGGCGTTCATGGCCTTGGAGTACTTGACGCCCAGGTAGAACACATGGCCCACCTCGATACCGCGCTCGATGGCCAGAGGGCCTTGGCCGTCGGGGGAGAGGTCGCCCTCGACCACATTGCGGATATCGGCCACGAGATCGGGCTCGGGCAGGTCGCGGCCCCAGTTGACGCCAGTGATGTGGAAATCCTCGACGTTGGCGCCGCAGATCCAGTCGGCCATCACCGCGACCTCGCGATCGGCGACCACCTTGACCGGCTTTTTCAGGCTCAGGGGCCCCAGGTAACCGGGCTTGGTGCCGAAGTGCTCGAGGATCTCAGGCACGGTGGCAAAGCGAAAGCCCACATCCAGCCCCGGCAACTTGCCGACCTTGACCTCGTTCATGTCATGGTCACCGCGCACCAGCAGCAACCAGACCTGGCTTTTGACCACGTTGCCGGCGTCGTCCAGGGTGTCGGTGGCCAGCACCAGAGACTTCACAGTGGTTTGCAAAGGCACGCCCAAAAGCTGCGCCACGTCGGCGCAGGTGCTTTTGCCGGGCGTGGGGGTTTGGGTCAGAGCCTGGGATGCCGCGGGGCGCGGGCCGGCTGGGGCCAAGGCCTCGGCTTTTTCCAGGTTGGCGGCGTAGTCGCTCTGGGGGCAGTAAACGATGGCGTCCTCGCCGGTGGCGGCGATCACCTGAAATTCCTCGGAAAGGTCGCCCCCGATGGCGCCGCTGTCGGCCGCCACGGCGCGATAACGCAGGCCGAAGCGGTCGAAGATGCGGCGATAGGCCTGGGCCATCACCTGGTAGCTGGCCTTGGCAGACACGACGTCGCGGTCAAAGCTGTAGGCGTCCTTCATGATGAACTCGCGCCCCCGCATCAGGCCAAAGCGCGGGCGACGCTCGTCGCGGAACTTGGTCTGGATTTGGTAAAGGTTCTTGGGCAGCTGCTTGTAGCTGCGAAGCTCTTGGCGGGCGATGTCAGTCACCACTTCTTCGCTCGTGGGCTGAATCACGAAATCGCGGTCGTGGCGGTCCTTGATGCGAAGCAGCTCGGGACCCATCTTGGCAAAGCGCCCCGTCTCTTGCCACAACTCCGCGGGCTGGACGACCGGCATGGTGCATTCGACGGCGCCGGCGCGGTCCATCTCCTCGCGCACGATGGCCTCGACCTTGCGAATCACGCGCAAACCCATAGGCATATAGGTGTAAATACCGGCGCCTAATTTCTTGATCATGCCGGCGCGGGTCATGAGCCGGTGGCTGGCCACTTCGGCGTCGGCGGGCGCTTCTTTGAGCGTGGAAATCAGAAACTGCGAGGCTTTCATCAGTGCAACTGCGAGGAGGGAGCGAGGGAAGGAACGGATGAGTCTCTTGATGCGCGGGCTACGCCGTGCATAATGAACTCAGTTCAAGAATTGGGGTTTGATTATGCTTGACCGTGACGGCTTCAGGCCCAACGTCGGCATCATCCTGCTCAATCAGAAAAACCAGGTGTTTTGGGGCAAGCGCATACGCACCCACAGCTGGCAGTTTCCGCAGGGGGGCATCGATCGCGGCGAAAGTCCCGAACAAGCGATGTACCGGGAGTTGCACGAAGAGGTGGGCCTGCAGCCCGAGCATGTGCGCATCGTTGCCCGCACCCGTGACTGGTTGCGCTATGAGGTGCCTGACCGCTATATCCGTCGGGATGCGCGCGGCCACTACAAGGGACAAAAGCAGATCTGGTTCCTGCTGCAGCTCGCATGCCAGGACTGGAACCTGAACCTGCGCGCCACCGACCATCCCGAGTTCGATGCCTGGCGCTGGAACGACTACTGGGTGCCGCTGGACATGGTGGTCGAATTCAAGCGAGGCGTGTACGAGATGGCGCTGACCGAACTCGCACGCTTCCTGCCTCGGCACGAGCCGCAACGCAATCGCTTTTTGCGCGGTGGGCTGCGTACGCGTGAGTCCGATGCGCACGAAGCAGCCAACCTGCCCGGTCACGATTTCGAGCTGCCACCGGGCGCCACCTTCGAGCCCGACCCGCAGGTGGGTCTGAACTGCGAGGCGCAAGGCGGGCAACGCGCGGGCTGAGGCGCGCCGCCAGGCGCGCACACGCACGTCGCTAGATCTGATCGATCGGCGTCGACACCGGCGCCGCTTCGCCCGCGCGGTCGGCGATCGAGAAGCGATCCTCGGTGCGCGTGTAAAAGCTTGCGCCAAAGCGCGCGATCGGTCGGTACTCGCGCAGGTTCACCCGCCAGGCCTGCGTGTCCACCAGGCCGTCGCGCGCGGCCAGCCACTGGACGCGGCCAATGAAGACATAGCGGCTCTCGGTCTCGAGCTTTTCGTGCAGCACACATTCGAAGACGATCGGCGCCTCCTGAATGCGCGGCGGCTTGACGGTGCGCGAGGGCACCGCGGTCAAGCCGACGGCCGCCAACTCGCTCACATCGGAGGGAAAGGCCTCGCCGCAGGCATGCATCTGCGCCGCCAGCGGCTCGTCCGACATGTGCACCACGAACTCGCCACTGTGCAAGATGTTGGCTGCAGTGTCCTTGAGCCGTCCGTCGGAGAGGCGGTTGATGCTGAGCATCAGGATGGGCGGGTCTTCGCCGACCATGTTGAACATGGAAAACGGCGCCGCATTGACCACGCCATTGGCGCCCAAGGTGGTCACCAGCGCAATCGGCCGGGGCACGATCAGGCTGGCCATCAGCTTGTAGCGCTGGTAGGCCGTGATGTCGGTGAAGTCAACTTCGGTCATGTGCAGGATTCCTGAGCGGGCAGGCCGCGGTAGCCTGCAAGCACGCAAACGAGAAAGGGCGACGGCCCGCCGGGCAGGATACCCGGATGAGCCGCCGCCCCGGGGACAGGGCTGCGATACCCGCTTGGATCAGGTGATCACTTCCACCTTGGCGCGCTTGGCCACTGCCGTCCAGCTGCTGATCTGCGATTGGATCAGCTTGACAAACTCATCCCCGACCACCGGCGTCTTGCGCGCCAGGGTCTGGATGTCTTCGAGTCGAGACGCGATGTCCGGCTTGGCCAGGATCTCGGGAATGAGCGCGGTCAGACGTTGCGCGATCGGCGCGGGCAGGCCCTTGGGCGCCGACAGGCCCAGCCACTGCGAACCCGTCAGTGAGGGAAAGCCCAGCTCGGCGAACGTCGGAATGTTGGGCAGGGCCGGCAGGCGGGCCGGAGTCGAGACCGCCAGCGCGCGCAGGGTGCCGCCTTTGAGCTGGTTGACGTTGGTGGTGACCGGATCGAACACGCTGTCGATCTGACCGCCCAGCAGGTCCTGCATGGCGGGGGCACTGCCTTGGTAGGGCACATGGTCGTGCTGGGGAGCCTGGCCGTCGATCTTGAGCAGCTCGCCAAACAGGTGGTTGGCCGAGCCGATGCCCGAGGAGCCATAACGCACCGGCTTGGTCTTGGCGGCGTTCACGTACTGGGCCAGCGTCTGGTAGGGCGACTGCGCGCGCACCAGCAGCAGCATGGGCGCTTCCACCAGCATGCCCATGTGCGTGAAATCGCCCACCGGATCAAAGGGCATGGTGCGGCGGGTGGCCGTTGCGTAGATGTGCACGGACGCATGGCTGACCAGCAGCGAATAGCCATCGGCCGGCTGGCGGGCGGCGTACTCGGTGCCCACCAGGCCGCCGGCGCCGGCGCGGTTCTCGACCACCACCGTCTGCGACAGGGCCTGCGACAGATGGGGCGCCATCAAACGCGCGATCGTGTCCACCAGGCCGCCGGGCGGGTATTGGCAGATCAAGCGGATCGGGCCGCGGGTGGGCCAGGCGGCCGATTGGGCTTGGACCCAGGGGGCCGCCAGGGCGGCGGCACCGGCGGTCAGTAGTTCGCGACGTTTCATCAGGGCTCCTTGGTTGTTATGAAACAAGTGGCCATCCGCGCCTTTGCGTGCAGCGGGTGGCATCTGGACTGACAACGCATGAGCCATGCCAGCCTTGAAGACCCCTGCGCACAGCCGTGGGCAGGCGTCAGGCGCCCGAAACGGGGCAGCGACAGCGCATGCAGTGCGCCAGTGCGGGGCGAAAGGATGTGGCACGGATCTGGCGTTTCACGCCATACTGGCGCGAGCCGCACCAAAAAGGTGCGTATCGCGCTTTCCAGGAGCCTCCACGCCATGCCCTCGCCCCTCTCTCGCCGGTTTTTGCTGATCAACCCCAATACCAATGCGCTCACGACCCAGCGCCTGCAGGACACGCTGCAGCCTCGGCTGCCGCAGGGGGTGTCCCTCGCGGTCACGACCGCACGCTTTGGCGCCACCTACATCGCTTGTGAGGCCAGCCATGCCGTGGCCGCGCACGCCTGCCTCGATGCCTGGGCTGCGCAACGTACGGCAGATCCGCAGCCGCTGGACGGTGTGCTGATCGGGTGCTTTGGCGACCCAGGGCTGTTTGCTTTGCGGGAAGTCAGTGGATGCCGGGTCACTGGGCTGGCCGAGGCCTCATTCATCCAGGCCGCCGCACACGGACCGTTTGCCATCGTCACCGGCGGCGAGCGCTGGAAGCCCATGCTGATACGACTGGCGCAAAGCCTGGGCTATGGGGAGTCGCTACGGCATGTGGAGACCGTCGCGCCCAGCGGCGCGGCGCTGCAGGCCGATCCGGAAATGGCCTTGCGCTGTCTGGCGCAGGCCTGCGAGCAGGCGGCAAAGCCCGGGGTGCGCGCGATCATCCTGGGCGGGGCCGGTTTGGCGGGGTATGCGCAGGCGCTGCGCGCGCGGTGCCCGCTGCCCTTGATCGACAGCGCGGTCGCCGGGTTGGAGGTGATGCTGCAGGGGCAGGCCCCTCAAGCCACCCGCACAGAGGATGGCTTTTATGCGGCGTGGCAGGGGATGAACGACGCGTTCATGCAGGTGTCGGCGAAGACGGGGGCCTGAGGCGCAAGCCCTCAATCGGGCGAGATATCCAGCCGCCGCTCGTTGGGCGGAATGAAGGACTCCAGAAAACAAAGCGGCTCGCGCCCGGCCGAGGCGGCACTTTCGAGCAGCATCCCCCGCGTGCCGACCTTGACGCCCGCGCCCGCCGCAGCCTGTGCGTCGAACGTCACGAAGGACACGCGCTGGCGCACGGCCGTCACCGGCATATTCAACTCGCCTGCCAACATCTGTTTGAGGTTGGCGCCGTCGAGCGTGGCCAGGGGGGCGTTGGCAATTCCGGGGAACGTCGACGCATTGATATAGAAGCGGTTGAACAGGCTGAAATCGCTGCCGACCCGAATGCGACGGTCGATGCGCACGATGTCAGCGCCCGTCTGCCGCAGCCACTGCGACCACGGCCCGCGCGCGTCGATCCGGCTGCGCGCCAGCACCTTGGGAAACAAGGGCAAAAAGGTCGGCTCGCCCTCGCGACCCAGAAACCGCAGGTACAGCGGCGCGTCAATCGACCCCCGCCCCTGCGCCACGTAGGTGCCACTGCCCTGCGTGCGCACCAGGATGCCGTCATCGGCCAACTCGCCCAGCGCGCGCTGCACGGTGCCCAGGCTGAACCCGGTGAGGCGGACCAGCTCGCGCTCCGGGGGCAGTTGGCTGCCCGGCTTCCAGTCGCCATTGCGAATCGCGTCCGCCAAGGTCTCGCGCAGCTGCGCGTACTTGGACACCCCCGCCACGCTGGGGCGGGCGTACTTCAGCAGCGATTCGGCAGCAGGAGTAACAGATTCTTCGGGACTGGCCATAGGGCGATCGTACCGCTGGATCCATTGACAAGTGCTCTATAGCACTGTAGCATCGCAGCGACCACAAGGAGACCCTCACATGACCCTGAAGAAACTGATCACCGGGCTGGCCGCCGCCCTGCTCGTCTCTACGCAAGCCGCAGCTCAAGGGCAGTGGCCGAACAAGCCAGTCAGGATCCTGTTCGGGTTTCCTGCAGCCAGTGCCACCGACGTGATCGCGCGTGCGGTCGGCCAAAAACTGTCCGACCGATGGGGCCAGCCCGTCACGATCGAGAACCGTCCGGGCGCGGGCGGCAACCTGGGCTCCGAGCTCGCCGCGCGGGCACCCGCCGACGGCTACACCATCTTTTTCGGCACGGTGGCCAACGCCATCAGCACCACGCTCTATACCAAGCTCAATTACGACTACCTCAAGGACTTCACCCCCATCACGCTGGTGGCCACCACGCCGCTGGTGCTGGTGGCTAACCCCGGGGTGCCCTTCAAGGACCTCAAGGGCCTGATCGACTTCGCCAAGGCCAATCCGGGCAAGCTCAATTTCGGCTCGGGCGGCATCGGCACCTCCAACCACCTGGCCGGCGAGATGTTCAAAAACTCCACCGGCACCCAACTCGAACACATCGCCTACAAAGGCACGCCCGCCGCCTACAACGACATGTTCGGCGGCCAGGTCGCCCTGATGTTCGACAACATCGTGGCCGTCACCCCCCATGTGAAGTCTGGCAAGCTGCGGCCCCTGGCGGTCACGAGCGCCCAGCGCGCCGCCTCGCTGCCCGATGTGCCGACGGTCGCCGAGCAGGGCCTGCCCGGGTTCGAGGCTGTGTCCTGGATTGGCGCGCTGGTGCCGGTAGGTACGCCGCAGGCCATCGTGGAGAAGATCCACACCGATCTGGTGGCCGTGCTGCGCATGCCGGAGATCAAGGAACGACTGGGCGCTTCGGGTGCAGTGGTCGTGGGCAACAGCCGTGAGGAATTTGCCGCCTGGAACCGCAACGAAATCGCCAAATGGGCCAAGGCGATCAAGGACTCGGGCACCAAGCCCGAATAAACCGCTCTCCATCAACAGGAATCTCTGGTGAACACACCCCATATCCAGGAAGCTGCACGCGACATCCCCGTCTTGATGCAAGCGGATGTCGTCGTCGTCGGCGGGGGCACGACCGGTCCCATCGCTGCCATCGCGGCGGCACGACGGGGCTGCAAGGTCGTCCTCATTGAACGCTTTGGCTCGCTGGGCGGCGTGCTCACTTTGGGTCTGAACACCAAGCCGTCTGGGTCCTTGCTCGGGGGTATTCCGCTGGAGATCTGGAACCTGGCTCGCTCCGCGGGCGGCGCGGGGGCCGACTACATGGCCACGACCAAGACCGGCGGCGTCAAGATCGCTTCGCCCGCCGACCCCGAGATCATGAAGATGCTGCTCACGCGCCTGTGCGTGGAAGCGGGCGTGCAAATCCTGTTCGAGACCTTCGTGTCATCGCCTTATCTGGAAAACGGCCGCATCACCGGCGTCGTGATTGAAAGCAAAGCCGGTCGCCAGTTCGTCGGAACCCAGGTGCTGATCGACTGTTCGGCCGATGCCGACATGGCAGCCAAGGCCCATGCACCCTTCGTGATGGGATCGGGCGACGCCCAGGCCACGATGCAACCGGTCTCGATGTACTTCGTCATGAAGAACGTCGACCTGGTGCGCCTGGCCGACTGGGCCCGCACCTGCGACGACGTGCCCGCACGCGCCATCCCCCACGACGAGGCCGGGCTGGCCTACGGCCTGTGGCTCACCGGCTTCAACGGCATGCTGCGCCGCTTCCAGGAGGAAACGGGCGTCAAGCTGCAACGAGACAACATCACCCTGAAGACCACCGACGGGCAGATGTATGTGAACGCCACGCGCGTGCTGGGCGTCGACGTGTTCTCGCCCAAGCAATTCACGGACGCCATCCTCGAGTGCTACCGGCAGATCGAAGGCGTGTGCCGCTTCCTCAAGGAACGCGTGCCTGGCTTCGAGCAGGCGCGTCTGGGCCAGGTATCCCCTATCTTGGGGGTGCGCGAGACCCGCCACATCCTGGGCGAGTACACGCTGACCGGGCCCGACTCGCGTGGCGAGACGCGGTTCGAGGACAGCATCGCCGCCGATTCCTCCGCCCTGGACATCCACGATCCCAAAGGCGGCGACGTTGATTTTCAGAGCATGCCGCCCTACGAGATCCCTTACCGCTGCCTGCTACCGCAAGGCGTCGAACAGATCTTGGTGGCGGGACGCTGCATTTCTGCCGACCACGAGGCCCACGCGCGCTCGCGCAATATGCCCGCCTGCATGGCGACCGGCCAAGCGGCGGGCGTCGCCGCCGCCATTGCGGTCGAAGACGGCGTGACCGTGCGCCAGGTGCCGGTGGCCAAAGTGCAGGCGGCGCTGCGCGCGATCGGCATGCCCCTGCGCGCCAGCGAAATCACCGAGGCCTGAAGGTGACCCGCGTGGCACCTCAGATCCAGTATTGGCTCAGCACGGCCAGCCCCTGGGCCTGGCTGGGGAGCGCTCGGTTCATCGAACTGGTCAAAGCCACCGGTGCAAAGGTGACGGTGCTGCCGGTGGATCTGGGCGCGGTCTTCGCAGCCACGGGCGGCACGCCCTTCTCGCAGCGATCCGCAGCCCGCCAGACGTATCGACAACTGGAATTGGCGCGCTGGTCCCACCACCTGGAGATCCCGGTCAACTTGGAGCCCCGACACTATCCAGTGGACCGCGGCCCCTCCAGTCGACTCCTGATCGCAGCCAGCAACGCAGGGCTCGACGCGCTTCCGCTGTCGCACGCGGTGCTGCGCGCCATCTGGTCGCAAGAGAGAAACATCGCCGATTGGGACACGCTGGCGCAACTGGCCAACGAATGCCAACTCGATGGCGCCGCGCTGGTCCATGCGGCCCGCCAAGCCAACGTCGAGCGTCAGTACCAGGACACCACACGTCAAGCGATCGAGGCCCAGGTCTTTGGGGCCCCGACCTACATCGTGGAGAGTGAGCGGTTCTGGGGACAGGACCGACTGGACTTTCTGGCGCGGCGACTGCAGACGCCAGCCCAGTGAACGACGGGCTTGCTATGAAGCAGGCCCGAGCGCCCAAGCGCATTCACCTCAAGGGCGTCAGACGAAACGGTTTTCGATCTGACCGATGCCATCGATCTCCACGCGGATCACATCGCCCGAGGCGATATAGCGCGGGGGATTCAGGCCCATGCCCACACCGGCCGGCGTGCCGGTGGCGATGATGTCACCGGGGTAGAGCGTGATGCCGCGCGAGATGGTCTCGATCAGCGTGGGGATGTCGAAGATCATGTTCTCGGTCGGGCCGTCCTGACGCAACTCGCCATTGACCCAGCATCGCACCCGCGTCTTGCGGCCGTCCATCGCGTCGGCGGTGACGATCCAGGGGCCCATGGGGCAGAAGGTGTCGAAGGACTTGCCCATGTCCCATTGCTGGTGACGCATCTGCACGTCGCGGGCGGTGACGTCGTTGACGATGGTGTAGCCATAGACATGCGACATCGCATCAGCCTGCGTGATGTTCTTGCCGCCTTTGCCGATCACGACGGCCAGTTCGGCCTCGTAATCGATCTGATCGGAAACCGCTGCGCCGGGCAGTCGCACCTCGTCAATCGGGCCGACCACGCACTCGGGCACCTTGGTAAAGACGATGGGCCAGGCCTGTGGGTCGGCGTTGCTGGCCTTGAACACGGAGGTGGCCAGTTCCTTGGCGTGCGCGTGGTAGTTACGACCCACGCACCACACGTTGCGGCGCGGCACCGGCAGCGGGGCCTGCAGGCGGACAGCGGACAGCGCCAGGGGCGCGCCGGTCAAGGCGGGCAAAGGCCGACCGGCCACCTGGGCTTCGATCAATGACTGGGCGCCCAAACGCACCTGGTCGGGCGCAAGGTCAAAGGCCGTGACGTGCTGACCGTCGGCACTGACCTGGCCGACATGGCTGCGACCGTTGTGAGAATAAGTGGCAATGCGCACAGTGACTACTCCTCGATTAACTGCATGACGCGTGGATGTTGCCACGAGTCGGATACCCGAGCGTAACGCCTATCATGCGTGCGATCGCGAGGGCGATGATGCGGTCGCATAATCGCAAGTCGCCTAGCCGCTTGGCTGGATGTTTAAGCCACGAGGATCCCCATGACTGCCAATCTCTTATTCGCGAAAGCGCGTTTGCGCACTCGTCCTGCCTCCGCTTATCGCCTGGCACTGGCGACCGGCCTGCTGCTGGCCGCTGCCGGTGCGCAGGCGGCAGACGCTTCCTGCATCACCGCCGGGCGCCTGGATGCCGATGGGCGTTGGGCTCCCCAATTCCAGACAGTGCGCCTGCTCGATGAGGCGGGGCGTGCGCTGCCCACGCGTACCCGGGCCGACCTCTCGCGCGTGCGCGGCGTGGAGATCACGCAGCCCGCATTGCTATCGACCTGCGAGGGTGAGCGCGCCCTGACCCGCGGCGAGGACACGGCGACCGCCAAGGCGCCGGTACCTGCGGCCAAGCCGGGTCGACTGGCCGTCGACGGCGTCGGCTTTCCCAAGCTTCAAAGCGGCGGCGAACTGGTCGAACTGAAAGTACAGGTGCCGCCCGATCGGGTGGTGATGATCACACGCTGAGCGCAGGAGATTCGCAAATGAACGAAACTGGTTTAACCCTTGATCGCGTGACGGAACGTCTGTTCACCCACGCCAGAACCCCCCAGTATTGGCTCGACACCCCGGTGGATGACGCGCAGTTGCATCAGCTGTACGAGTGGGCGAAGTGGGGGCCGACCTCGATGAACACACAACCCATGCGCCTGATCTTCGTGAAGTCAGAGAGCGAGCGTCAACGGCTCTCCGAATGCGTGAGCCCGGGCAACGTGGAGAAAGTCCAGAAGGCCCCGGTGGTGGTGATCGTGGGCCAAGACATGGCGTTCGCAGACCATCTGCCCACCGTGTTTCCGCACAACCCGAATGCGCGCAGCTTTTTCGATGGCAAGCCCGACATGATTGCGTCCACTGCCATCCGAAATAGCAGCCTGCAAGGGGGTTACCTGATTCTTGCGGCGCGTTTGATGGGGCTCGATTGCGGACCGCTTTCGGGCTTCAATCCGGCCGCGGTCGATGCCCAGTTTTGGGCGGGCACTTCGGTGCGCAGCAACTTCCTGTGCTGCCTGGGCCATGGCGACCCGGCGCGCCAGAGTCCGCGCAACCCGCGACACGCGTTTGAGGCGGCCTGCCGCATTGTGTGAGGCGCCCTTCGGGGCGCGTAGCGCGCACCCGAATTAGGCGGCGGCCTTGACCGTGATCACCGTGCGCATGGTGCGACGGCGAATCCGCCAGCCCTGCGCGCCCCGCACGTAGTGGTCGACATACTCCACGATGCTCTCGGGGCCCGCGCACGTGACCGGCGGCTCAGGCCGTGTGCCCTGCGCGCTACGGAATCGATAGACCGTGGCGTAGGCTGTGCAGATGGCCTCGGTCGCCGACATGGGGCGGGTGACAAAGTTAGACACGAGATGCCGCGTCATCAACTCGGGCGGGCGCTTGGCGTAAGAGGCCCTTAGATCGACCCGCCCGCTGATCAAAGTACCTTCGCGATCGAGCTGTCCTTCCTCCTCGAACAGATCGGCGATCTCTTGCTGTGGCCCGTGATCGGTCAGGTGGGCCACCTGCAGAAAGACCTGCTCGCAGGCGTGGTGGATGTCATGAGCGCTTGCATCATGTGGCTGCATGCGAGTCTCCTTGTGGGCGATCAGCTCGATTGATTGAGGTTGGAGACCAGCCGCAGCGGCCCGCGCACTCGGATCGCGAACTCGTAGCTGGTGGCCTCAGCGTAATACAGGGTGTGCTCCCGGGCGCGCCCCGCCGTGTCGTAGGAGACGCGCTCGAGCACCATCAAGGGCGTACCGACCGGCAGATCCATCGCCCGGCAGATGCCCGCCTTGCCCGCCTCGTAGCGGATCGCGACGTCGGCCCGATCGATCTGGACGCTCAAGACGGACTTAAGGATCTCGTAAGTGGGCAGACGCTCGGCTGTCTCGCGGTCGACCTCGCGGTCGGGGGAGTACAGATGCACGTCGGACACCCCGAACGGGCGGCCATGCAAGCGATAGAGACGTTGCCAATGAATCACGCGCTCGCCCACACAGGACAAACGCGTCGCCACCCGGGCAGGCGCACGCACCGTGCCAAATGCCAGCAGTTCGGTCTTGGGGTTGAGCCCCTGATCCACCAGTTCATCAAAAATACCCCGCAGTTCGAGCAGGTCGTGACGCACCCGCGGGCCTTCGACAAAAGTGCCCTTGCCTTGTCGCCGAAACACCAGGCCTTCGCGCACCAGATGTTCCACCGCCTGACGCGCGGTGATTCGACTGACCCCAAATTGCGCGGACAGCTCGGGCTCGGTGGGA
>Ga0209358_10002366_pt1 | contig 14389 bp, 6 predicted proteins | sample LauGreFa1BDMLBSN_2_FD_187574 | JGI IMG/M metagenome (GOLD analysis project Ga0209358, IMG submission 187574) | Freshwater lake microbial communities from Lake Michigan, USA - Fa13.BD.MLB.SN (SPAdes) (version 2) | ecosystem: Environmental > Aquatic > Freshwater > Lake | place: Lake Michigan, USA... | reverse complement strand
GATTTTCGAAGCACTTTTCAAGGGTGTGAGTACTCGATTTGGGCTACGAACCATTGAAAAGTCAGTCGAAAATCTGGATTTCATCTTTTGTCAAACCTTCCAAAATCTTCGTTTGGGGAGCATAAAGTTGAGCGTTTCCCCTCCCAAACGAAAGATTGTGGACGGTCGAACGAGCGTCTCAGATGATGCTCAGAGTGCGTTTCCCGGGAAGCACTTTTTCACATGTCGATGTGTCTGTCGAACTCACAAGATGATGGATAGCACGATGTTCGCACGTCGATGTGTCTGTCGAACTCACAAGATGATGGATAGCATGATGTGAGTTCGACACTGTCCGTGTCTCACAAAGTGATGCGGTCGTTATGAGTGTTCTGTGTTAACGGGCGCGCGTGCCAGCCGTGTTAACGGGCGTGTGTGCATGTGGGCGTGCATGCGGGCGTCCGTGCATGATGATAGCAAGTCGATGTGTCAGTCGAACCCACAAGATGATGTAACATGATGATAGGATGTAGACGTGTCAGAAGAACTCACGAGTGACAAGATGATGATAGCATGATGATCGCATGTGGATGTGTCTGTCGAATTCACAAGATGATGATAGCATGATGACATGTCGATGTGTCTGTCCGACTCAGACTCTGTCGAACTCACAAGATGATGGATAGCATGATGATAGAACGTCGATGTGTTTGTTGAACTCACAAGATGATGATAGCATGATGTGTCCGTGTCTCACAAAGTGATGCGGTCGTTATTGTTCCGTGTTAAAGGGCGTGTGTTCCATCCGTGTTAACGGGCGTGTGTTCCATCCGTGTTAAAGGGCGTGTGTTCCATCCGTGCTAAATGCGTGCGTGCGTGCATGATGATAGCATGCAGATGTGTCTGTCGAACCCCATGTGGGAAACAACATTTCCGCGAAATACCCACGCCGGATTTTGTAAGTAAATGTACGAACCAAGCATACTATCTAGTAGAGGCTATTGTCGTAAAGTCCTTACAAAATCCGGCGTGGGTATTTCGCGGAAATGTTGTTTCCCACATGGGTCGAACCTACAAGATGACGTAGCATGATGATAGGATGTAGACAGGTCAGAAGAACTCGCGAGTAACAAGATGATGATAGAATGATGGTCGCATGTGCATGTGTCGTATGTCTAACTCACAAGATGATGATACGCTGATTCCGGCGTGGACACGTCTAGGAAATGCTGTTTCCTATATGGAGCGCCGCCCATTTGCAACAGTCGCCGAGCCCACTTTGAAACTCCCCACCATTTGGGCCACCAATGCAGCGGGACGAAAATGATTTAATATGGCCACGTACGGGTCCACCGAAATTGACGCATGAGCGTGCAATCCAAGGCCAGACGACGAAGATACACCAAGATGCACGTGGGTCCACTAAGAGAGCTCGCCGATGAGTACGACAAACATCCGACGCGGGAAAAGTGCCAACAGCTCGTGCAGTACATAAAACGACACGCACTCACCACCGCATTTCCGCTGTGGTTTCGCATGTCGGAGCTGTGTAGCACCCACAGACTACAGCCACTGTACCTCAGCACATTCCAATCGCCCGTGTTTACGCTCGACGAGTACAAAATACTGACCAGCCTCTTGCTGAACAAAGGCTGCACGCTGCAGTGCATTCATGGCATCTACATGTACATGTTTAATCCGAGCGCGAATCCGAGCGCCCTGCACATGACTCTCGATGCGACGGTGGCGGTGTGAGCGCGCACTCCCACGGGCGATGGTCCAACCGGTGAATTTTAACGCTCCCCAAACGAAGATTCTGGAAGACCGAACGAACCGGTCCGAGTCAGCCGTCGGCAACTCGTCCCCTTTTTTTTCGACAATCGCCATTTAGAACATTTCGACAAAAGTGTCAACCACAATTCCACCTTGAAATGTTTGTCGAAATGTTTCGAAATGGATATTGTCGAAAAAAAAAGGGGACGAGTTGCCGACGGCTGGTCCGAGTGCGTTTTCGGAACGTTTTCAACGATTCGTGTCCCAAATAGAATACTCAAAAACTTGAAGAGTGCATCCCCGGGAAACGCATTCGGAAAGGTTGGTTCATCCCTCCCAAATCTTCGTTTGGGAGGGATAACGTTTACCCATCCAAAATCTTCGTTTGGGATGGATAAACTCCGGATGAACTCCGGATTTCGAAGGAAGCACTTTTCAAGGGCGTGAGTACTCGATTTGGGCTACGAACCATTGAAAAGTCAGTCGAAAATCCGGAGTTCATCTTTTGTTCATCCTTCCCAAATCTTCGTTTGGGGAGCATAAACGGTGTCAACTGTGAATGGAATGGCCCAAATTTGAGTACTCACGCATGCTAAATTTGCGTCGTTAAGTAGGGGTTCTGAAATCGCGCAATTGTTGCTCGCTACATGGGTATCCATTGAAGCAGGGCTGGCATGCTCGCTCTTTAACACGACGGACCCATAATGACAGCATCACCGTGGTGAGTTGGACAGACACATCATCTTGTGATTTGGACAGAACCAACAAGTTGTCAACAGCATGCCATCATCAATGGTCGATTCATCATGTGACTAGTGTGTGTGAACGAGTTGGACCGTTCGACTTGCGCGTAACCATTGAAGCAGGGCTGGCAATGCATGGCATGCACGCTCTTTCACACGACGGACCCATAAATGAGTCATCATGTGAGTTGGCACCTCATCATGCTTGTGATTGGTATACTGACACACCTAGCATCGACCAAAAAAATGGCGCAATTTTATGGCTACCAAACGAAGATTTTGGAAGGATGAACAAAAGAAGAAATCCGGATGTTCGAAGCACTTTTCAAGGGCGTGAGTACTAGATTTGAGCTACGAACCATTGAAACGTCCGTCGAACATCCGGATTTCTTCTTTTGTTCATCCTTCCAAAATCTTCGTTTGGGGAGCATAGAATTATGAACATATAGATTTTATGCTCCTGGTGCCCTCACCTGTGGCTCGGGCGGGCGGCTGCTGTGCACCACTCGTGAGCACACGCGCGTATGCACCGGCACTGCACGTGGGCGTGGGCTGCGACAGGAAACGAAGATTTTGGAACGTCGAAAAATAGTTATGCCTTTTGTACGCACTTTTCATACTCCCAAGTTTTCTATTTGGGCCAAAAAGTGGTAAAAATGCTCACAGGTCATGTTAGCGTCTGCGCAAGTCTCGGATAGTCTGCTCCAACTCTTGCTCCTTGGCACGCCACGCTCTCTCTTTGGCAAGCCACTCTCGCTCTTTGGTAAGCCACTCTATGGAGTCGTATTTCATTCGGCGGTCACGCGCTTCCATGTATGCTAGGGACGGTTCGGGGTTCGTCGGCACCACCGACACCTCTCGCATTGGCGTGGTTTCTAGTGACAGTTCGGGATCCGGTTCCGTTGGTAGTCGGATAGGTCGACCGCCCGTCCGCCGGATCATGTGAACGAGTGATGCGTCGTCGATTGCGCACTCGTTCATCGTGCGGTCATGGTCGAGTTGCTTTCCTTTGAAAAGCAGTCGAATGTAGTGGGGGTGGATGAGTGAACGATCCCTCCAGAAGATCTTATACTGGACCTCGTCGACCGTCTCGTCTCGCCCGACTTGGAGCGAGAACGGGTCGCCTAGATAGGGTTGGATCGTAATGGTGATTTCGTCCGAATATTGCTTCGGTTGTAGCAAACGGCCGACACGGATGTCCATGTGGACGGGTACTTCATAGTCCATTTGGCATTCATTCAAGGTGCGGGCATTATCCAGTTGCTTGCCATTCGAGTTAAGTTGAATGTAGGCGGGGTTGACGAACGGACTCAGTGATGCGAGGTTACGCGTGACATCGTCGACCGTTTCATCTGGATTGACTCTGAACGGAAACGGTTCGCCGTACAGCGGCTTGACCGTAATAATTCGGTCGTCCTTGTATCGTTTCGGTGCGAGTGTGTTGCTGAACCGGATGCGCAAGTCGACGATGGTGTTGTCGCGGATTCCCCAGCGTTTGATTGTACGGTCGCTCGTCAGTTCCAACCCGTCGAAAAACAGTCGAATGGTTTCCCTGGTTTCCGGAGTCCTGGGCGCAAGTTTGAACTTGACTGCATCGACCGTTTCGTCAGTCCGGACTCGGATCGGTAACGCAGCGCTGTAAAGGGGCTTGCACACGATGGTGATTTCGTCCGAGGTCGAATCAGAATCACTCGACTGTTGCACTTGGTGTCCACGCCCGACCATTCGCATCCTTGGAGAATTCCGTGAACCACGAACGTTGCGACGTTGGTCCATGTTTACGGCAATGGTTTTCTACATGCGGTTTAAATCATTTTTCAAAAGTTTATGCTCCCCAAACGAAGATTTTGGAAGGATGAACAAAAGACGAACTCCGGATTTTCGAAGCACTTTTCAAGGGCGTGAGTACTCGATTTGGGCTAAAAATCGTTGAAAAGTGCTTCGAAAATCCGGAGTTCATCTTTTGTTCATCCTTCCAAAATCTTCGTTTGGGGAGCATAAAGTTTTTGGGGTTCTGAGTCATGTGGGAAACAGCATTTCCGAGACTTACCCACGTAGGATTGGGCAAGGACTTGACGACGCGTCATGCATACTAGGTAGTATGTTATCTTCGTTAATTGGCTTGCCCAATCCAGCGTGGGCAAGTCTCGGAAATGTTGTTTCCCACGTGGATGAAAGAAAGGGCGTGCGTAATTCACAAGATGGATGATAGCATGCACCGACTGATTCCGCCGTTCGGTTGGTCGACATGCGATATCGGTGTTGTAACTATATGTATGCCTACCAGTTCCACTCTCCCGCCCCCTTTGTTGGACAATCTCCATTTCAAACCATTCGTCAAATATTTCAACGTCATCAATCGAGATTTGCGATATGTATCTCGTTTTTTTCTGGCCAAGTAATACAAACCCGAATATCGCACATCTTGACCAAACGAACGGAAGCAGCAGCTGGTGCCATTGTGGACGGACCCATGATGACAGCATCACCATGTGAGTTGGACAATGGACGTACACATCATCATACTATCATCATCTTGTGATTTGGACAGAAACAACATGCTATCATCAATGGTCGATTCATCGTGTGACTAGTGTGTGTGATCGAGTTGGACCGTTCGACTCGCGCGTATCCATTGAAGCAGGACCTGAATGCCCGCTCTTTGAGCCATGTCACGCTGGCTTTAACACGGGCTGGCATGCACGCTCTTTAACACGACGAAGCCATAATGACAGCATCACCATGTGATTTGGACAGACACATCATCATATAAAAGTACTTTTGGGGCGTATGCGGAAATGTTGGCGATGCTCGCTACACTGATTGAACGGTTCGACCCACCCATGATCTTACTACAGTATGGTATTTGTAACGATCATCACTCGGATATGGGCGTATCACGGTGACACGAGCATTGCCGAATCTAATTTTCATGGAGCCACTTTGTCCTGAAATCATGGGTCGAGGTCAGGCGCATAATTACAGACACTTCGTGTCATTTTCAACGCACCTAGTATGCCACGCCCCAAAAGTACGTTTATTCTCCCAAACGAAGATAGTGGAAGGATTAACAACAGATGAAATGCCGGATTTTCGAATTGCGTTTCACTGATTCTTGGCCCAATTTAAGTACTCCCGTCCTTGAAAAGTGCTTGGAAAATCATTTTTACCCGGTCGAACCAACCTCTCAGAATCCATAGGTACTCCCATGGGCGCCACAAACTCTATTCCCCCCTCCCCAAACGAAATAAATGCGAGTCGGACGTCGGAGCCGACCTATTGGAACTACCCAAGATGGAACTACATCCTAGGCTCGATGTCAATGAATGTCATCCATGCGCACTCGCTCTCATCTTCGCCTAATCGGCGGAGCGCATCCGCTTCGGAGCATTGCGCCGACGCTCCGATGCCATTCGCACGATGGCATCTGCGCTATAAAATGGGCCCTGCGATGCCCACTGGTCGGAAGCGCGACAATTCCGGACACCCGACGCCACCAGCTGTGAAAATTCCGCGTATCCGACCAGGTGGGCGAGTTCGGGCGTTGGCTCGAACGCCACTTGCAACGACACGGGACTTTCCGATGTGGCAAGGTGTGAGCCGATCGTGAACGACAATTTACGTCGCGTGTTGCCGTGTGGCTCGGCCGTCAATACCGCGACGATGAAGCGAACCGACGGCGCCAGGAGGGCAACATCGTCGGCGTGTAGCGATGGGCACGTCGTGGACTGCTGCAGCATGTCGCATAGCTCGACAAGGACCATCAGGATCGCCAGATTCTGCGAGCGCCGGATGGCTTCGACCTCGGCGCGGATCGGACCTTCATCAAAGGCCAGGATCGACGTGGCGTTTAGAAGCGTCTCGGTCGTCATGTGAACGAACACACCACCGCACCGACCCGCACTCGGCACGAACAGTTGCGACGAGGGTGGGTAGAAAATGACGCCACTCAAAGCGTCGTCGACCAAGAAACGGGCTTGCGGTAGCGAATCGACACCCTGGTCGTGAAGACACTGCAGGACTCGTGGGACGAAAGACGACGCATAGTCAAAACGCTCACGCCAAAATGTCATCCGTCTACTGAGGTCTCTGGCGTTTCCATCGGCCGTCCACGGAGGCGCTGGTGTCTCGTCGATTTCACCGACGTCGCCATCGTAACATAGAGACATGAGCGAATGAGGCGACACGAGCGCCGGCAACCCGACAGCATGCGCATCGACCAGCGTGGCTGACACTGGTTCCGATTCCGACGATGGCAACACTGCGTCGGCGTCTGCGCAGTAGTCGCTTTCGAAAGGCCCTGCCGACTCGTGGTCGGTCGATGCGACGAAAGGCGGATGCGACGACGACATGAGTGACATTGAGTGTTCGCAATGTGCTACGCAGGAGAGACCAACTCGACGTGCGAATGTAAGATACATTTTAAGGACCATGTCATCAATGTGAAAACAAAAAAGGTTCCGTAACCTTTTTTGGTTTCCACCACTCACTCCCTTGTGCATCACTACTGCAGCATCAATGCACCTCCATGGGAACTTTGCAATGGGCTTCATACGCACGGTTTGGACATTGGTGTTGATGAAACCACAAGATGAGCATTTGAGCATGTTCACCATCCAGACGCATCTTCTGAATAGGCAACCATGTTATCATCTTTTGATTTCGACAGACAAATCACCATGCTATCACCGTGAGATGTCCATTAACGCACGCCCCCTTTAACACGACTCGCACGCACGCCCTCTTTAACACGACTCGCACGCACGCCCCCTTTCACACGCCTCGCACGCACGCCCCCTTTCACACGACTCGCACGCACGCCCAGCCGTCGGCAACTCGCCCCATTTTTGGAACGAATCTCCATTTCAGACAATTCCAAGAAATGAGCAACCACGAATGCAGGATGAAACTTTTGAGTAAATGTCTGAAATAGAGATTCGTTCCAAAAAGGGGGCGAGTTGCCGACGGCTGCGCACGCCCCCTTTAACACGACTCGCACGCACGCCCTCTTTAACACGACTCGCACGCACGCCCCTTTAACACGACTCGCACGCACGCCCCCTTTAACACGACTCGCACGCACGCCCCCTTTCACACGACTCGCACACACGCCCCTTGAGCGTCGTGATATAACAATGAGATGTCTACTGACGCACGCACCCTTTAACACGACTCATTGATAGCATGATGATGACCGTTAATAAAGAGCGTGCATGCCACTGATACCATCCGTGTTGAAGAGCGTGCTTGCCATCCGTGTTGAGGAGCGTGCATGCCAGCCGTGTTGAAGAGGGTGCGCTGCTCCGTGCATATGCAACACGCACTCCGATGTGTCTGTCGATTCAGTGTCGAATTCACAAGAAGATGAGAACATGATGATGCGTCTTGTCAAACGAAGATTAACACCGATGTGTCTGTCTATTCAGTGTCGAACTCACCAGAAGATGAGAACATGCGCCGTTCGGACTTTTTGTTCGGCCTTCCAACATCGTCTTTTGGGGAGCATAAGTTGAGTAGTCCAGCATTCCAATGCCCGATTTGCGGTCGTTTCGTCGACGACGGTCGGTGTGAACGCACGCGCGGTGTCGTCTCGCCGCGCTACTTCACCGACTCGGGCCGACGCGCACCGGCGGAAACGAAGCGATTGCGATTTTCGATTTTTTTTAAAATATGTACAATAAATGAGTGCTTTTTTTGGTAACAGCCAAAGATTCGAGCGGGCCTTGCCCAGTGTAGCCGCGTCTCAGGCGCGTCGTGCGTCGCCTCTTGCGCGCAGTGCATCGTCGACCAGCGGCGCATCGTCGCCGCGTCGTGCGTCCCCGAAGCGCAGCAAGTCGTCGACTAGCAGCTCGCCTTCGCAACGTAGCGTGTCTCCGAAGCGCAGCCCGGACTCGCAGGATGGCAGCGAGCCTCCGCGCAAGAAGCGGCCCCATTGCGCCGACGGAACGCTGTCGAGTGGCAAGCCGATCTTTCGTCGCTACATTTCGCAGGTGCTGCATGGCACTGATAGCAAGATATCCGGGCAGGGGATGGGCCTACTGAACAAACTCGTTGAAAGTATTGCAGACGACGTGTGGAAGACTGCAATACTCATCACCCAGAAAAACAACCGCAAAACCGTCGGGTCGAGGGACGCCAACACGGCCACCACGATACTGTTCACGCGCAAACTGATGGCCCAATTTAACCCCTTCGTAAAAGAACGCCTCGATCAGTATGTGGCGACGAGTCGCGGCGAGAAGAGCCATCCGGTCACTCGCTCCGACCGGGCGCAGTTGCGGTTCTCCGTCGGACGAGTCGAGCGGCTGGCGCGCTCCAAGCACCTGCGCAGCCACCAGCGCATCTCGAGCACCTGCGCCGTGTACGTGTCGAGCGTCCTGGAGTTCATTACGACGGAGATCATCAAGGAGAGCGAGGCCGTCATGCAGACGACCAACAAAAAGATTCTGACGCCGAGGCACTTTTTGCTCGGCATCGCGAACAACGCCGACTTGGGGTGCTTGGTGCAAAACTACAACATCATCAACGCCGGCGTCGTCCCGACGCATGCTGCGTCCCGTGGTCAATCCGGTGGCGCGTCGGCGAAGGATGAGGATGATGGCTACGAATACGACGAGTGTAACGACGGTGAGCAGCACGGCGGCAAGGACGGGTACCCACCGAACGTGACGAAGGCGGGCATCGTGCGCTTGATGCGCCGGGCGGGCGTCGAGCGCGTGGGGAACATGAACTCGGGCACCTACGAAACGAGTCTGTCCATCATCGACGACGCGCTGGGCTTGCTTCTCAAGGCCACGATTGCCATGTTGAATCATCGGAGACTGAAGACCATTCGCGTCCGGGAGGTCGTGGACGCCATCGAGATTCTGAACGAGTTGAAGCAGGCGGAGGTGTTCAAGATCAATCTGCAGGGCAACTGCCTGTCGGACATCAACGTGAAGCACGCGAAGCCCAACCGCAGCCCTAGAGCGAAATCCCAAGACGCGGCCGAGGCGGATTTGGTGGCGGACAGCGCTCCCAAGCGCAAATCCAAGCCCGGAGTCAAGGCCAGGCGGGACATCAAGCGCTACCAAAACACCGTCGAGTTGCTCCTGCAACCGACCGGGTTCTCTCGAGCCATCCGGTACGAGTGCGACGCGCACAACTCGGACACTCGCCACTCGGCTACGGCGTTGCGATTCATACAGTCCATCGTCGAAAACTACCTCGTCGGGATTTTCCAGGACGCAAACAAGTTGGCCGCGCACGCCAAGCGCAAAACGCTGCTGGTGAAGGACATCCTGCTGACACAGCGCTCGAACGACCTTGGGATGTGCGTCTAGAGAGCGACACAGTCGAGTGAATCGTTCTGTCGCACGCCGATTTGTGAGTACTCACGCATGACAGTCCCTTCGTCGAGTCGTGGGTGCGAAATATCGCCATTTTTTCTCTTTGTTCGTCGTGTATTGTATTGTAAGAATGTCCATGTTACGTTTACCCCTCCCGAACGACGATTTTGAAAGCCGACCGAACCCATGCTCCCCAAGCGAAGATGTGGGAAGTGTGAACAAAAGATGAAATCCGGATTGTCGAATGAATTTCCAAGGACGTGAGTACCATCGACAATCCGGATTTCATCTTTTGTTCCTCCTTCCAAATCTTCGTTTGGGGGAGCATGGCCTCCCAGAATGCGTTTCCCAGATGAGGCACCTTTCCAGGGCGACGGTGTGGGCTTGACAGGCACATCGGCATGCTATCATCATCTTGTGAGGTCTACATAACATCCGAATGCCATCATCGTGTGAGGTCTACAGACACATCGAAATTGATTCGACACGCCGTCATCGTGTGAGGTCTACAGACACATCGACATGCCGCCATCATCTTGTGAGTTCCACCTACACACCATCATGATGCCATCGTGTGTTTTCAACAACATCGGCATTCCATCATCTTGTGAGATAGAGAGACAAAGATGCATACCATCATCGTGTGAGGTCTACAGACACATCGACATGCCGCCATCATCTTGTGAGTTCCACCTACACACCATCATGATGCCATCGTGTGTTTTTAACATACACATCGGCATGCCATCATCTTGTGAGATAGAGGCTCCATAGCGAACAAAAAGTTGCGCCATTTCGCACCCACGACTGAACGAAGGAACGTTCATACATGAGTACTCAACAATCAGGCCAATTGGACACATTTCTTTTAAATCATTTCAGTGTTTATTGGAAAGTAGCCCGATTGAGTACTCACGTATGAACTTTCCTAACAAAAAATTGCGCCATTTCGCACCCACGACTGAACGAAGGAACGTTCATACGTGAGTACTCAATAATCAGGCTACTTTTCAATAGACACTGAAATGATTTAAAAGAAATGTGTCCAATTGGCCTGATTGTTGAGTACTCACGTATGAACGTTCCTTCGTTCAGTCGTGGGTGCGAAATTTATCCCCCCCAAACGAAGATTTGGGAAGGATGAACAAAAGATGAAATCCGGATTTTCGAGGCCCTTTTGGGCGTTAGTACTCGATTTGGGCTACGACACCATTGAAAAGTGCTTCGAAAATCCGGATTTCATCTTTTGTTCCTCCTTCCGAAATCTTCGTTTGGGGAGCATAAATTGCGCAATTTTGTTCGCCATACCGCCTACACATCATCGTGATGCCATCGTGTGTTTTCAACAAGCACATGGGCATGCCATCATCATATTGTGAGGTCTACAGAAACATCATCATGATGCCATCGTGTGTTTTCAACAAGCACATCAGCATGCCATTGTCATCTTTACCCTCCCAAACGAAGATGTTGGAAGGCCTAACCAGCCTTTCCGAATGCGTTTCTCGAAGCACTTTTCAAGGGCGTGAGTTCTCGATTTGGGCTATAAGTCGTTGAAAAGTGCTTCGAGAAACGCATTCGGAAAGGTTGGTTAGGCCTTCCAAAATCTTCGTTTGGGGAGCATAAAGAATCTTGCCAGTGAGTTCCACAGACACATCATCATGATTCCATAGTTTGTTTGTAACAAGCACACCGGCATGCTATCATCATGCCATCATCGGGCGGGGGTTGACAGGCACATCGGAGTGCTATCATCATCTTGTGATGTCTACAATGACTCTACATCGGTCTGGCGGACCAAAAATTGCGCAATTTCGCACCACGACTTAACGAAGGGACTTTTATACGTGAGTACTCAAAGTCAGGCCAAGTTCCAATGGACACTGAAATGATTGAAAAGAAATGTGTAAAATTATTATACCCCTCCCAAACGAAGATTTCGGAAGGAGGAACAAAAGATGAAATCCGGATTTTCGCAGCACTTTTCAAGGGCGTGCGTACTCGATTTGGGCTACGAACCATTGAAAAGTGCTTCGAAAATCCGGATTTCATCATTTGTTCCTCCTTCCCAAATCTTCGTTTGGGGAGCATAAATTACAGCCACTTTGTTCATCAGATCTGAGGTCCGACGAACGTTTCAACGTTGTGTAGCCCAAGCCCAAATCAGGTCCCCCACACCCTTGATAAGTGCTTCCAGGGGAAACGCATTCTGAAAGGTTCGATCCGCTTTCAAAATGTTCGTTTGGGAGGGGTAAAATCCATTTGCTTTGCCTGTCACATAGACCCTGATTCGGAAATTCGTTTCCTGTTCAGTATCTCACTCTCGGTGGTCTATCATCCTCCAATCTGCAAAGTCGTATATTTCGACCGGATGGTGTGCGGGAAACAGACGCAGGTTCGGATAAAATACGGTCGAGAACCATGACAATACGCCAATGCTCCAGCCAAACGTTCCGTTGGAAAGCACCACGTTACGGCATGTGGAACCAAACATGATCGTCTCGACTTCGTCCATAACGAGCGGCTTAAGGCCATGCTTTTGCATGAGACGCACGCAGATATCGTGCGAGATGGTATCACTAGCAATGTAGCCTGTGCTGAAACTCAATTGCTGCAGGGCCCTGTCAAAATACTCGAAACAAGGGCAGAATCCAATTACATCACCCAGCCGAATATGGACGAACACATCGTCGTTGTTCTCGTAGCGAGCTCGGTGGGCATTGTGGTCCATGATGCTTTTCTTGACAGCATCGGATGCGAAATGTGCCCTCAGATAGTCAGCGATTTCCTTGGTTTGGAAGAATGTCCCATTCGTCCAGATGTTCCTGTCTCCTAAATCCTCGTTGAGAAAGTAACGTAAAAAGTCTTCGTTTACCAGGTGGATGTAGCTATCGTGGGACTTGGTTCCCGATTTATACAATGGGATGCCAAGTCTGTCCAATTGCGCTTCGTATCCGTACCTGAATTTAAGTTGATACTTTTCAGCGAGCAAGCTACATACAGTGTTTCTTATGATATGATTTGCTAGTCTACCCTCTGCATACATTGTATCGTTCGACATTTTATAAGACCTCGTTTAATTTTTTTGAAAATCAACTCAACGTGGCGTCACGTGTCTTCTCCGCGATGTGGCGACTCACTGGTGATCAAACACTTCCTAGGCTAGCACTTCCACAATGCCTAACAGTCGCACTTTCAGCCCTCGGTGAAAAAAAACGCGTGAAAACGTAGATAAGAACGTCGAGAAGAACAACAAGCAGCGATTTGGGTGTTTGAATGCAACTCAATCGACTCTAATGTCCATTTTTCATGGCATTAGGAGGCGTTTTCCGACCCAAATCATGGCTTGTTGCGCTTAGCGATGTTCTCATCTAACGAAACCCTGACATGCGGATTTTCGAAGCACATTGCAAAGTCATTCGAAAATCCGGATTGAAGAGTCGCGACATTGGCGATGACCATCGGAAATCGTTGTTTCCCACATGGGTTGATTTGCAAGAGATTCGTTAAATAATAAAACCGAGCGATAAATGGACCCCTTGCAAACGGGCGACTTGATTCTGTTCGCGTGCAAAACGTCGCGTTGGACGCTCTTCGACGCTGCGATCCGGTACGTGACAGGGTCGGACTATGTGCACGTGGGCATGGTCCTGAACGACCCACCGTTTCGAAACGTCCCCCGCGGTGCGTACCTGTGGGAGTCGGGGTGGGAGCCAACGCCGGACCCGCAGGATGGCCGTTTGAAGTTGGGGGTGCGGATCACGCCCCTCTCCAAAATCGACGTGTCGGCATCGCACCTGTACGTCCGCAAGTGCGAACGGTCCATCTCGACCGCCGACCTGGTCGCCATTCACACCGAGGTCTACCTCAAACCATACGACACGTGCCTGTCGGATTGGCTGCTGGCGGCGTTGCGGAGGGACGCGCACCCACAAAAAACCGACCGTTTCTGGTGCTCGGCCTTTGTTTCGTTTGTGATGACCAGGCTCGGCTGGCTGTTGGACACGACCGACTGGAGCATCGTGCGCCCGTGCGACTTGTCGAGTCGTTCGAATTACCTGTCGTGGAACGAGTCGGTATACGGCGCCGACACGTACATCTCGCATTCGGATTGGAGGCGACTGGTTGACCACTCCCGATTGGACGAGGCTCCGGTGGTCATATGACAGGACCATCGGCCCCCACTCATTCACGTCTTACACTCCATGTGGGAAACAACATTTCCGCGAAATACCCACGCCGGATTTTGTAAGCAAATGTACGAATGCAACATCCCATTTAGTATAGGATATGGTCGTAAAGTCCTTACAAAATCCGGCGTGGGTATTTCGCGGAAATGTTGTTTCCCACACGTCTTACACTAGATTCTCTCATATGCAACTACTGAATGTTTGAAATGAATTGCAATGTTTTTAACCAGGCTCGTTGCAAATTTATGCTCCCCAAACGAAGATTTGGGAAGGATGAACAAAAGATGAAATCCGGATTTTCGACTGACTTTTCAATGGTTCGTAGCCCAAATCGAGTACTCACACCCTTGAAAAGTGCTTCGAACATCCGGATTTC
>Ga0209358_10002364_pt1 | contig 14391 bp, 15 predicted proteins | sample LauGreFa1BDMLBSN_2_FD_187574 | JGI IMG/M metagenome (GOLD analysis project Ga0209358, IMG submission 187574) | Freshwater lake microbial communities from Lake Michigan, USA - Fa13.BD.MLB.SN (SPAdes) (version 2) | ecosystem: Environmental > Aquatic > Freshwater > Lake | place: Lake Michigan, USA... | reverse complement strand
GGTCGAGCAGCTGTTGGCCAGCAAAGCCAAGCTCAAAGCCGACGGGGTGCTGATTCAGCGCGCCAATGGGGTCAATGCCTTGCTGGCCCAAGCCCCTGCGAGTTGGGACTTGGTGTTTTTGGACCCTCCGTTTGACAGCGCCTTGTTGGCTCCGAGCTTGCAAGCAGCGCAAGCGGCGATCAAACCCGGTGGCAGGGTGTACTTGGAGGCCGGCGAAGCTTGGGGCGAGGCGCAATTGGCCCCCTTGGGATGGCAACTCCAACGCCATTTGCGCGCCGGCGCGGTGCACGCCCATTTGCTCAGCCTGGCCACCAGCGGATAATTGGCACGCTTAGCAACAGGAGCCAGCATGCGCCAACCCGTGATCGCGGTTTACCCCGGCACTTTTGACCCCATCACCTTGGGCCACTTGGACTTGGTGCGGCGCGCTTGCAACCTGTTTGACCAGGTGGTGGTGGGGGTGGCCATGGCACACCACAAAAAAACCATGTTCAGTTTGGATGAGCGCTTGGAAATGGTTCAAGAGGCCACGGCCAGCCTGGGCTCGGTGCGGGTGGCGCCGTTTGATGGCTTGGTGCGTGACTTTGTGCGCGCCCAAGGCGGCGTGGTCATGGTGCGCGGTGTGCGCTCGGTCAGCGACTTTGACTACGAGCACCAATTGGCTGGCATGAACCGCCACTTGATGCCCGAGGTGGAAACCATCTTCATGGCCCCGTCTGCCAGCCAACAACACACCTCCAGCACCTTGGTGCGCGAAATCACGCTGTTGGGTGGCGAGGTGGAGCCTTGGGTCACCCCCGAGGTGCTGCGCCGCTTGATGGCCAAAAAACAAGCGGCGGCTTGAGCCATGGCAGATATCTTTTTGGTGCGCCATGGCGAAACCGCTTGGAACCGTGAGTTGCGCTTTCAAGGCCAAATCGATGTGCCCTTGAACGACTTGGGGCTGACCCAAGCGCAGCGCTTGGCCGATCGCTTGCGTGTGGAGTGGCAACCTGGTTTTGACAAACCCCTGCGCCTGTTCAGCAGCGATTTGCAACGCGCCCACCAAACCGCCACCACCTTGGGTCAGGCCTTGAACTTGCCCGTCACCGCCCACGCGCCTTTGCGCGAGCAGCATTTCGGATTGTTCGAAGGCTTGCTGTCGGCCGATATTCAGCGCACCCATGCCGACGTGTGGCAGCGGTGGCTGCAATTTGATGCTGATTTTGCAATCCCCGGTGGGGGCGAGAGCACCCGCGCGTTTCATGCCCGGGTGTGCCAAGCGGTGAGCGGCTTGGCGCAGGCCCATGCCGATCACACTTTGGTCATCGTCACCCATGGCGGTGTGCTCGACATGCTGTGGCGCAGTGCCCAAGGCCTGCCACTCGATGGCCCGCGCACCTGCGATATCCCCAATGTGGGCTTGAACCGCATGCGCTGGCTGGGCGAGCAACCCGAAATTTTGGTGTGGGCCGATACCGCGCACCTGGGCGGCTTGCCTGAGCAACCCAATTTCAAACAGCGCTTGCGCCCGGTGGCCTGATGCGTGAGGCCACCCGTCATCCCATTTCGGGTCGCGCTGATCGGGTTTTGTGCCGCAGCGCAGCGGACCCATCCAAGCCGAGGGAACTGACATGGCTTTGATGATCACCGATCAATGCATCAATTGCGATGTGTGCGAACCCGAGTGCCCCAACCTGGCCATTTACATGGGCAGTGAGATCTATGAAATCGATCCGGACAAATGCACCGAATGCGTGGGGCATTTCGACGAGCCCCAGTGCGTTCAGGTGTGCCCCGTGGCCTGCATCCCGGTCAACCCCGAGCGCGTTGAGGTTTCAGACCAGTTGTGGGCCAAATTCCACCGCTTGCAGGCGCAAGCGAAATAGCGAGTCACTTTGTTGGTGGCCTTGGCATGTAAGGCCACGCCTTTCAGCGCGTTGGTGCCCCGGTCAACGGGGCGGCGCATCTGGTGACGCTGGCTGGGGCGTGTCGGCGGGGGCTTGTGGTGTAGCCTGTACTGGTCGGGGCGGTTTGGGTCGGGGCGGTTTGCTGGTGTGGATGCGCTGGGTGGCGCGGGTGAAGTCGCCGCTGAGCAAGTCATCCACCGCCAATAGGCTGCGCGCCACGCAAGCGTGGATCAGTTCACGCTGCTCAGGGCTGGGTTTTTTCAGCACCCAGTGAATCACCTCTGACTTCACCCCAGGGTGGCCAATGCCCAGGCGCAAGCGCCAATAGGCGTCTGTGCCCAATTTGGCATGGATGTCGCGCAAACCGTTGTGCCCTGCATGGCTGCCCCCGAGCTTGAGCTTGGCCTCGCCGGGCACCACGTCCAATTCATCGTGCACGACCAACACCTGTTCGGTTTCAATTTTGTAAAAACGCGCCAGGGCAGCCACCGATGTGCCAGAGGCGTTCATAAAGGTTTGCGGCTGCAACAGCCAAAGGGTTTGGCCGTTGACCTGTGTGCGTGCCAACAAGCCCTGGTAACCCCGCTCATGTTGCAAATGCACTTTGAGTTGGCGTGCCAAGGCCTCCACCCACCAAAAGCCGGCGTTGTGGCGTGTGTCTTCGTATTCAGGGCCAGGGTTGCCCAAGCCCACTATCAGTTTGATCATGGTGACATTATCTGACCCTGCAGAAAAACGGCCCACCGAGGTGGGCCGTTTTTGTGGGCACAAGAAAAAGGAAGAGGATTACTTCTTGCCGGCTGGCGTTGCGGGTGCAGCAGGTGCCGGGGTTTCTTCTGCGGCCACTGACACCACCGCCACCAGGACCGGGTTGTTTTTGCCGCGCACCACAGCGCTCACGCCGTTGGGCAATGTGATGTCTTGCAAGTGCAGCGAGTTGCCCTTTTTCAAGCCGCTCAGATCCACCGCAATGAACTCGGGCAGATCGGCAGGCAGACAGGACACTTCAATCTCGGTCAACACATGGTTGATCAAGCAAGCGTCTGCCTTGACCGCGGGTGAATTCTCTTGACCGCTGTAGTGCAAGGGCACCTTCATGTGCAGCTTGGTGTTGGCGTCCACGCGTTGGAAGTCGATGTGCAACACAAAGGGTTTGAAGGGGTGGAACTGCACATCGCGCAGCAACACCTGGGCCGACTTCTGGTTCAGCTCCATCTCCAAAATGGTGGAGTGGAAGGCTTCTTTTTTCAAAGCGTGCCACAAGGCGTTGTGGTCGAGTTCGATCAGTTGGGGCTCGCCCTTACCGCCGTACACAATCCCTGGCGTGCGGCCAGTGATGCGGAGACGGCGGCTCGCACCCGTACCCTGCTTGCTTCGCTCAAATGCGACAAATTTCATGATGACTCCTGTGTGAATCCACCGCGACCAGTGGTATTCAGGGTTAAAAAAAGGGCTGCGAACAGCCCGCTGTTGAGTTCTTCGTCAGGGCAATGTTTTAAAACAATTGCTCCTGATCGGAGAACAAACTCATCACCGACTCGCCTTTGGCAATGCGCTGGATCGTTTCTGCGATCAGCGCAGCCACCGAGAGTTGGCGGATTTTGGGGGATTGGGCGGCGCTCATGGTCAAGGGAATGGTGTTGGTGATCACCACCTCATCCAAGGCGCTGCCTTGGTTGATGCGCTCAATGGCCGGGCCCGAAAAAATGGGGTGCGTGCAATACGCATAAACTTTTTTGGCGCCGCGCTCTTTGAGCACTTCGGCGGCTTTGACCAAGGTGCCTGCGGTGTCGATCATGTCGTCCATGATGACGCAGTTGCGACCTTCGATCTCGCCAATCACGTGCATGACTTCGCTGACGTTGGGTTTGGGGCGGCGTTTGTCGATGATGGCCAAGTCACAACCGAGCTGTTTGGCCAAAGCGCGGGCACGCACCACGCCACCGACATCGGGCGAGACCACGATCAGGTCTTCGTAGCCCTTTTGGCGTAAGTCGCCCAGCAACACCGGCGAGGCATAAATATTGTCCACCGGGATGTCAAAAAAGCCCTGGATTTGGTCGGCGTGCAAGTCCATGGTCAGGATGCGGGCCACGCCCACGGTTTGCAGCAAATTGGCCACCACCTTGGCCGAAATCGGCACCCGGGTCGAGCGCGGGCGGCGATCTTGGCGGGCATAGCCAAAGTAGGGGATCACGGCGCTGATGCGCTCGGCCGACGCGCGCTTGAGGGCGTCCACCATGATCAGCAATTCCATTAGGTTTTCGTTGGTGGGCGCACAGGTGGGCTGAACCACAAACACATCGCGGGCGCGGACGTTTTGGTGCAGCTCAACGGTGACTTCGCCGTCGGAGAAGCGGCCCACCGTGGCTGCGCCCAGTTCGATACCCAGGTTTTCAGCGATTTCTGCGGCCAAGCTCGGGTTGGCGTTGCCCGTGAAGACCATGAAGTCAGATAGAGGGGTCGACATGATGAAGTTGTTTGAGATACGGGACCAATGACAACCAACGCCACAACAACATGGATTGACGGCATTTGCCGTGACCATCATGTGCCGCCATAAAAACTTTGGCAGGGGAGGAAGGACTCGAACCCTCGCATGCCGGAATCAAAATCCGGTGCCTTGACCAACTTGGCGACTCCCCTACACGGGCAAAAGGCCAAAACCTTTTGCCGATCAATCCTTGCCAAAAGCCCAAGCTGCCAAGGGATGGGCTTTTAAATTGCGACACACTTGAATTTGCCAGCCGTGGGGTGTTTCAGGCCACTCCAGGGCATGGGGCAGCAGGGCAAACACCGCACTGCCAGAACCGGTCATCCGAGCTTGCAACCCAAGACGCGAAAGCCAATCGAGGGCCTGCGTGACTTCGGGACACCACTTTTGGGCCACCGGCTGCAAATCGTTTCGACCAAAGCCAAAGCCTTGTGCAGCAAAGCCGGAGATTGTAGCAGGATCCGTGTCGCGTTGGAGGTCCGGATCCTTGAAGATCAAGGCCGTGTCCAGGCCCGCGGCAGGTTTAAGGATGACAAATTCCGCCTCTGGCAAATCGATGGGGGTGATGCGCTCGCCCACTCCTTCCACCCAGGCCGATTGGCCGTGCAAGAAAAAGGGCACATCCGCTCCCAGGGCCAAGGCAATGGGCAGCAAACGCTCCAGCGGCCAATGCAACTGCCACAAGCGGTTAAGGGCCATCAAGGTGCTGGCCGCGTCGGATGAGCCCCCGCCCAACCCAGCCTGGGCGGGCAGGCGCTTGTCCAATGTGATGTGCGCGCCCCATGACACACCCGACGCGGTTTGAAGGGCTTGGGCGGCTTGTACACACAGGTCGTTGGCGGGCAGCGGCGGGCCCAGGTCGTGGCGGCTGATGGCTGGGTTGGTGGAGGTTTCGATGTGCAAGCGGTCGCACCAATCGACCAGCATGAAGACCGACTGCAGGGCGTGGTAACCGTTGGGCATGCGGCCCACCACATGCAAGAACAAATTGATTTTGGCCGGGGCCGCAATGTCGTAAAGCGCGCTCATGGGGAGGTCGAAACCGTCAATGTCACCGCTGGTGCGGGTTGGCTGCGCTTGGCGCTCCAGGGTCCAGCGGAGCCCGTGCGTTCGATGGTCCAGCCCGGCACGGCCAGGTCGCGGCCTGCCAACCATTCAAACAAAGCGGTCAAGGGCAAATCGGTTCCCGTAGCGGCCTGGGTCATCTCAGACAGGCTGGCAAAGCTGCGGGTCTGGCCGTTTTGCAGCCACTGGGCCTGCCCCGGTGACCAACGCAACACCAAGCTGGCGTAGCCCAAGGGTGAAAACAAGGTCAATTCACCCTCGGTGGCATTGCCCTCCAGCTCGAAGGCGGCAGCCACATGCTGAACCGGGGTCTGATGCACGGTCAGGCTCATGCGCCCTTGCCAAAACGCGTCGCGTGGGGGTTGTGGGGTGTTGGCACAAGCACCCACCAAAGCCAGCACACACAGGCCTGCCGATGTCCGCCAGATCAAAGATCGACTTTCAAGCGGCGCAAGGTCTCGCGCAGGGTTTCGGTGTCGCCACCTTTTTGCAAGCCCTCACGCCAAATTTTTTTCGCTTCGTCGCGCTGGTTGAGTTGCCACAACACCTCGCCCATGTGGGCTGCAATTTCGGCGTCTGATTGGTTGGCGTAGGCCTTTTTCAGCAGGGACAAGGCCAGGGGCAAATTTCCCAAGCGAAACTCCACCCAACCCAGGCTGTCGGTGATGGCGGGGTCTTCAGGGGCCAGCTCCAAGGCGCGGGTGATGAGTTGTTTGGCCTCTGCCAGGCGCAAATTTCGATCGGCCAAAGAGTAGCCCAAGGCGTTGTAGGCATGGGGTTGATCGGGCAGGCGCCGGATCAATTCGCGCAAACGCCGCTCCATGTCGTCGAGGCGATTGAGTTTTTCATCCAGCATGGCCAGCTCGTAGAGCATGTCGTTGTCTTGCGGATCGCGCAACACCGCCATGTTGAGCAACTCGTGTGCAGCCAAATACTGTTTGTTGTCGCGCAGCAGTTTGACTTCGGCCAGCAGTTTGCCCCGGGCTTGGTTGGCGTTGTCAACCGGCAGGTTTTGGATCAGGCTGCGGGCTTCTGCCAGCTTGCCTTGGCGGGCGAGCGATTGGGCGCGGCGGCTTTGCGCTTGCAAGACGAAGTCGGGGTGGTCAACTTTTTGCAGCCATGACTGAGCGGCAGGTTCATCCAGTCGCTTTTCGGCCACTTGGGCCAGACCCAAGTGGGCTTGTGCCAGGCCACGTTGGGATGGATTGGCTTGGTCTTGCACCAAGCCCAGGTAACGTTTCAAAGCCACTTCGGCTGCTTCGAGGCGGTTTTCATCCACATGCAGCAAGCCCAGCATCAACCAGGCTTGCGGCACCTTGGGTTGGGCCTGCGTCATGTCCTTGAGTTGGTCCAAAGCAGCGCTGTACATTTTGCTTTCCAGTTGCCATTGGATCAGGCTCAAGCGGAGCTCGGGTTGCGCCACTTTGGACAAGGACTGGTTTAATAAATTCAGGGCCCCTGGAACATTTTTTCCCAGCAGTTCCAAAGCCAGTAAACCTGGGCCGATGGCGCTGGGCTCGGCTTGATAGGCTTTTTGGGCTGCATCCAAAGCGCCTGTGGTTTCATTGGCGCTCAGCCGCACCCGGCCCACGCTGGTCCAGGCCGCAGATGCGGTGGCCGGCGCTTGGAGATAAGGCGCAATGGCTTGCTCCAAAACGGAAGCCGCCCTTTTTTTGTCGGTCACTTGTCCCAGGTGCCGGTGCAAGTTGGCCAGGGTGGCGTTTCGTTCTTCGGCCGGGGTGAGGTCGACTTCGGCGCGCAAAGGCTCTGCGGCGTCGCCCAAGCGGTTGAGCGCGAGCAAGATCTGCAAGATGTAGAGATTGGCCTGGCGCGAGCTCGGGTTGGCGCCTTTCCATGCCCTGGCCGCTTGCAAGGCCGCATCGCCAGAGCGCGACTGCAAGGCCAAATCCACGGCCCTTTGGTAAAGCCGGACATCATTGATCTTGGTCGCCGCATCCAGCAACAAAGAAAATGCAGCCCCGGGGTTGCTTTGGCGAGCATTGAGTTCACCCAGCAAAACCTCGTAAAAGGCTTCGGCCATCAGGGCCGCTTGCTGGCGGTTTTGGATAGCGTTGCGTGCGGAGGTGGTTTGACCCCATGCAGCAGTCGATCCGGCTAACAATAAGCACAATGTCCAACGCGCTGATTTTTTCATCCACGGATGATAATCGCAGCTTTGCTTTTGCTGCTGCGCTCATGCCCGAATTACCTGAAGTTGAAGTCACCCGCATGGGATTGTCGGCCCCCCTGACGGGGGCCCGCATTGAGGCGGTTTACATGGGCAAACCCTTGCGCTGGCCGTTGCAGTGTCTCCCCCAAAGTTTGGTTGGGCGCACGATTTTGGGCGTGCGTCGCCGCGGCAAGTATCTGTTGATGGACCTCAGCGAGGGCCTTTTGTTGTGGCATTTGGGCATGTCTGGCAGCTTGCGCGTGTGGCCGCGCCGACCTGAACCCGGGCTGCATGACCACTTTGACTTGGTCACATCAAACGGTTGTTTGCGTTTGAACGATCCGCGCCGTTTTGGCGCTGTGGTCTATGCCCCAGGCCAAGACAGCCCGCAAGCCCAGCAATTGCTCGGCCACTTGGGAGTGGAGCCATTGGAGCCAGGGTTCGAGCCCCCATCTTTCTACCAGGCCTTGCACCAGCGGCGAACGGCCATCAAACCCCTGCTGCTGGGCGGCGCTGTGGTGGTGGGAGTGGGCAATATTTATGCTTGCGAAGCCTTGTTCATGGCCGGCATTCGGCCCACGCTCTCGGCCCGGCGCATCAGTCGCGTTCGGGCCACGGCTTTGCATGCGGCCATTCAACAGGTCTTGTCCCGCGCCATTGCGATTGGCGGCAGCAGCCTGCGTGACTTCAGCGGCACCGAGGGACAAAGCGGCTATTTCCAGCTGGAAACCAAGGTCTATGACCGCGAGGGCTTGCCTTGCCGCGACTGCGGCACCACCATCCGTCGGCGGGTTCAAGGGCAGCGCTCGACGTTTTATTGCCCTCAATGCCAGCGCGCATAAGCCATGTCGGTTGACCTGACCCACTTTGCCCCGCAGCTGATCAAATGGCAGCGGCAACATGGTCGCCATGACCTTCCCTGGCAAAAAAGCCTGCAGCCCTACCCGGTGTGGTTGTCGGAAATCATGTTGCAGCAAACCCAGGTCAGCACGGTCAAAGCCTATTACGAGCGGTTTTTAAGTCGCTGGCCCCGGGTGGAAGACTTGGCGGCAGCAGAACTTGACGAGGTCATGGGCTTGTGGAGCGGGTTGGGCTATTACAGCCGTGCCCGCATGCTGCACCGCTGCGCACAAGCCGTGGTGCATGAGCACGCTGGCGCCTTTCCGCAAGACATGGCTGCTTTGCAAAAGCTGCCGGGCATTGGCCCGTCTACCGCTGCGGCAATTGCCTCACTGTGTTTTGGTCAGGCGGTGTCCATCATGGACGGCAATGTGCGCCGGGTGCTGACCCGGTTGCTGGCCTTTGATGAAGATCTGGCCATGTCTTCGGCGCAAAAAAACCTGAATCAGCACGCCCATGCCTTGTTGCCCCAAGGGCGCTGGGTCAAATCCATGCACCAATACACCCAAGGTTTGATGGACTTGGGCGCCACGGTGTGCCACAGCCGCCAACCTGATTGCGACCAATGCCCGGTGCGCTCCATTTGCCAAGGCCATGCCAGCGGGGTACCCACGGCATTTCCGCGCAAAACCCGCAAATTGGTGCGCCGTTCACAGGCGTGGTGGTTGCTGTTGTTGCGCACGCCCGAGGGTGCCGTGTGGTTGCGCAAGCGGCCCGCCAGCGGCATTTGGGCCGGTTTGTATGGTCCACCCGTTTTTGACAGCGAAGCTCTGGCGATGGCAGCCATCCCTTTGGATTGGCAAAAAAACACAGATGTTCATGCGCCTTTTGTGCATGTGCTCACCCATCGAGATTTGCACTTGCATCCGATGTGGCTGACGGTCCCCGCCACTACCCGCTGGGGCGAAGGGCAGTGGTGGGCTGCGGATGCCTGGCCCCAGCTGGGGCTGGCAGCACCGTTGCGTCGTTTGTTGCTTGGCTGAAGCTCAGGCCCTGTCGGCTTGCTCGCGGTGCCGCGACAGGGTGACCCAATCGGTTTGAAAGCGCTGGGCCAGTTGCTCGACCATGTAAACCGATCGGTGTTGGCCGCCGGTGCAACCAATGGCCACGGTCACATAGCTGCGGTGGTCCTGGTTGAGAGAGGGCAACCAGTCGCGCAAAAAACGCTCAATGTCGTCAGCCATGCGCTGCACGGTGGCGTGTTGCTGAAGCCAATCCATCACGGGCCGATCGCGCCCGCTCAGATCGCGCAGCTCATTTTCGTAATGGGGATTGGGCAACATGCGCATATCAAACACAAAGTCGGCATGCATGGGGATGCCGCGTTTGAAGGCAAATGACTCGAACATCAGTGTCAGCTTGGCCGCTGGTGCGGAGATCAATGACTTGACGTAGCTTTGTAGCTTGGCGCTGCGCAGGTGGCTGGTGTCAATGATGTGGGCTTTGTCGCGCAAGTCCACCAGCAGCTGGCGTTCCAGTTCAATGGACTCGATCAAGTTGCGCTCAATATCGGAGTCCACGCTGAGGGCATCGTTGCGCGACAGCGGGTGACGGCGACGGGTTTCTGAATAGCGCTGAACCAAGGTGTCAGTGCTGGCATCCAAAAAAAGCATGCGCACATCGACATCTTTTTGGCGCACCAAATCCAACTCTTGCGGCAGCAGTGGCAGCGAGGCGGCACTGCGCACATCCATGGCAATGGCGATGCGCTTTTCCTTGCGCTTTTGCTCAAGCTGTACAAACGAGCGCAGCAGCTCTGGCGGCAAGTTGTCCACACACAAATAACCCGCATCCTCCAAGGCGTGCAGCGCCACCGATTTACCCGATCCGGACATGCCGGTGATGAGCACCAACTCTTGCCGCAGCTTCTTCATGCCCCACCGCCAGCGCTGAGGTTTTGCAGCATCTCTTGTGCGTGGGCCAAAGATGTGGCGGAGCGCTTATCGCCGCCGAGCATGCGGGCAATCTCTTGCACCCGATCGTTGTCCGTGACCGCTTGCAGCTGGCTGAAACTGCCACTTTTGTCGCTGCGCTTGGTGACCACCCAGTGGTGGTGGGCGCATGCAGCGACCTGCGGCAAATGGGTGACGGCCAGCACTTGGCGGTCGGCACCGAGCTGCTGCATCAATCGACCAACCGTTTCGGCCACCGCGCCGCCCACCCCGGAGTCCACCTCATCAAAAATCAAGGTTTGGGCTTGACCCAAGGCGCTGGTGGTCACCGCTATGGCCAAGGCGATGCGCGACAACTCGCCACCCGAGGCAACCTTGCCCACGGCCCTGGGGGTGCTGCCTGCATGCCCAGCCACCAAAAAAACCACTTCTTCCAAGCCGCTGGATTGGCCTTGGGGCAATTTGTTCAAGGCCACTTCAAAACTGCCGCCTTGCATCCCCAGGCCTTGCATGGCTTGGGTGATGGCCTTGGCCAATTTGGGCGCGCCCCGGCCGCGCGCTTGAGAAACGCGTCGCGCTTCGGCTTGGTAGGCTTGTCCGGCCAACGCCAATGCCTTTTCCAACGCAGCCAGGTCGCTGGCCAATTCCAACCGCTTCAATTCATGGCGCCACGATTGGAGCAATGCAGCCAACTCTGCTGGTTGGCGCTTGTAGCGGCGGGCCAAGGACATCCACAGGCCCATGCGCTCATCCAGGCTTTGCAGGCGTTGCGGATCCAAGTCGGTGCGGCGCAGCCAGGCTTGAAGGGAGTGCGCCGCATCTGAGGTTTGCGCCAGGCTCGATGCCAACACATCGGCGAGGTTTTGAAACTCGGGCTCCACCGCGGCTTGATCGGCCAACAGGTTTTGCGCTTTGGCCAGTTGTGCCAGGGCACCTTGGTCGTCGGTATCGAGTTCACGCAAAGCATATTGGGCTGCGTCCAGCAAGGTTTGGGCGTGGCTCAGACGGGTGTGATCGGCATTGAGCGTTTCCCACTCATCAGGCAATGGGTTGAGTTTTTCCAACTCAGAAATTTGCCATTCCAAGCGTTCACGCTCTTGGACCAGGTTGGATTGGGCCAATTTGGCTTGCTCCAGGGCCAGTTGGCTGGCGCGCCATTCTTGCCACAGGGCTGCCAAGGCTTTGGTCTCAATGCCACTGTAGGCGTCGAGCAAGCCGCGCACCGCATCGGGTCTGGTGAGGCTTTGCCAGGCATGTTGGCCATGGATGTCGACCAAGCAATCGCCGACTTCGCGCAGTTGGGTGGCGGTGGCGGCGCTGCCATTGATCCAGGCCCGGCTTTTGCCTTGCGCGTCAATGGTTCGTTTGAGCAGCAAGCTGTCACTGGCATCGAAGCCCGCTTCACTCAACCACTGCTGCACTGGTGCTGAGGTGTCGAATTCGGCACTGATTTCACACCGGGTTGCACCTTCTCGCACCACGCTGGCTTCAGCACGCGCCCCCAAGGCCAACTGCAAAGCATCGATCAAAATGGATTTGCCCGCGCCCGTCTCGCCCGTGAGCACACTCAGGCCGTTTGAGAACTCCAGGTCCAGGCTGCGCACAATCACAAAATCGCGCAAACCCATGGCGCGCAGGCTCATGCTCCCCCCTCGTTCCAATGCAATTTTTTGCGCAAGGTGTCAAAGTAACTCCAGCCCTTGGGGTGCAAGAAAGTCACTTGGTGTTGTGAGCGCCGCACCGTGATGCGGTCGCCGTGCAGCAGTTTGGCCAGCGACTGCATGTCAAAGTTGGCGCTGGCGTCTCGCCCGGACACCAATTCGACGGCAATTTCACCCGGATCGGCCAGCACGATGGGCCGATTGGACAAGGTGTGCGGGGCGATGGGCACCAGCGCCCAACCCGACAGGGATGGGTGGAGCACCGGCCCGCCAGCCGATAAAGCGTATGCAGTGGAGCCCGTGGGTGAGGCAATGATCAAACCATCTGCCCGCTGATTGGCCACAAAGTGGCCATCTACCTCGACCCGCAACTCGACCATGCCCGAGGTGGCACCTCGGTTGACCACCACATCGTTCATGGCCAAGGCGTCAAACACGCAAACCCCATCGCGCCACACCTTGGCATGCATCAAGGGTCGTTGATCTTCCTCATACAGGCCCTCCAACATAGGGGTCAAGGTGGCTTGGTAACCATCCAAGGCAATGTCGGTGATGAAGCCCAGCCGGCCTTGGTTGATGCCAATCAGGGGTACGCCAGCGGCGGCCAAGCGCCGACCAAAGCTGAGCATGGTGCCGTCGCCGCCCACCACCAGGGCCACATCGCAGTGCTGGGCAATGCCGTCCACATCCAGGGTGCGCAAGCCTTGCAGTCCTGTGTGGTTGGCGGTTTCTTGTTCCAGGCAAACGCTGCAGCCCAGCTGGGTCAAAAAGTGGGCGATGTCTTGTAAAACATCCCGCACGCCGGACAGCTGGGTGGTGCTTTGGGGATTGGGGTATTTACCAATCAGGGCGATTTGTTGAAAGCGAATGGGCATGGGGAAATTACATCACTAAAATCATTCGAAATCATGACCATCCTAGACGATCGCGCCAAGTTATTGCTCAAAGCGTTGGTTGAACGCTATATCGCCGACGGCCAGCCGGTGGGATCGCGCACTTTGTCCAGGGCTTCCGGCCTGGAGTTGTCACCCGCCACCATTCGCAATGTGATGTCCGATTTGGAGGAGTTGGGCCTGATTGCCAGCCCCCACACCTCGGCCGGTCGGGTGCCCACGGCGCGCGGCTACCGCTTGTTTGTCGACACCATGCTCACCGTGCAGCGCGAGCAACTCCAAACCCCAGCCCTGGCGGCTGAGCAACCGCAAAAAGTCATCTTGAACGCGGCGCAGCTGCTGTCCAATTTGTCCCATTTTGTCGGCGTGGTGATTGCGCCCAGGCGCACATCGGTGTTTCGCCACATTGAATTTTTGCGCTTGTCGGAGCGCCGCTTGCTGCTGATCATCGTCTCGCCCGAGGGCGATGTACAAAACCGAGTGATCTTCACCGAAACCGATTACTCGTCGAGCCAATTGGTGGAAGCGGCCAACTTCCTCAACACCCATTTCGCTGGCATGGCCATCGAGCAGGTGCGTGAGCGCCTCAAGTCCGAGGTGGACAAATTGCGCAGCGAAATCGCCACCTTGATGCAAACGGCGGTCGCCGCAGGCTCCGAGGCCATGAGCGACACCACGGCAGAGGTGATCATCAGCGGCGAGCGCAATCTGTTGGCGGTGAGCGACTTCTCCAGCGACATGGGGCATTTGCGCCGCGCATTCGATTTGTTTGAGCAAAAGGCGCAGTTGATGCGCCTGCTTGACGTGTCTTCCCAGGCCGGGGGGGTGAGCATTTTCATTGGGGGTGAGAGCCAAATCGTGCCATTTGAAGAGCTCTCGGTGGTCAGTTCGCCGTATGAAGTCAATGGCCAAGTGGTGGGCACCTTGGGGGTGATTGGCCCCACCCGCATGCCTTATGAGCGCATGATCCAGATCGTGGACATCACTTCACGACTGGTCAGCAATGCCCTCAGCCACCAAAACAAATAACGGTTCATGCGCTGGGCCCTGACGCTAGGCGCAGTGGCGCACCTGATCTTGGCCTGGGGTGTGGGTCTGTCGGTGGACGAGGCCCATTACGCCTTGTACGCCTACCACTTGGACTGGAGTTATTTTGATCACCCGCCCTTGGTGGGCTGGTTGCAGTGGCCAGCGGTTGCCTTGGGGGGGGCAGATTGGGCCTTGCGCATTGTCCCTTTGGGCTGCGCTTGCGCCACCGCTTGGTTGCTGTGGCGCATCACCACCGATTGGGTTCTGCGCCACGGCACGCAGGCCGACGCGCAAACTGCCGCCCAGGGCGTTTTATGGCTGTGGTTGTGTGCGCCCATGGTCCATTTATTGGCCTTGGCTTTGGTGCCTGACAGCTTGTTGATGCCGATTGCCTTGGC
>Ga0209358_10002363_pt1 | contig 14394 bp, 9 predicted proteins | sample LauGreFa1BDMLBSN_2_FD_187574 | JGI IMG/M metagenome (GOLD analysis project Ga0209358, IMG submission 187574) | Freshwater lake microbial communities from Lake Michigan, USA - Fa13.BD.MLB.SN (SPAdes) (version 2) | ecosystem: Environmental > Aquatic > Freshwater > Lake | place: Lake Michigan, USA... | reverse complement strand
TGATTGGTCAACACTGGATGTTTCAAGGCAACAGTGTGACAGATCATTGGATTCTCTTGCAACATGTTTTCATTGTTTCCGACAAATGTTGCGAGAGACATTACGAGACGTTCTCTGATCGGATCAATCGGTGGATTGGTTACTTGAGCAAAGAGTTGCTTGAAATAACTGCTCAAGTGCTGAGGTTCATCGCTCAAAATCGCAAGCGGTGTGTCTGTTCCCATTGATCCAACAGGCTCCTTTCCATCCAACGCCATGGGAGCGATGATGTGCTCCAAATCTTCCGATGTGTAACCGAAAGCTTTTTGATATTTAAATACCTGATCGTGCTCCAAGTGGGTAAACATCACCCTTGGTTCAGGCAATTCATTCAACCTGATTTTATATTTGTTCAACCAATCTGCATATGGTTTTTGTCCGCAAATAGTTGCCTTGACCTCTTCATCACTGATGATTCTTCCTTCTTCCATATCTACGACAAACATTTTGCCTGGCTGCAACCTTCCCTTTTCAATAACGAGAGATGGATCAACGGGCAATGCACCTGTTTCTGAAGCCATGATCACCCTGTCATCAGACGTGACGCAATATCTTGAAGGTCTCAGTCCATTTCTGTCCAATGTTGCACCAATCATCTTCCCATCTGTGAAAGAGATAGATGCCGGACCATCCCATGGTTCCATCATCGAAGCATGGTATTCATAAAATGCTTTTTTGATGGGGTCCATCTGTTCATTGCCATCCCATGCCTCTGGAATCAGCATCATCATGACATGTGGCAAAGATCTACCTGTCATGGTAAGCAACTCAATCATATTGTCCAAACTCGCGGAGTCGCTGTTTCCTGATGTAACGATGGGAAGAAGCATATCCATTTCCTCCTTGGTGAAGTAAGGTGATGTATATCCTTTTTCATTTGTTTTGATCCAGTTGAGATTTCCTTGCAGGGTATTGATCTCTCCATTGTGTGCGATGAACCTGAAGGGCTGTGCAAGTTTCCAGGAGGGGAAAGTATTGGTCGCAAAACGTGAATGTACAAGTCCCAAGGCGCTCACCACTTTCTTATTGCTGAGGTCGGGGAAATAGGATCTTACCTGGTGACTTGTTAACTGACCTTTGTAAACAATGATTTTATATGAAAGAGATGAGATGTAAAATCCAATGGGATCTTTTTTGACTGAATTATTGATCAGGTGACTTGCATAGTTTCTGAGAATAAAAAGTTTTCTCTCAAAAGCCATGGGGTCGTTGATGTGATCAGGACAAGCAATGAAAACCTGTTCCATCTCTGGCTCCACGGATCTTGCGGTAAAGCCGATATCAGCTGGATTTACCGGGACTTTCCTCCATGTGAGAATTTCCAGCCCCAACTCTTCTGCAGCTCTGCTGAAAATATCTCTGCACTGTTCACGAAGCCTAACCTCTTTTGGAAAAAAAACAAAACCTACTCCGTATTTGCCAAAGGGAGGCAAATGAACACCTGCTTTTAAACATTCATCAAAGAAGAATGCATGCGGTATCTGTATTAATATACCTGCACCATCACCGGTGTTGCTCTCACAACCACAGGCACCCCTGTGTTCCATGTTTTCCAAAATGGTCAATGCATCTGAAACAACTTGGTGGTTTTTATTTCCCTTGATATTGGCAACAAAGCCAATTCCACAGGCATCTCTTTCGAACGCTGAATGATACAATCCCCGGTTTCTTGCCATAAGAAAGCAGTTTTTTTAAAAATTCTAATAAATTGACTGTAAAGATGGAAATTATCTAATACAGTGGCAAGGTCACGGTGAATTTAAGACAAAAAGAACAATAAACCGTCAATATTTCTACACAGTGTATAAAAAAATGATAGACTTACTAAGCATAGCTGCTTACTGGCTCACAGGTGCACACCAGGTTTCTATCCCCATATGTATTGTTAACCCTTGAAATACTTGGCCAAAACTTATTTGATTTTAAATAGGGCAGTGGGAAGGCTGCCTGCTCTCTTGAATAAGGTTTTTCCCATTCATTGCTGATGATTACATATTGTGTATGGGGAGCATTTTTGAGTAAGTTGTTTTGCTTCTCTACTTTTCCATCTTCAATATCTTTTATTTCAAGACGGATGGAAATCATTGCATCACAGAATCTGTCTAACTCTTGTTTGTCCTCGCTTTCAGTTGGTTCAATCATGATGGTTCCTGGTACAGGAAAGCTGAGGGTCGGTGCGTGAAATCCATAATCCATCAAACGCTTTGCAACATCTTCAGCTTCGATGTCGGCTGATTTTTTGAATGGACGCAGATCAACAATGAATTCATGCGCACATGTATTGTTGCTGCCCAGATAGAGCATATCGTAATGTTTTTGCAATCGTGCCCTCATGTAATTGGCATTGAGTATTGCAATGGAAGTTGCTTTTTTCAACCCTTCCTCTCCAAGCATTCTTATATATCCATAACTGATCAATAGAATACTGGCGCTGCCAAATGGTGCTGCACTTACCGCAACATTTCCTTTATGTGGATCGAGCAATTGTTCATTGTTGAAAGTATGTCCAGGTAAAAATGGAGCCAAATGTGATTTAACACAAATGGGACCCATACCGGGACCGCCGCCTCCATGCGGAATGGCAAATGTTTTATGCAGGTTCAGGTGACAAACATCTGCGCCAATCAATCCTGGAGATGTAAGTCCAACTTGTGCATTCATGTTCGCACCGTCCATATAAACCTGTCCACCATGCTGATGAACAATATCTGTGATTTCTTTTACTGTCTCTTCAAATATGCCGTAGGTACTTGGATAGGTAATCATGGTTCCGGCAAGTGTTTCGCTGTACTGCTCTGCTTTGTCTCTGAAATCATTTACATCGATGTACCCATTCTCCAACGCTTTCACCACAACTACTTTCATGCCTGCCATGACGGCGGATGCAGGGTTGGTTCCATGCGCAGATATGGGGATCAGCATCACATTTCTTTGGTGATCTCCTCTTGACAGATGATATTCACGAATGGTCAATAAGCCAGCATATTCGCCCTGTGCTCCACTGTTTGGCTGAAGGCTGCAAGCATCGAATCCAGTTATCTCGCAGAGATATGCAGAGAGTTCGTCAATGATTTGTTGGTACCCCTTGGTTTGATTCATAGGAGCAAATGGATGGATGGATGACCAGTACTGCCAGCTCAATGGCATCATCTCGGTTGCAGCATTCAATTTCATGGTGCAACTTCCCAATGATATCATGGATGTATTGAGTGAGAGATCTTTGTTCTCAAGTGATTTGATGTACCTCATCATTTTGCTTTCGCTGTGATGAGAGTTGAAAACAGGATGCAGTAAGTAAGAAGAAGTTCTTGTAAGTCCACTCGGAATATTCGTCAGCAATTCATCATCAGCAAGCACTATGGTAGCTGAGTTGTTTTCATCAAAACATTGCAATACATCCAAAACATCTGAAGGGGTAGATGTTTCATCAAAGGAAATACCAATTGTATTGGATGATATTTTCCTGAAATTGATGTTTCTTGTTGCTGCGGTATCAATGATTTTATCTGCCTCATTGGTTATTACTGCAACCGTATCAAAATACGTTTCAGAAGCTATTTGAAATCCCTTGCTTTTTATTGCTTCTGCAGCTGCTTTTGCCAACATAGATGTACGGGTTGCAATTTTTTTCAAACCGGTTGGACCATGGTATACTGCATACATGGCTGCCATGTTTGAAAGCAATGCCTGTGCTGTACAAATATTAGAAGTTGCTTTTTCTCTTTTGATGTGCTGCTCTCTGGTTTGCAGTGCCATTCTCAATGCCCTGTTACCATGTGCGTCAATACTGATGCCAATGATTCTTCCAGGGATATTTCTTTTGAATTCATCTTTTGTTGCAAAGAAGGCAGCATGTGGACCGCCATAACCAAGTGGAACGCCCAATCGTTGTGCAGATCCACAAGCAACGTCTGCTCCCAATTCACCTGGAGGTGTAATCAGTGTCAACGCAAGTAAATCAGTTGTCATAACCACATAAGCTCCTGCTGTATGCACTTTATCAATAAACTCTTTGTGGTTTACGAGTCCGCCAACATTATTGGGATATTGCACAAGTGCACCGAAATAACTATTATCAATTGTTGCAGATGCAGCATTTCCAACAATTATCTCAATTCCCACCGGCAATGCTCTTGTGATCAATACATCCAGTGTTTGAGGGAAACATGCTTCATCTACAAAAAACTTTGGTCGCTCAATATGATCTTGTTTATTAAGGAAATTGAAAAACATGGTCATTGCTTCCGCGGCTGCAGTCGCTTCATCCAACAATGATGCATTCGCAATGGGCAGTCCGGTGAGATCCGTAACCATGGTTTGAAAATTCAACAGGCTCTCCAAACGTCCTTGTGCTATCTCAGCCTGATAGGGAGTGTATTGTGTATACCAACCTGGATTTTCAAAAATATTTCTCAAAATCACGCTAGGGGTATGCGTACCATAATAACCCTGGCCAATAAAATTTTTTGCAACAATATTTTTTTGTCCAACTTCTGATATGTGCTGTAAATAAGCTGCCTCACTCATCGGAGAAGGCAACTGCATCGCAGTCTGATTTTTGATATTGGATGGAATGGTTTTATCAACCAGTTCATCGAGGTTTTTTTCACCAGTGAGATGCAGCATCTCATTCATTTCAGATTCACTTGTGCCGATATGTCTGGATTGAAATTCTTTTGATTGTTGCTCAATAAGATTCATGTAACCAATGGTTTAAGGTGATGGTCAATTTGAGCTGCAAATTTACTTATATCCAGTTACTGATTGAATGCTTTGTGCAAGATGATAATTGAATGTGGATTAATTGGTGAAACAATCATTGCTTGGCCGATTTGGACTAATTTTGAACCATGTCTGATGAGTTGTTAAAAAACTGGGAAAAGAAGTCATCTGAGCGTCAGAAACTTTACAAGCAATTCTTGTCCAGGGTTGATAAAAACAAGTCAATTCGGATCCTTCCAGCACTGCATGAGGAGGCATTTGAAAAAGTGGATTGTTTGGCATGTGCCAATTGCTGCAAAAACTACTCGCCCAGGTTCAAAACACCCGACATCAAGCGCATCAGCAAGGTCCTTTCACTCAAAGAGAGTGTTTTCATTGAAACCTATTTGAAAATTGATGAGGAGGGTGACTTTGTGTTGAAGAGCAAGCCCTGTCCTTTTCTTGGTACTGACAACTACTGTTCGATTTACGATGATCGTCCATCGGATTGCAGAAGATTTCCCTATACAGATGAAGATGTATTTGTTAAACGCCCCTCATTGACATTGAAAAATACCTCTTTTTGTCCCGCTGCATATTATGTAATTGAAAAGTTGATGCAGGAGACAAAGTAGCTCAGTAGCTGATTTTTCTAACTCCCGGCAGCTTGAACCAGGTGTAGACCACAATGCCAATGGTCATGGCTCCTCCAAATACAACAGAGGGAACTACTCCCATGATCCTTGATGCAAATCCACTTTCAAATGCGCCGAGTTCATTGGACGAGATGATGAAGATGCTGTTCAACGCCGATACCCGCCCTTTCATGTGCTCAGGGGTTTTGAGTTGCAGCACGGTGGATCTTACAATAATACTGATGCCATCCAACAGCCCAGACATCAGCAATGCTCCAAAAGATATCCAAAACCAGCTTGACAATCCAAATATGATGATGCTCAACCCAAATCCAGCTACACAGAGCAGCATCCATTTTCCCTGATTCGATTTCATGGGAATGAAATTGATGACCAGCATCACGATGATGGCCCCAATTCCGGGTGCAGCTCTCAGGATACCTAGTCCTTCAGCGCCGGTTTTGAGAATTACATCAGAAAAATATGGCAGCAACGCAGTTGCGCCGCCAAAAAAAACAGCAAACAAGTCGAGTGTGATCACACCCAAAATTTCTTTTGTATTCCATACGAACTTAAATCCCTCTCGGATGCTTTTCAACATGGGTTCACCCTTCATTTGTATGGTTGGAGGTTTTGGACCAATAAAGAAAAGGATGATCACGGCGATACTCATCATGATGATCATGAGGGTAAATGTGAACGTGATGCCTTTTGCACCATACAACAATCCTCCCAATGCAGGTCCACCTACGCCTGCAATCTGCCAGGAGCTGCTGTGCCAGCTGATGGCATTGGGAATTTTTTCTTTTGGCACCAACATGCTTACCAAGGCAAACGACGTGGGTCCACTGAAAGCCCTCGCAATACCCGTACAAAAGGCGATGATGTAAATGATGATCAGGACGGTATTTTGCGAAAAATAAGATGAAGCTTGTTTGCTGGTGATGTAGGCAAATAGAATGGTAAGCAGCAAATTGGCTGTGATACTCAGGTGCAACAATTTCTTTTTGTCACTCTTGTCGATAATATAACCTGAATACAAAGCCATGATAACCGCTGGGACGAATTCAACGAGTCCGATCAATCCAATACTGAACGGATCGTGGGTGATTTCAAAAACTTTCCAGCTGATCAGCGTCGCCTGCATGGTCAATACCATGATAAAGAAAAATCGAGCTACGATGTAGGTGCTGAATTCAGCATGTGTCAATGCAGAAAAGCTTTTATGACGAAGGAAGCTGAACATACTTGCGAAGATCGTTTATTCAATTGACTAAGGCAGGGAAATCAGGTGTTGTCCAATTTCATATTCTTTTTCAAGTGCTGCAATGATGGTTCCCAGGTGTTGGTCATTGCCCAGAAAATCTGCATCTGTGGCATCAACATACAAGGTTTTGAAATTGTGTTGCTTGATATAGTGCGTATATGTTTCCTGGATATTGAACAGGTAATCGTTTGGGATATTTTGCTCGTAGGAGCGATTGCGCTTTTTGATATTTTCCTGCAATTTTTGAACCGGAGCATGCAGGTATATCAGTAAATCTGGTTGATGAATCTGCTGTTGGGTGATCTCAAACAATCTTTGATAGAGCCTGAACTCATCATCCGGTAGATTCACTTTTGCAAACAACAGACATTTGGTAAAAAGATAGTCTGAAATGGTAGTAGTCTGAAAAAGATCCTGCTGACTCACCAGGTCCTTTTGTTGTTTGAACCTTTCAGCCATGAAAAAGAGCTCGACTGGAAATGCATACTGGGAGGGATTTTCATAGAATTTGGACAGAAAAGGGTTGTCAGCAAATTCCTCCAATATCAATCTTGCATTGAAATGCTTTGCCAATAAATGAGCCAAGGTTGTTTTTCCTGCCCCAATATTTCCCTCTATTGCAATAAATCTGTATTTCATTCATCCAAACTTATCAAAGCTTTTGGTATCAGTACTTTTTTCTTGTTCACATTGAACCATATTTTCTTACTTCAAGGTTATCCTTGCATGCATTTAACAGATAAAGGATGGTTTTTTGATGCAATGGATCGACCAGGGCTGGACTCAACTCATGCATCGGAACCAGCACAAACTTTCTTTCAGCAATTCGGGGATGCGGTATGGTTAAGCCCTCCGTTTTCAATTTTTCATCATTGAAATATAAAATATCAATGTCAATCGTTCTGGGTTGGTTCAAACCCATTCTCACCCTTCCCATGTGCTGTTCAATAGAGAGTGCAGTTTCCATGATTTCATCTGCCCTGAGAGGTGAGTATACCTCCAGTACCTGGTTCAAAAATGCAGCCTGAGATTGATTTCCCCAAGGCGCAGTTTCATAAATTGAAGAATACCTGTTGATGGTTCCAATTCTATTGGCTATTTCAATACAGGCCTGATCAAGGTTCCTCTTTCTGTCACCAATATTACCACCTATCAATAAATAAACTTTGTTCATACAATCTATTCCCCCAAGGCGGTCAAAGTTCTTTAATTTTGTTTTCTAAATCAGATACGTTGAAAAATTTCTTCAAATCATTTTTTGCATCATTGCTGGCATTGATTGTATTCTTTGTCCTCATCTTTATATTGTTTTTCGGAATTGCAGGCAGTTTCATCGAAAGCAGCAAGCCAGAAGTTGGATCCACTGCAGTGCTGGTGATTGATTTGACCCAAGAGCTGAAGGAGCAGGTAGCGGATGATCCTTTACAGGGATTGACGGGAGATGAACAGAATCCGGATTTTCTGAGTTCACTGCAATTGATTGATCATGCAGCCTCCGATACTGCTATCAAAGGAATTTACCTGATTGCAAAAGGGAATGCCAATGGATATGCGAACTCGGATGAATTGCGCGCTGCACTCGTGAAATTTAAAAATACAGGAAAGTTTATTTATGCATACGGCGACTATATCACACAAAAAGCCTACGGACTCGTATCTGTTGCCGATAAAATTTATTGCCACCCCAAAGGAATGTTTGAATGGCAGGGCATGTCAGTTGAATATGTCTTTTTCAAAAATCTGATTGATAAACTTGAAATCAATCCTCAGATTTTCTACGCTGGAAAATTCAAAAGTGCAACTGAACCTTTCAGGACAACAGAAATGTCACCCGCAAATAAAATACAAACTTCTGTTTGGCTCAATGACATCTATGGGGATATGCTTAAGAAATCAGCCGATTCCAGAAAAAAATCAACCGACAGTTTAAAAGCATATGCGGATGATTACAGATTGATGCGCCCTGATGATGCACTGAAATATGGATTGATTGATGGCGTCAAATACGACGATGAATTCAAGTCCATCCTAAAGTCCAAGTTAAAACTGAAAGAGGATGATAAAATCAATTTCATCACACTTGCAAAATATGCCAAAGCCACCACGCTGAATTCATCATACAACAAAGATAAAATTGCATTGGTGGTAGCAGATGGAGATATTGTGTATGGCAAGGGGAGCCCTGATCAAATTGGCTCGGATGACTACCTGACTTTGCTCAGAAAATTAAGACTGGATAAGTCGGTAAAGGCAATTGTATTGCGCATCAATTCACCCGGCGGAAGCAGTTTTGCCAGTGAGATCATTTGGCGAGAAATTGAGTTGAACAAAAAAGCGGGTAAAAAAGTCATTGTTTCAATGGGAAATGTTGCTGCAAGTGGTGGCTATTATATCGCATGCAATGCGGATAAGATTTTTGCTGAAACCAATACGATTACAGGATCGATTGGCGTTTTCTCCATCGTGCCTGACTTTTCAGGATTCTTTAAAAACAAGCTTGGCATTACATTTGATCGCGTCAGCACTTCGCCATATGCAGATGCGCCTTCAGTAACCAGACCAATGACGGAAGGTGAAAAACGCGTTATACAGCAAGAGGTAGATCATATCTACCAGGACTTTCTAGGCCGGGTAGCAGACGGAAGAAAAATGAAGATAGCAGATGTTGACAGCATTGCCCAAGGTAGGGTATGGACAGGCGCTCGTGCACTTGGCATTGGATTGGTCGATTCAATTGGCGGATTGCAAGATGCCATCAGGTATGCAGCAAAAAAAGCTGGACTCAAAGAATATAAATTGAAAAAATATCCTGAGCCAGAATCCGTGATTGAATACTTCATCAACCAGTATTCAAGAGAATTTAGCTCAAGTAAGCTGGAGGCTGAATTGGGAGCTGACAATTTCAAGTTGATGCAACGCATCAAACAAATCAAGTCAGAAACCGGTGAAGTAAAAGCTAGACTGCCATTTGAATTTTCAATTCACTAATTTCAAGTATGAAATACAATCAGTGGAAGGCCATGCTGGCTATTTCAAAAGCCAGTCTTACATCAATATTCAGGAGTCCTTCTGCTGTCATTTTCAGCTTTCTCTTTCCCATTATTTTCATTCTTGTTTTTGGCTTTCTCAGCTCCAGTTCTCCTGTCATCAAAGTTGTGTTTGACCCCGGTTCATCCAATAACAATGATTTGTACAGCAAACTGATTGATCATAAAAGTTTGAAGACCGTGGTTGTTGCCAAGGAAAAAGCGCTGGATGAGTTGTCCAGAGGACATATCACAGCAATCATCCGGATCACTGAGCTCACACAGCAGGAATATCCCAAATACAGCATTGATATCAACAGCTCCTCTGCAGCAGCAGATAAAATTGGACTCCTGCAGTCGATTGTTCAGCAGGCGATTGCCGAGCTGAATCAACAGTACTTGCCCAAACAACAGTATTATGCAACTGTAACCAAACAATTCATCCCCGGTAGAATGTATCGTACAATTGATTTCATCTTGCCTGGACAGCTTGGTTTCTCGCTCTTGAGTGCAGGGGTATTTGGTGTGGCATTTATATTTTTCAATCTGAGACAAACGTTGGTGCTCAAAAGATTTTTTGCAACACCGATCAAGCGAACCTACATTGTATTGGGCGAGGGATTGGGAAGAATTGTTTTTCAGATGATCACAGCAGTTGTCATTCTGCTCTTTGGACATTTTGTTTTCAATTTTACCTTGGTGAATGGCTGGGTTACTTTCCTGGAATTGATTGCATTGAGTCTCATTGGACTGATTATTTTCATGGGATTTGGTTTTGTGGTGAGTGGAGTGGCAAAAAGCGAGAGTACCATCCCTCCATTTGCCAACATCGTTACCCTCCCGCAATTTTTATTGGCAGGAACTTTTTTTCCCGTAGAAAATTTCCCAACATGGTTGCAGCCCTTGTGCAATCTGCTTCCTTTGACACATTTGAATCAGGCCATGCGAAATGTTGCATTCGAAGGTGCTCATTTGTATGATTGTATTCCCCAGCTGCAGATGTTACTTATTTGGGGTATTGTAGTTTATGCAATTGCAATCAAAGTATTCAAGTGGGAGTAATCACTTATCCTTGATAAAGGCGAAGATTTCTTTTGATGCCCTCAAATCCACTTCTTTTCAGCGGAGAATGTTTAAAAATCTTTTTGAATGATTCTTCATTTATATCCAGCCAATCTTCGATATTGAATTGCATTATTTCTTTGAAAGGCTCAAGTTCTTGGTGCTGGTGTGGTTTAGAGAAACGGTTCCAGGGACAAACATCCTGACAGATATCGCATCCAAAAATCCAATTTTCACTCTTTGATTTTAAGTCCTCCGGAAGGTCTTTTGATTTCAATTCAATGGTGAAATATGAGATGCATTTGCTTGCATCAACGGTTTTGTCAATCAATATGGCATCTGTAGGGCATGCATCTACACATCTGCTGCATGTGCCACAGTGATCTGTTGTATGAGGAACATCAGGTTCAAGTTCAAGATCCGTAATGAGTGTAGCAATAAAAAAGAAAGATCCCATTTTTTTATTGATCAGGTTTCCATTTTTCCCAATCCATCCCAGTCCACTTCGTTGTGCCCACGATCTCTCCAGGACAGGTGCGGAATCAACAAATCCTCTTCCTTCAACATGTCCCATTTTCTCTCTAACGGATTGCAGAAATAATTGAAGTTTTTTTCTAATGACCAGATGATAATCCTCTCCATATGCATATTTGGCAATCTTGGGTATTCCTATTTGCTGGGTTTCCTCCGGAAAATAATTGTAAAGAACTGTGATGACTGTTTTTGCGCCTGGAACCAATTTTGTTGGATCGACTCTCAGATCAAAATGATTTTCCATGTAATGCATTTCACCATGGTATCCTTTTTGCAGCCAACGTTCTAATCTTCTTGCATCATCATCCAACGGAACTGCTTTTGCAATGCCGCATTGATCAAAACCATGCGCCTGGGCAATTTCTTTAACAAGGATTGATTTTTCTTTTGCTTGTATCATGAACCTTTATCACTCAAAACTTTCTGAAATGAGTTGTCTTAACTGATTGATCAACTGAAGACGTTGATTGTTCTGCAATTCACTTGATACAATAACTGCGAAATAATTTCTTTTCAGATCCAACCATGCTGTTGCACCAGTTGGACCAAATGCTGCATATATATTTCCCTTTCCATCATCGTTGATTTCATCAACCCAGCTCCCCATGGCATACTTACTTCCGTTGGAGCCATCTGGACTGTATCTTACTCTTTGATCAGGGTAGTGCATGGTCAGCAAAGTATTGATGGCATTTTCCGATAGTACTCTCTTTCCCATGAACATTCCCTTGTTGACAAACATTTGCATGAAATTCAAATAATCAAATGCAGAGCAGGATGCACCTGATGTGGGATTAGGGGCATTGCCATCCTCGTTGAAGAAAGAAGCAGTTCTCATGCCCAATGGTCTGAATATTCTTTCTGCTGCCAATCGATCAAATGATTTTTTGCTGATTACTTCCAATACTCTTCCCAAAATATTGAGTCCAACACTGCTGTAGGAGAAGGCATCACCCGGATTGTCAACTATCAATTTTTTTGTCGCATAAAATGCAGCTTCCTCTTCGAGTGTCAAAAATTTATTTTTGGTGGCAGCCTTCGCAATGCCGGATACATCTGCATCAAGTCCGGTTGTTTGGGTAAGACAATGTTTCACAGTAATATAGCCTTTCATGTTTTTTTTGAAATCAGGCAGGTATTTGGCAATCGGATCATCCAGACTCAATTTATTCTGATCGACAAAGGTCATAACCAAGGCAGCACTGATCCAGGTACTTGCATGTCCAATCGGAGTAGGAATCTTTAATTTGAGTTCATCTGTCTCAGCCAGAAAAATATTTTTTCCTCCTTTTTGAACAACGACGGTATATTGTTTACCCAGGTTTTTACCATTGCTTTTTATGATGGTTTGCAGATTATTGAAGTCCTGTGATTGAATACTCTGCAGAAATAGCATGAAAATCAGAACCAGGCTGCATTTGCGACATGTTATTTTACTATTCGCTGACATATTTTCCTGTTTTATGAATTGGTGAATGATTTGCGCCAATTGTAGAAACTATTTGATATGAATTTAAGCAACTTTACCATACAGGCCTCCGAAATTGTTCAGTCGGCCCAACAGTCAGCCTTCAATGCTGGGAATCCATCCATTGAGGCAGAACATGTGTTAAAGGCATTGCTGGAGCAAAAAAATTCACCTGTTGAATATTTACTCAAAAAGAACAATGTTTCCATCCAGGTATTGAATGGAAAATTGGACGAGGCGATCAAGAAATTTCCAACAACTTCAGGAGAGCCAGCTCAATCACTCAGCAGAGATGCGAATACAGTTTTTTTAAAAGCCGGTTCTTTGTTGAACAAGTTCAATGATGAATTCATTACGCCTGAGCATTTATTATTGGCGATGGTCGCAGGGAATGATGCAACAGCCAGGATGCTCAAGGAAGCTGGGCTAACTGAAAATGGATTGATTCTTTCCATCAAAGAATTGAGAAAAGGGGAGTCTATAAAAAGCCAGACCCAGGAAACGCAGTTCAATGCACTCAACAAATATGCAAAGAATCTGATCGAAATGGCCAGGCAGGGAAAGCTGGATCCTGTCATTGGCAGGGATGAAGAAATCCGCCGAACCCTTCACATCCTTACAAGAAGGTCTAAGAACAATCCCATTCTTGTAGGTGAGCCTGGAGTAGGAAAGACTGCCATTGCTGAAGGGTTGGCCATGCGTATTGTAAATGGGGATGTACCGGAGAATTTAAAGAACAAGCTCATCTATGCACTTGATATGGGGCTGCTCATTGCCGGTGCTAAGTACAAAGGTGAATTCGAAGAGCGTTTGAAAGGGGTTGTCAAGGAGGTTTCAAACAGCGATGGTGAAATCATCCTCTTCATTGATGAAATCCATACACTGGTGGGTGCAGGTGGAGGAGAAGGTGCAATGGATGCTGCCAATATTTTAAAACCTGCACTTGCAAGAGGTGAATTAAGAGCCATCGGGGCAACTACGCTCAATGAGTATCAAAAATATTTTGAAAAGGACAAGGCCCTGGAGAGAAGGTTTCAAAAGGTGATGATTGAGGAGCCAGGAGTGGAAGATGCTATTTCCATTCTCCGTGGACTCAAAGACAGATATGAAACACATCATCATGTTCGCATCAAAGACGAAGCCATCATTGCTGCTGTTGAACTTTCTCAGCGTTACATCACAGATCGGTTCCTTCCAGACAAGGCAATTGATCTCATAGATGAAAGTGCGGCAAAACTGAGACTTGAAATGAACTCTATGCCTGAGGAGTTGGATAAACTCGAACGTCAGATCAGACAGCTTGAGATTGAAAGAGAGGCGATCAAGCGCGAGGACGATGAGTTGAAATTAAAAGAGCTCAATACGGAAATTGCCAATCTTGCTGTAGAGAGAGATACCTTGAAGTCCAAGTGGAAAGAGGAAAAAGAACTTGTTGAAAAAGTTCAATCCGCTAAATCAGAAATCGAGGGTTTAAAATTGAAAGCAGAGCAAGCAGAGCGGGAGGGCGACTATGGAACCGTCGCAGAAATTCGCTATGGAAAAATCAAGCAGAAAGAAACAGCAATTGCTGAATTGAGTGAGGAGCTTTCCAAAACCAGTGAAAAAAGATTGTTGAAGGAAGAGGTGGATGCTGAAGACATTGCCGAGAATGTTGCCAAGGCA
>Ga0209358_10002362_pt1 | contig 14399 bp, 14 predicted proteins | sample LauGreFa1BDMLBSN_2_FD_187574 | JGI IMG/M metagenome (GOLD analysis project Ga0209358, IMG submission 187574) | Freshwater lake microbial communities from Lake Michigan, USA - Fa13.BD.MLB.SN (SPAdes) (version 2) | ecosystem: Environmental > Aquatic > Freshwater > Lake | place: Lake Michigan, USA... | reverse complement strand
CAAGCCATTTGTTTTAAGTGAGGCGGATGGCGGCAAAGCCAATTTGGCCCGCTTTGGTATCGAAGTTTCTAGCTTAATTTGACGGGTAACTTTGTAAGTCCACGTAAAGCCAAATCCTCACGCCACATCAGAGAGTTAGGTTCTGCTGCAAATTCAATCTTGGGAAAACTTTCCAACATGAGCGAGATTGTCTCCTGCGCTTCAATCCGCGCCAGCGGAGCGCCTAAACAAACATGAACACCTTTGCCGTATGCCAGGTGTTTTTTGCTATCTCTTAAGGGATTGAACTCATGAGGGTTTTCAAAGACTGCGCTATCTCGATTCGCTGCAGCTAGCATCGGTAGCACCAGTTGACCTTGAGGAATTTTGACGCCACTCACCTCAGTATCACCCTTAAGTAATCGCCAAGATCTAGGAACTGACCCATCAAACCGTGCCATTTCCTCTACAACTAATGGAATCAACCCTGGTTCTTTCCTCATTCTATCGATCCACTCTGGTCGATTTAACAATGCGAACCAGCCATTTCCCAATAAGTGAGTTGTAGTCTCATGTCCGGCCACAAACAAAGAGACCATCGTGGAGAGCATCTCACCTTCACTCAAAGAGTCTTCTTCTTGCATAACCAAGGCTGATATAACATCTTCCTCGCCGGTCAATAAATCGCTGCTCTTTGCTGCTTGTCTGTTTGAAATTAATCTTCTGACAAATTTCCGCATCTCATGCAACATCTTTTCAGCGTGGATTGCTTTGTCATCGGAAATTCGACCACCTTTTTCATATAAGCCATTGATGGCGTGAGCCCATCTGATTAAATCGGGAATATCTTCAGGAGCAGAGCCAAGTAATTCACCAACAACTCGAGCCGGCAACGGTGTCAAGAGATTTGAAATTAGATCAATTTCATTAGGAAGATTCCCAATTAACGCCTTTGCTATCTCTCTAATTCGGGGTCGAATACTTTCAATCATTTTTGGTGTAAATGCGCGCGCCAGTAGCCCACGCAGGCGACGATGTTCTGGGGCGTCTGAGTGTGCCAAACCCCGTGCAAAGTGAAAGTGAAGAAGCTGCAATTGGGGCTGCAAATCAGGTTCTAATTGATTTAGTAAATGAGTAACTCGCCCTTTGCTGGAAAAGAGCTCCGAATTCTTAAGTACGGAATCGCAATCTTCATGTTTAGTTAGCAACCAGCCACCAATATCCTGACTGTAATAAACAGGAGCAGACTCTCTCAATTTATCAAAAAGGGGATAAGGATTTGAAAAATAACTCTTGTTTGAGAGCGAATCGCGAATCAGCTCATCCAACATAGCGAGACTCTAACAATTTACCCTCCATATAACTAGGATTCTGGGGTGCAGATTCCACCAAGTATCTCTGAATTAATACCCAAGGCCTGGGACCAGCTAAGTATCAAAGAAAAGAGGTTTGTTAGCTGTTTTGTTGCATATGCTGCCGGAGATGCTTTTGGCGCCTACTACGAATTTTCAGAAATATCAAAAGATATTCCAAACACACTAATGAAGAAAAAAGACTGGCCAACTGGCGGGACTAGCGATGATACAAGCTTAACAATTTTGACTTTGCTATCACTGGAAAAATCAGAACCAACTGTAGTTTCAGGAAACTTCCTAAATCTTCTTCGGATTGAAAGTGAGAAGCTTCGAGGGCTAGGACCAACAACCAGAGCCGCACTTGGTTTAACGGTCAAGGAGTTTGAGCTGCGCTCTATAGGTCTAACCAATGGTGCGATGATGAGAACAGCTTTGTTGGGACTAATCTACTCAGACAGAGAGGAGCGGGTCCGTATCGTGCGAGCTCTTGCTGAAAGTACACACATCAATTTTGCTGTAGAAAAGGCGATAGAGCTCTCAGATTTATTTGCAAGCGAAGGTAAATTATTTATGAAGAGTGAGTGGCAACCCCCCTCCACTGGGGTTTCAAACGAAGCACAAGAGACATTTGCGGCAGTTCTCTATGTTTCAGAGAGAAGCCAATCGATTATCGACGCCATGAGAATTTCATGTTCCCTTGGGGGTGATACAGACACCGTCGCTGCTCTTTCTGCTGCGTTGGTAGCATCTAGAGCGATTCAACCTGAAGTGGTTTTTGATATACCTTGGTTGGCCGAGGTTGATTGGAATGGAATACCCGATATGCGGAAGGCTGTAGAAAATGCCTTTGGAGTCATGATCCAAGAATGAGTCGTGTTGTAGTTTTTGGTCCAATTTCCTTGGACACCGTCGTTGAAATAGAAACATTCCCAGAGAATGGTGGATTCGTACAGGGTTTGAGAAGAAGTGAGAGAGTTGGCGGCGCGGGACTAAATATTGCCGCTGCCGTTGCATCTGCAGCTATTCCAACCAAATTCTTTTCCTATGTTGGCGATGATGAGATAGGTAAAAACCTACAGAATCAGGTTGAACTATTGGGTCTCGATGCCAAGGATGTACAAACTATTTCAGGACCATCACTTCATGCGGTCATTACTATTGATCGATCAGGTGAAAGAACTGTAATTGCTTTGGAAAAGAACAGATTTCCATATTTAACTATAGAGATTGAATTCTCTGCCGAAGATATCGTAGTTTTCCCCGTATGGAGAGATTTTTATTTAGATCACTTAGAGAATGCCCGTCGAAGTAGAGCAAGAACTATTGTTGGTCTCAATGCTCAGGCTAATAAGTCGGTTCATGCCCACCTAATAATCGGATCTGAAAAAGATATCCCAGAGTTTGAATATGACCGTCTCCGATTTTCATCGGCAATCGTGACAAGGGGCAAAAAGGGAGTGAGCGTTTACGAAGGTGAGTTAGAGTCAGAGTTACCATCCAAATCCGTAACCGTCATCGACGCTACCGGAGCAGGAGATTCTTTCTTGGCAGGAGTGTTAGTGGGATTAGCGAAAGATGTAGATCTAAGAACTGCCGCAGAGATTGGAGTGGAGTGGGCGAGTTCTGCTATTCAACAACAGGGTTCAATTCCACCTAAATGGCGCCCCGAATTCCATGCTAAATAAGCACCTTTTGATCGACACTGATATTGGCACGGATGTTGATGATGCGATAGCCCTGCTTCAAATACTGGGATCAGAAGACAATTCAATTATTTCAGTTACAACCGTATACGGAAATGTTCAATTAAGAGCACAAATTGCAGAGAGTTACTGCAGTTTGCAAGAGACTCCAGTTTCAATCTTTCCAGGCTCGTCAGAGACTCTGTCTGGCAAAGACATCTGGATGTCAGGACTCGAAGGTTCTTTACATAAAGATCTAGACACAAATAGAGAATTTACAACTTCTGCTAAGAAACATCTATCTAATCTTTTAAACGCCCCCCACGAAATTAATATCTTTGCTATTGCGCCTTTAACTAATCTCGCACGAGCAATCGATAATGAATCAACTTTTGATAAGCGAATTCAGAATGTTTTCTTAATGGGTGGTAGATTTACTGAAGGAAAGGCCGAGCATAATATTTTTTCTGATATTACTGCTGCGCAAAGAGTTTTTGCGTCTGATCTTAAGATTTCAGTAGTTGGTATTGAAATAACTTCGCAGGTAAAAATTGGACTTGATTCCCTAGACAGAATAAGGAATTGTGGAGAAAGTGGATTATTGCTAGTTTCAGAAATTATCCAATGGGCAAATTTTAGGGGACAGCATTGGATTATGCCTCACGATTCAATCGCTTATTTGATGTACCGCAAACCTGAGATTTTTGAGTTTTCCCCTTGGGGCCAGGTCTCAATCTCTGATGATGGAAAAACTACCTTCGAAATTGATGCAAAAGGAAGTCATCGTCATGTGACAAATATTGATGTGTCGGCAGCCAAAGAGGCGATTATTGCGGGCGTTGAAGGTGTTAAATTTCGGTCATGAACATTGAGGAGCAGCACGAAAAACATATTCGGATTGCCGCTCTATTAACCGAGCGCGATTTGGATGCCGTTGTTCTGAAAAAAGCCGCAAATGTGGCTTGGATTATTGGGGGGAGAGCCCATATCCCCACAACGCTAGAGCTGTCCTGCATGGATGTAGTTGTTTACCGGGATCGAATCGTTGTTGTTACTAACAAAATTGAGGCCCCCAGATTGCGGGCCGAAGAGCTCTCGGGCAATGAGGAATTAGTGGTAATTAACTGGTTTGAGGGAAGAGAGGGCCAGCTTCCAAAGGGTTTGAGAATTGGAGTTGATGGTTCAGAACCAGAAAGAATTAATCTACAAATTGAAGTAGAACAACTACGTCGAAATCTTAATGAATTTGAAATTAAAAGACTTAAGGAGATTGGAGTTGATGCCTCTGAGGCGTTAACAGAGGCAATGCTAGATATTTCCCCTGACATGTCCGAGGTTGAAGTTGCTGGTGAAATAGCTGAAGAGATGTGGGAGAGAAATCTTGAACCAGTTGTTCTCCTAGTCGCTGGTGAAAGTAGAATCAAGAAATACCGGCACCCACTTCCAACCCTGAAAATTATCGGAAACATTGCGATGGGGGTTATATGCGCTAGGCGAAAAGGTTTGATAGCGAGCGTTACCAGAATTGCCCATTTTGGAACCCTCTCTGATGAAGTTAAGGAGAGTTACCTTCACCTGTTATGTGTCGAATCGGCGTTTCTCTCAGAGACCAAGCCTGGTAAATCTCTTGGCGATGCCTTCAAAGCAGGACAGTTGGCATATCTTCGAGAAGGGTTTGAGCGGGATGAATGGACCAAACATCATCAAGGCGGTGCGACTGGTTACATGCCGAGAGATTTCCCTGCTCATGAAAAAACAACTCAACTAATAGAAGCCAATAACGCGATTGCGTGGAACCCCTCTGCTAATGGTTTGAAAGTAGAGGACACCCTAATTACCAACTCAAAAGGGTTTGAATTCATAACTGTTGGACAAGATTGGCCCACAGTAGAAATAGATGGACGAATTCGTCCGGCTATAGCGGAGATCCTTTAAAAATAATTCGTTCTAGATTGAAATCTTGGTCCATAAATAACAAATCTGCATCCATGCCCACTTTAATATCACCAACATTTTTTAACTTCATCAATGATGCGGGTCTAGTTGAAAAAGCTTTCACCGCGTGAATTGGGTCTAACCCAAGTTTTGTTACCGCTGATTTAAATGATCGGTCCATTGTTAATGTGCTTCCCGCAAGCAAATCCTTGCCCTTAATTTTCGCAATACTATTTCGAAGCTCAACCTCTGTGGTTCCAAGGGTGTAGTCCCCATCAGGTTGACCCGCTACTGCAAGGGCATCTGTAATACCGATGATTCGATCAGGAGCAAAGTGAAGAGGGATAGCAATTGCATTTGTCGCAATGTGAACGTTGTCGAGAATTAATTCCAATTGGATTCGGTCGTCAAAGAGAGAGGTCAGTGTCATTCCACCAATTCGGTGGTGTATTGGACGCATGGCAGAAAAGAAATGCGTTACGAGTTTCGCTCCTGCATCGATTGAACTTTTAGTAATTAAGTCATCCGCATCTGAATGACCAATTGCAGCTATAACCTCAACTGAGTTTAAATATGAAATTGACTCCAAAGCACCTGGTAGTTCTGGTGCGATGGTTATCATTTTTATCCATCCACTACCAATATCCAAAAGCGACTTAATCTCATCTATGTTGGGAGCGGTTAGAAAATCTGGATTATGGGCACCGCAGAAAATCTCAGATAGATAGGGACCTTCCAAGTGAATTCCAACAATATTTAGCAGCGGTAGTTTTTCTACTAAATCAGAGATCTGTTTTTTGAGTTCAGATATAGGGGCAGCTATAAAACTGGCAATTACCGAAGTAGTTCCGTGATTTAAATGAAATCTTGCCGAATTAGCCGCTGACCCAGTTTTTTGGTCAAAAAAATGAGAGCCGTTTCCTCCATGGCAGTGAATATCTACAAAACCGGGGACTACGGTTTTAGCCTCAAAATCTGGGGTGATTTCTTGGTCTCTACCGATAGTGAGAACTTTTCCATTTTGGATTTCTAGAATTACATTTTCGATTATTTCAGTGCTCGTTATAACCTGCTCGGCTCGAATAATCACTTTGACAATTCACTTCCTGTTAATTCATCAACAACAATCTTTACATCGGTGTGGTTGCGTAGCAAGGTTATTGGATAGCGAACTGATTCTGGACCTTCAACAAATTGCTTTATGGCTTCATGTTGACGACTTCCACCATCAGCAAATAGTCGAATGCTTTTTGAATTTAGAATATGTTTCATTCCAATCGTTACTGCTAATTGTGGAAAATCTGAGAATTTCCCGTGGTTCCCACGCAAAGCATTAATTGTGATGGTTTCAGGTGCAAGTGCAACTACCCGAGTTCCACTTTCGCGAAACTCTTCAATCGAAACTTCACCGTATCTATTCACAGGAGGTTCGTTAAAGGCTATGTGTCCATGGACTCCAATTCCTCCATAGCAAGTGTGAATTGGACCAAATTCTGAGATGAAATTATCAATTCGCATAATTTCAAAGGGATCCGGGATTACCCAATGAGAGGAGCTGATTCGAAGTTTTTCATTTACTAACTCTAGGAAATTTTCAAACTGCCTTCTAAAGCTTAAGTAGTGTTCTGGAGATATGGGGCGGCCATGCCAATCCAAATATTCATCCATTAGAACTATTCGACACTTATCGAGAGATAGCCCCTCTTCATTTATTTGCCCGGCGATTATGGGGTATTGCGCTGTAGGTCCAATTGGCAGAATTAGATTTAAGGTTTCTGACCCGCCCTGGACACTGCGGAGTTGTTCGATAAAGCCTTGGGCAAACTCTCGATATACATTGCCTGGTTGGGAGAGGATTTGAATGCGATTTCGGATCATGAAGACACCCTATTTCCTGCGTGGGTGAATGGGCCGTGATTATCAAATCGTTATAAAAAAGGTGCCAAAAAGTGATTGACGGTCATGACCGGGGCGGGAAGACTCCTACCCGTTGAGAGGTCAGACCTCTTCAAGATACAAACCCGGAGCCAACCGTAAAGGAGCGCAGTGGTCAGATACGGCATCATCGGCATTGGCGCAATGGGGCGGGAACATGCCGAGAATCTTAAGAATATCGATGGAGCACATATCGTCGCTGTTAGCGATCCAAATGAACATTCGGTTGCACTAGCACAAGAGTTGCTCGGTCCAGAGCTAAAGGTTTTTAGAGATCATTGCACTCTCTTGGACTCCAAAGAAATAGATGCTGTCATTATCGCGACACCAAATTTCACCCATGTCCAGGTTCTAAAGGATGCCCTTCAAACCGAGCTCGCAGTTTTTATCGAAAAACCATTATGCACAACTATTGATGATTGCCAAAAGGTAATTGAGTGGTCAAGGAATAGAAAAAGTTTAGTTTGGATGGGCTTGGAATATCGATACATGCCACCAGTAGCAGAATTAATCAAGATTGTTAAATCTGGCGGAGTAGGCAAAGTCCACCAAGTTTCAATTAGAGAACATCGTGAGCCTTTTTATCCCAAAGTAGACAACTGGAATCGATTTACAGAAAAGACAGGCGGCACATTAGTTGAAAAATGCTGTCATTATTTTAATTTAATGGATCACATAACCGGTGAAACTCCAACTCGAGTATTTGCATCCGGGGATCAAAGGGTTAACTTTTTGGATGAAAGTTATGATGGCAAAACAGCAGATATGCTCGATAGCGCATATGTGATTATCGAGTATCCAAGCGGTGCCCGGGCTATGTTAGATCTGTGCATGTTTGTTGAAAATACCCTAGATAAGGAACATATTTCTGTCGTTGGCGATGAAGGCAAAGTTGAATCATTCCTGCCTTCTCTTGAGTTAAGATATGGAAAACGAGCAGATGTGGGCAATTTTGCCAATTGGGATCATCGCGCCTCTGAAGCTAAAGGGATAGAGCGACGAAAGGTATGGAACCCGGAAATTAAGTACCAAGGTTTTCATTACGGAGCCTCATTTATCGAACACACTAAATTTCACCATGCAATTCAAAACGGTTCACTCAGCGCAGAGGTAAGTCTGGAAGAGGGTCTAAGAAGCGTTGCTACCGGACTGGCAGCACAAAAGAGCATTACTGAACGCAGGCCAGTTTTGATGAGCGAGATTTTGCCAGCGGGGTGGAATTAATGAGTAGCTGCACACTGATCGCCCTTGCCCGTCCCACCTTTGATGTTGCAGCCGCGGAAAAGTTTTATGGTCAAGCCAGAACTTTGCTAACTGATTTGGGGGCCACTGTTAATGGCCCAGCTAATCTAGTAATGACTCCAGAGGATACTGCGAGCGCTGAAGCAAATTTAAATCATGGTGAGAAACTTTATATTTTATTTAATGCCTCCTTCGCTGATGCTTCGGCGGCAATCTCTCTACTCTCAAAGGTAAAGGGAGAGGTTTTGCTTTGGTCGGTTCGCGAATTTGGTGAGGTAGGGGATCGATTACTTCTCAACTCGATGTGTGGATCAAACCTTGCAGCACATGCGCTGCGAGTAAACGGAAAGCGCATCACACATCTACATGGCGACCCTGATGAGCCACATGTTCGCGAGGATTTGAAGAGCGCGCTATCAGGCAATCTGCCGGATGTAGGACAACCAGCTTCTGTTTCAGGTGAAATGGCTAGCGCTGAAAAAGTTTTGAATTCTCTCGAACTTCTTAGAGGCAGAACTATCGGTGCAATTGGTGATCCGCCTGCTGGTTTTACGCCTTGCCATTATGATGTTGATGCGCTGCAATCTACGTTCGGCATAAACATCATCAATAAATCAATCCCTGAAATTTTTGCTGATATCGCTGCGGTTCCCGAATCAGAGCAGAGCGCCGAATATCAAGATGCCTGTGCTGCACAACCATCTTTGAAAAATGTTCCTGAAAAAGAAGCTCGGGTTAATGCAAGTACAACTGTTGCATTGAAAAACTGGATAGATTCTAACAATCTCTCGGCAATCGCCATGCGCTGCTGGCCAGATTTCGCGGTAGATCTAGGTGCTTGTCCCTGCGGCGCTATGGGTCGAACCGCTACCCGGGGCACCCCTGCAGCCTGTGAAAGAGATGTATATGGCGCCGTAACTATGCTGCTTTTGGAGGCTTTGGGCTCAGGAACTAATTATTTAGTGGATACAGTTGATTTAGAAGAGGATAAAAACATTATCCGTATTTGGCACTGTGGCTCTGCATCAACAACTTTGGCGGTTGATCCTGCCCATGCAACACAGTACATACATTGCAATAGAAAACTAGGTGTGGCCGGTAACTTCCCATTGAAGACCGGTCCAGTTGTTCTGGTTCGGCTGGATACCGATATCGATCCAGCAAATCCGAGCAAACTCCGATTAGTAATGACTAGTGGTGAATCACTATCTGCTCCTAATCGGTTCCAAGGTAATACAGCGACAGTTCGTACATCTGCACCAGCACGGCAACTGATTAATGGGTTAATCCATAATGGATTTCCTCATCACACAGTTGTTGCTTGGAAAGACATACGAGCAGAAGTCCGCAGGATGGCGGAATTGCTAGCCATTCCGCTAACCGAGTGGTAATCAAGGCGATTCACCACAAAACCCTCGAATAAGGAGAAAGCATGAAGAAAGGAATGGGCGCTAAGGCGTTCAAGCTCGCGATTGCAGGTCTATTTGCAATCTCAGCAACAATCGTGCCGATTTCTCAAAGTTTCGCCGCTGGCGAATCTTTAGGAAAGTCCTGCACAACTGAAGGTGTTAACACTGGTACCAGCTCCTCTTCTTTGGTCTGCGTAAAGGGATCAAATGGAAAGTTAACCTGGCAACGTGTAAAACTTTCATCAGGAAATGGTCGACCAGTTGCCGCTCTCACTCCGCCAAAGGGCTCAATTGAGTTCTGGCACTGGCGGGCAGAAGACCGTGCGACACTACAAACCATTATTGATAACTACGAAAAGCGCTATCCAGGCACAAAAATTACTCAGGTGATTATGCCTTCAGGTGATTACACCAACACAGCGTTTGCAAAGATTCGCCAGACCCCAAAGGCAGCGGTATTCACCACATTCCGTGGCTCACAGTTCAATCAATTTGCTGTTGGCGACATGATGACTGACCTTTCAAACGAGCGCTTTACAAAGCAGAACGTAATCGCATCTGGTCTTACCGCTGGTCAGTACAAGGGAAGACAATTAGGTATTCCGTACCATTATCTATTTAACAACCCTGTCTACAACACAGAAATATTCGCAAAAGAGAAGTGGACACTTCCATCCAACTTGACACAGCTACTTGCTTGGTGCGGAGTTGCAAAGAAGGCCGGCTACGTTCCTCTTGCCTGGTCAGGTGGATTCCGTCCAAATGCAGGTCAGATGCTTAACTCAATGTTGATGAACTCAGCTCCAGATTACGCAACACTTCAGGATCGTATTGAAGCGATTGACACTGGTAAGGCAGATTTAACCTCAGCATGGTTCAAGGATATGGCTGGTCGTTACAAGAAGATGGCAGATGCAGGTTGCTTCCCAGAGAATGCAACTGGTGTGACCGATCCAGCGGCTGTGAACCTTTTCGCAACCGGAAAGGCAGCAGTTATCCCAACAGGTAGCTTCAACATGGGAGCAATCAAGGCTGTTAACCCTGCAATGGCAGGCAAGATGAATCTATTCTCACTCATTGTTACTGATGAGAAGCCTCAGTATGTAGGTATTCACAACAACACCTTCATTCTCAGCGTGAACAAGAGCGCGTCTTCAACAGATCAGAAGATTGCACGTTCATTTATCTCCTACTTGCTGACAGGTCCTGTAGCTCAGATTTACGCTGTTGGAACTACTCAGCATGTCAACGTTCTAGACGTTAACTACAGCGCAAACGTTGACTTGCTAAATACCTCAATCTGGCAGACCAAGAAGACTCTTCTTGCACCTCGCTTCCTCTGGCTAAACCAGGGTGTTCGCGATTTGATGGAAGATGCTCTAATTGCAATCGCAGGAGCCGGTAAGCCAATTGATGCTACCTTGGAAGATTATTCCAAGCAGATCAAGCAGAAACTGCAGGGCTAATCATCAGCTCAAAGACAGAAGAAACTGGCGCCCGAAAGGGCGCCAGTTTCTCAAAACGTAAATCCGATCAACTGCGTCGAAAGCATGATCGAACCTTTATTCTCTTTGTGCTGCCTGCGTTTTTCATTTATGCCGCTTTGTACTTGTATCCCGTTCTAAGCAACTTCAGATATGCGCTTACAAAGTGGGACGGGATTGTCGAGCCAGAGTTTGTCGGCCTAAGAAATTTACAAAATCTATTTACCAATGATGATTTATTTTTAAAAGTTTTCGGCAACAATCTTGAATTTACCTTCTTAGTTGTAATCTTCCAAACTGCCTTCTCACTTTTATTTGCCACGTATTTAATTAAAAATACCCGCGGTTCCATTGCGCTTAGAACTCTTTACTTTTTTCCGACAGTCTTGTCATCGGTGTCTGTGGCAATGATTTGGTTATTCCTTTACGATCCTAATTACGGCGGAATAAACGTAGTTTTCAACAAAATTGGTTTAGATGCCTTTGCATTGAACTGGCTAGGAAGTGAGACATCCGCACTGCGTGCAATTGCCTTTACTCAAGTCTGGTTTCACACAGGTCAGATGATGGTGGTTTACATTGCAGGACTTCAGCAGATTCCACAAGAATTGTTTGAAGCCGCTCAGGTGGATGGCGCAAGTCGGTGGCAGCAATTTAAAGCGGTCACTTGGCCCATGGCCCTGCCCACGACCGCAGTCGTAATGGCATATACAACAATTCAATCATTCAGAGCTTTTGATCTCGTTTACGCAATGACTCAAGGTGGACCCAATAACTCCACCAACATTTTTGTGACATTGGTATATCTGACCGCTTTCAATGAATTCCGATTCGGCTATGCCGCAATGCAATCAATAATCCTGGTTTTCTTTATTTTGGGATTAACCGCTTTGCAAAAACGTATTCTGAAGGAGAGGTACTAGTCAATGTTTTATCGCATAACTAGAGCAATTGCACTCTTTATCTTTGCCGCTTTGATAATTGTTCCTTCGATGGTGGTTGTTTTTGGATCATTTAAATCAGATCTAGAGATTTATGACCGTCCACTACTGCCCCCTATTGATTGGACGCTTGCAAACTACAAGAGATTGTTTGCGGACAGTGCAATTGAGCAAAATTTCTTAAACAGCATTATTGTCACTGGATTTTCAGTTGTCCTCACATTGGTACTAGCCAGCCTAGCGGCCTTTGGAATAGCGAGAATGGTTAACGTAACCGGCAAAGTGTTATTTGTTTTGTTTTCACTTGGTCTTGCAATTCCGGCAGCTACTAATATCATTGCGATTTTCCAGTTGTTTGTGCAGTTGAAGTTGAACAATTCACTTACTGGTTTAGTACTCATCAACATTGCTTCCACATTGCCAATAGCGATTTTCATTCTGACCGCCTTCTTCAGACAAGTCCCGAGCGAGATGTATGAAGTTGCATCGATTGATGGAGCGGGACCCGTTAGGTTGTATCAATCTATTGCGCTTCCACTTTCAAAGCCATCGATGGGTGCAGTTGCTATTTTTCTATTTGTAATTACTTGGAATGATTTGCTTTTCCCACTCCTATTGATTACTCAACAAGACAAAAAAACGTTACCTCTTGCCATGTTAGATTTTAGAGGCGAATACTCAATCAGTTTCTCCATGATATTTACCGCTGTAATGGTTGCTTCTGTTCCGATGGTAATTATGTATTTGTTGATGCAAAGAACTTTCATTGCAGGCCTAACAGCAGGAGCGGTAAAGGGCTAATGAGCACCCCAGTAATCAACAATCTTCCTCGTTCGCAAAATCAGGTGCGCTTGTTGTTGGATCACATTGATGCTGCTGCCTTAAAAGCCGGTGACCGCCTTGAATCAGAGCGAGAACTCTCCAAAATCCTCGGTATTAGTCGTCCTTCTCTAAGGGAAGCGATTCAAGTACTGCAGGTACAGGGCCGCTTATTGGTAAAGCATGGAATTGGAATATTCGTTTTAGATGAACAAGAAGGGGGGAGACTTCGCGAATCTCTTAAAGCGACTAAACATCGCATAGAGGAGCTATTTCAAATGCGCGAAATTCTAGAAGCTCCCGCAGTTGAGTGGGCCGCAGAAAGACGTTCAGAGGAACAGCTGGCAGAGATGAAGAAAGCAGCAATTGAATTAAATCAAGCTATTACTGAAGAGGTAATCGATTTCGACACCGTAAGACGTCTCGATATGAATTTTCATTTAACAATTGTACGTAGTGCACAAAATCATTTCCTAATTCAAACTCTCGGGACGCTGCAGGAGATTATGTTCAATTCTATGGACAATACTTTAAAACTTCCAGGCAGAATTGACACTTCAGATCATGAGCACTCTCAAATCTTGAAGGCAATAGAAAAACAAGATCCTATCGTTGCTCGATTGATGTGCATAAAGCATATTCATAATGCTCGTGACGCTTGGTTCAAATATTTATGTGATGAGAATTTCTAATGAAAAAAGTGCTTTGCGTTGGGATGGCAACGCGTGATCATATAGTCCTTGTGGACCGTTATCCCGGAGCGAATGAACGCGTAGTAGCAATTGAATCTAAAAGTTCATTTGGAGGACCCGCAACAACTGCTGCCGTAACTCTAGCCCGACTCGGTATCCCTGTTGCAGTTTCTTGTGTCATCGGTGATGATGAAGATGGAGTTGCAGTTCTGAAAATGTTTTCCAAAGAAGGCATTGATACCCAACATGTTGTAGTTGATAAATCTGTGCGTACTGCAACAGGGATAATTGTGGTGTCCAAGTCAGAGCAAACCCGCGCGATTTTGGTGCAGCCACACAGCCAGCGCCCTACAAAACCAGCCAATATCAACGATTATCAATGGATTCATGTCGATCAATTTGGCATGCAGACTATCAAGGATTGGGGAATCAAGCGTGGCGGCGCTGCGAAATTATCAATTGATATTGGTTATGAGACTCCAGGGCTAAACGCAGCTGATTACGATCTTTATGCCCCGTCTGAAAATATAACCACGGATGTCTCTACTGCGGCAAGAGATAAGAATATTGTTGTCGTATCAAAAGGTGGAGAGGGCAGTGTTTACTCGGATGGAGTTGAATCGGGAATTGTTCCTGCCATCTCAGCGGAGATTGTCAGTACATTAGGTGCGGGAGATGTTTTTCATGGCGCGCTAGTCGCCGCCCAAGTTCGGAGCAAGCCAATTGCGGAAGCGGTTGCAATTGCAAATACCGTTGCCGGACTTTCCTGTCGCGCGCTTGATGGACAGAGTGGAATTCCTAGAAAGAATGAGCTTGATGCCTATATGGCTAAGGCAAAGATCTGATGGGGATAACGGGTAATCGAGATATGGAAAGGAAGTAATGATGGCCAAAGTGCCTGATTTTCTCCTCCACCATGATGGCGA
>Ga0209358_10002359_pt1 | contig 14407 bp, 9 predicted proteins | sample LauGreFa1BDMLBSN_2_FD_187574 | JGI IMG/M metagenome (GOLD analysis project Ga0209358, IMG submission 187574) | Freshwater lake microbial communities from Lake Michigan, USA - Fa13.BD.MLB.SN (SPAdes) (version 2) | ecosystem: Environmental > Aquatic > Freshwater > Lake | place: Lake Michigan, USA... | reverse complement strand
TTGCAGGGCCGTGGATTTTCCGCTGGAAATATTGGACACTGCCTTCAACATCACTTGAGAAACAGCGGATAAATTGGTTGCGGCACCCGTATTGCTGGAAGCAGCCGATTTCATCTTTGTGAAAAGCGTCGCAGCCTGGGTGGCTGGGCTGCCGGTAGACGATGCGGCCAATTCAGCCAACATGGTCCCGTACAACATCTTGCCGGAAATATTGCCGGTCAATGATTTATCGGATTTGCTTTTCAAAGCCACGGGGGCGGCAAAAATATCGCCCCCCAAATCAGCCTCCGACAGGCCCAAAACCCCCAAAGTCAAAGCTTTGGCGGTTGTTATTTTGGCGGCCGTTGGGGCCACGGGGGCATCCGCATCAATGCCGGCTGCAGCAGCGACCAGGTTGGTCATGACGTTGATGCCATAGACTGAACCCGCTTGCACACTGGGCAAAACTGACAGCATGCTGCTGCCCGCGCCAAAGGCGGCTGGATTGTCAGGGTCCTTTTCGTTGAAATATGTGACCCCAGCGGCACCCAACGCTTTGAGCAACACGGGGCCTGTGTGGGAAGCGGTCAAAGTGATGGCTGCATCGCAGGATGAGACCGTCCCTGTGCCAATCAAAGTGCCTGCCGTGTTGTAAGCCTCTACCTTGGCACCATCAGAGAAACACCCCAAAGCTGGACGTGTGGAAATGTCAATGCCAGATGAAGCGGTTGTGCCACTGGAGCCCCCCCCTCCGCCACAACCCATCAAGGTCAACAAGCCAAGTGCTGATAAGACAATCAAACGAGGATTCATAAAATCTTTTCAATAAGGTTTAATGGCCATACTGGAATCAAAGAACCGGTGAGGCAGGCACAAAGCTTTGGTTGAATACCGAAGCAAACGCGCTCATGTCGTCCGTGATCACCGTTTTGGTTTCATCAACGATGGCCTCTTGCGTGGTTGAGTTGTAGGTCGCGGAGCGGACGGTCCAATTGGACGTGACATCGGTGCCAACAAACAGGTCTGACTGTTCCACAATCAAGACTTGCGTGTCACTCACCCACTCAGCGGCAACGACGTAGCTATCCAGCGTAGTCTTCGCAAAAGTTTGCTTATCTTCATAAGACACTGCTCCCAAGTCCTGCGCCAGCACAGGCACCCAATCGCCATTCAAACCCACATAAAGTGCATCTGTGGAGTCGAGTGAAACGTCTTTGCTGTCGGTGCTGACAGCGGTGGTGACCAAGGCATCAACGCCTTTGTCGCTGCCATCACCATTCAAGTCTTGCTTGAACGTGTCTTCCCAGGTGACCATCGAATGGCTGACGATGGGGTTGGCAGCTATCACCGCAGAGGTGGTGGTCGCCGTCGATGATGCACCTAGACCCACGCTGTAAATTTTCCAGACTTGATCGGGTTGGCCGCCATCGATGATGGTGGTTTCTTGCACCACCACTTTATAACCAATCGGCGTTGTGGTGCTTGAACTGCCAAAAATAGCCTCAGCACCCAACACCTTGGCAGTGAAACTAGATGCGGCATCCCAAGTCGATGTTTTTTCCAACCGCACAGCCAAGCCAGCATCGTCCAACACGGTTATGTCCTGAGCTAAGCCATTGGTGTCGTATTTGAACAAGTGCAATGCGCCCGTGGTGGTCAGCGCAGCTTTGTAGCTGCCCAAGTCGGTGCTCACGGCCACGGCTTGTTCATCTGGGTAACCCACCACCGTATCTGAGTCTGCAATGGTGTCTTTTTGCAGCATCTCCTCGACATCGTTCAAATTGGTCAAATATTTGGTCTGTGACCAATTGACCGTGGCTTCACCGTTGGAGGCCGCGGACAACTTATAAACCTCCCAATTGACCGCATCACCTGCCCAATCGGTGGTGGTTTTTTTCACCGCCAAAATATACCCACCGTTGTTGTCTAATTTATGAACCGCATAGGCTTGCGACTCAAAACCAGTTCGGCTGTAGTTGAAATTGGGTGAGCCACCGTTCGGATCGGCGATGGCCACAGTGAGGTTTCCATCTGCAATGTAGACCGTGTTACTGGTTTCATCGATTTTCAAAAATGCATCTGTGGAGCCCGTGATGGTTGGGTCGGTATCCAGGGCTTTGAGGTTGAGGGTCAAACCAAAGCCAGCGGTGCCGTCAAATTCTTGTTGAAAGGCCGTTTCGTACTTGCTGGCGCTGCGGGTGTTGATCACTTTGGACCAATCCAAAAGGCCTTCAGCACTGATGTTGTAAAACTGCCAACTTGTATTTGTGCCGCTGGTGGTTTTGAGTGCGACGCGGTAATCCGACCCATTGGCAGCCACACCCATCAACTGGGCTTGGCTGGTACTGCCCCCCATGGTGTAGCTGTATTCCAAATTGGGTGAATTGCCATAGGCATCGGCCAATGAAATCAGTTTGGTGGTGGAACGTGTGTCCTTGATGAAAATAGATCCATCACCGCTCTTGACCAATGCAATGCTGTCTGTGGCATCACCAGAATTGGCAGGCGAGGCTGACACCAACTGCGTCGTGTCAATGCCAATGACGCTGTCGGTATCCTCAGGTGTATCTTGCTGGATTGCCGTCTCCACCTGAGAGATTTTTTTGGTCCAAATGTTTCCGCCACCAGTGGGTGACATATTCCAATTGACATTGCCATCTGCGTCCAAGCGCAAAATTTGCCAATTGAGGTCGGTCTGCCCATTGTTGACATTTGTTTGCTTCAGCACCAATTTATAGCCCATGATGGCATTGTTCACCGTCACGGCCTCTACCGCATAGGCCACTACTTTGTTGCTGTTGTCGTTCCAGCTGTAGTCATACTCCAAATAAGAGGCATTTCCAACGGCTTTGATGGAGGTCGGGTTGGCAGGGTCATTGACGATGTACAAGGCATTGTCTTTGTCGCGGTACAAACGAGCACCAGCGGTGTCAGTGCTGACCGCATAATTTTTCAACGCATTGAAGTCAACGCCTATCACGCCATCGCTGTTGAAGTCTTGACCAAAATCCACTTCATATGGCGCCAAGGATTTAAGGCCCCATATTGAGGTATTGACCCAAGTTCCATTCGTGCCGCTGTATCCATAGCTCATCTGACCTTGTGCATCGAGTTGCATCAAGTCCCAGGTGACGGTCACATCAGCTCTTGATTTGTCGTCGGCACTGGCATACCAAGAATTGCTTCTTTTGACTGCCACTTTGTAGCCACCAGAAGACATGGCCTCCACCGCAAAAACTTCACTCTTGTTGTAGCCATTGCCCCAGGTATTGTCATACTCCAACCAGGAGGAATTACCAATGGGTAATGCAGTGCCATCGGCTTTGATCAGGTATAAAGCGCTTTCCGTATCACGCGCAAATGTCACGCCCACTTTGTCTGTTGTGCCCTTGGTCAATGTGCTGATGTCCACGCCAACACGACCATCTCCGTTCAAGTCCTGCCCGAACAGGGTTTCGTAAGGTGCAATGGAGTTGGTGTATGTGCTTGAACCACCCGAGGCCATGGCCATGGCCCCGCCACCTTTGTTCATCTTGCCATCGCTGCCCAGGGTCATGACCTCCCAGCGAATGGTTTCTTTGCCGTCGTAGTTATCGGTTTGCTTCAAAGCCAATTTATAGGCCGTGATGGCACCGCTGGCATCGCGCACCGCCTCTACGGCGACGGCTTCTTTCTTATTAGACCCCGTGCCCCAGGAGTTTTCATATTCCAGCCACGAGCTATCGATCGATTTGACCGTTTGTCCCTCAACAATATAAAGCGATTTTTCACTGTCACGCGCCAACTTGATGCCAAAGGTGTCGGTGTCGACCATTTTTAACAAAGCGGCATCGATGCCAATGCGACCATCGCCATTCAAATCGTCTTTGAACCAATCTGCCTCATAGGATGAAATGGATTTCAGACCATAAACGTTTTCATCAACGTGATAGCCCTTGGTGGCGTCCCATTGGCCATAGGTCACAGCCCCTTTGGCATCCAACTTCAAAATGGACCAAGTCACGTTGTCCTTGCCATCCCAGTTGGTGTATTTGTCCTTCACGGCCAAACGGTAGCCAGTGACCGTGCCTGCGCTGTCTTTGACCGCTTCAACCGCCACAGCTTCGCGTGAGTTACCGCCAGAATAACTGCCAGCCGTCCCCCATGTATTTTTGTATTCGAGGTCTCCACCGTTGGTGCGAATCGATTTGGCTTTGGCAGCCTCTCCAACGCCTTCAACAATGTAGAGGGAGTTGTCATTGGTATTTCGCGCCAGCCTAGCGCCTTGCGTGTCGAGCAATGCCAACGTCAAAGCAGCCGCATTGACGCCTACCCTGCCATCGCTGTTCAAGTCTTCATTGAAGAACTCCTCGAAATCAGATATCGATTTTTGGTTGTAAACGTTGACATCTTTCCACTGGCCATCGACCATGGAGCCATAAACCTGCTTTCCACTGGTGTCGAACTGCAAAATATCCCAGGACTTTTGCCAAGTGCTGGTATCTGTGCTGGACGTGGTGGTGGACGAACCAGGCATACCAGCAGACATGGTGCTGTAGCTGGACTTGCGAAGAACAGCCACCCGGTAGTATTCAATGTCCCCCGTGGCACTGCGCTTGGCTTCTGCGGCGACAGCGGTTCGGGTTTCCCAACTGCTGGTGGATTCCAATTGCCCCATCATGCCGCCGCTAAGCGCAACTGCTGACTCGAGATTGTTTTTCACCTGGGATATGTACAAAGCACCATTGGCGTCTTTGGCCAAACGAACACCGTTGATGTCGGTCGAGAGCTTGGTCAAATTGGCCAAATCAATGCCAATTTTTCCATCGCCATTCAGGTCTTGACCAAACTCGCGCTCGCGCCCTGCAATGGCTGACGTGTTGGTGGTCTCCGTGATGTACAAAGCGTTGGTCAATTCTGAATTGACACTGCCGGCCATGCCTGATGGCGGGTAATAGGTCGAATAAATCGAACCTGTGGTGGCTGCGGCACCCGTTCCCGTCGTGGAAAGTGCTGCTGCAGCCTTTAGCAGTGACACATCCCAGGTGATCTCGACTTTATTGGTCGCCAAGATAGTCTTGGTGTTTTTGACTGCCAACAAATACTCGTCTTTGTTATCGACTTTTTCTGCAGCGATGATTTTGCGCTCGTAACGTTCTGTCGAATTGGACCAACCATTTTCCAAATCGGGTATCGAACCACCCATGTAAACCACTGGCTTGAGGTCGGTCAAAGCCGGTGTTCCGGTGCCATTGGTATAAGTGGCATTGACCAGGTAAACCCGGTTATCGCCGTCTTTGGCCACGGCCACACCGTTGTTGTATTTGGATTTGCTGGCGTCGTAGTTGTCAGTGGAAACCACGGTTGGCACAATGGGATTGGCAGCGGTGGTTTTTTGACCATCGCCGTTCAAATCCTGGTTAAAAACTTCCTCAAACTTTGACAGTCGGTCGTTGTTGCTGATCCATTGCTTGGTGCTTTTCCACTCGCCGTTGGCGTCGATCTCATCGATTTGATATTGAGGCTTTCCGCCTTGGTTGTAGACCGTTTTGGTCAAGGCGTAATAGTTGCCAATGGTCCAGCCCGTCACCGTCAACACATTCTCAGCGGTGGCTTTGACCACGGCGACGGGCGCTTTGGTTTGCCAAGTGCTGTCCTCAAACATGCTTTTGCCGCCAGAGATCGCCAACGGCGTGCTGCCGGGCCGCATGATGTAGTAACTGCCCTCTCCGTCAACACCCAAAGTCTCGTTCACCGTGTCGGTGGCATTGGGCAACGCAGTGGGCACGCCTGCACCGATCACGCCATTGCCGTCAATGTCAACACTTTTGCTGATTTCTTCGGCACCAATCTTTTCCAGCCAACGATCCGAAGTGGCGGTCACCCCAGTGATGGCGTTGCTGTCGTTGGCGTCCTTGGTCAGGGTCAGTTTGTAAGTTTGCCAACCATTTGTGGTTTCCTTGGCCGAGGTGGTTCCTGAATTGGTCACGCGATAGTTGCGCACATATAAGTACTGGTTTTCTGTGCTGTTTTCTGTGACAGAAACCAACTTAGTCACCTCAGAGCCATAGCTTTCTTGGCCCATCAAAGACAAATTAGCTTTGAGCGGAGACCCATCCGAGCTTTTGATCATCAGCAAGCTGTTGTCGCTGAGATCTTGTAAATCCGTCTTGTTGGTGTAACTTTTCACCAAATAGCTGGCACCGTCTGCATCCTGGGCCATTTGCAAGCCCGTGGGATTGGCAGCCGTGCCACCACCGCCCTTGGTTTTCCATTTCAAGTCAGGCCCTTGAACGCCATCGCCATTGAGTTCTTGCCCAAAGTAGCCCTCAAGCCAACCCACCGGCACGTTGTAAGAGGTACCAAGCAGGTTGCCATCGCTGCCAATTTTGAGCAAATTCCAACTGACACTGCCCACCGTTTTAACGCCATTGCTGGTGTTCCAATTTTCGCTTTTGCGCAGTGCCCAATAGCCGTTATCGTTGTTGCTCAGGTCCAAGTTATAGACGTGGCTGTCAAAAGCCGCTGCAAACGCGCTACTTTGGGTTGCCGCCCAAGCCTTTGGGCTGCCTTTGCCAACCGTAAAAATTTTGTTGCCGTAGCCGCCGCCGTTATTGGTGTCGCCCCAAGAAGAGTCGGCTTGCTCAATCATGAAGCTGTTCTGATTCAGCCCATCGCGTATGAATATGTTTTTAGTCACACCGCCCTGGGTGTCTTGTATGTAGACCGTTCCATCGGCATCGCGAGCGAATTTCACGCCGGCTGTATCAGTGGTGGCGGTGGTCAAGCTCTTGGGGCCTACCACACCATCTTGGTTCAAGTCTGCGGCGGTGCTGGTGCCAAACAAAGCCTCAAAGGGCGCTGACTTGGGTCCAGAGTTGATCAAGGTGTCCGTGAGTTGAGTCCCACTGCCGCTGGTTTTGAGTTCAGTGAAAGACCAAGACACGTTGTTTGTCGCCGTGCTGCCCGATCCATATGTGGTGGTTTGTTTCCATGCCGCCGTGAAAACCAAACTACCGCTCTCCTCACTGGAGGCCAAAGCCACCAATTCAGAACTGCGTTTTTCCCATCCACTGTCGTAGGCAAAAGCATTGACAGCCATGTTCGGGGCGGTGTAATTGACGCCTCCATATCGAATGGTGATTTTGGATTCTGTGCCTACGGTGGCTAAAAAATAGGAACCATCCGTGTCTGGTGCTTTGTCTTTGGATGTGAGCAGGGTCGGCGTTACTGCGGGCATGGTTTCACCTCATATAAATTAGACAAAATACAATTCAATTTTGATGATTGTATTCGTGTCCAAGACAATTTCAACACTTTTATTGTTTTTAATTTTTAAGTAATTAATTGTTATTTTTATCATTTATTAAATTAACTTCAAACCCAATCGGGATGGTTAAACTGGCCTCACTGAGAACCACTCAAAATTTAAAGCTTGAACACATCGATCCACTCCATGAAGAAACGAGCGATCCTTGCATTGGCAACCCTTTGGGTGGCCTACGCCACTACGACCTGGGCCCAATCTCCCCCCTGGCCCACCAAACCCATCACCCTGATCGTCACCTACCCACCCGGCGGCGGGGCCGATGCCATGGCGCGTTTGGTGGCGCCCAAGATGGCCGAGGTGCTGGGACAAAACGTGGTGGTGGAAAACCGTCCCGGCGCCAGCGGGCAAATTGGGGCTAGCGCTGTGGCCAAGGCCACGCCTGATGGCTACACCTTGATGCTGGACGCATCGTCGTTTGCAGTGAACCCGGCTTTGTTTCCCAAACTGCCGTATGACAGCAGCAAGGCCTTCAAGCCGATTGGGGTGATGGCTTTGTTTCCCAATGTGGTGTTGGTCAACGCGCAGCTGCCGGCCAAAAACATTGCCGACTTGATTGCCTTGGCCAAGTCGCGCAAGGACGCCATCGCCTACGCCTCGTCTGGCAACGGTTCCGCCCAACACTTGGCGGGGGCTTTGTTTGAGTCGGCGGCCAAAGTGGACATGGTGCACATCCCGTACAAAGGGGGTGGCCCGGCCCTCAATGATGTGATTGGTGGCCAAGTGCCCCTGTTCTTTGGCAACCTGGCCTCCACCTTGCAACACGTGCAAGCAGGCAAACTGCGCGCCCTGGCCGTGACTTCAGGCAAACGGGCCTCGGCTTTGCCCGATGTGCCCACCCTGGCCGAAGCGGGTGTGAGCGGCAGTGAAATCCATGAGTGGAACGCCATCTTCGCGCCGGCGGGCACAACCGACGCCGTGGTGGAAAAACTCTCCGATGCCCTGATCAAGGCGATGGACACGCCCGAGGTCAAAGCGCGCATCGCTCAATTGGGGGGTGAGGTGCAAAAAGGCGGACCCAAAGCCGCCCAGGACTTTATTCAAGCGCAAATGGCCTTGTGGGCCCGGGTGGTCAAGGGCAAGGGGATCGTGGTGGAGTGACCGGCTAGAAACGTCGCCGCCAACCCAAGGCAAAAAAATCCTCGCCATTGGCACCATAGTTGTTCATCAAGTCATAAATGGTGCAGCGGTGGTGCAAGCGGGCAAACCATTCTGATTTGGGATTCTTGGGTGCTGAGGCCGTGAGTTCGAGCATCAAAAAATTCAGTGTGCGGCTGCCTTGATCGTTGACGCCCCGCTCCAAGGGGCTGATGATGTTGGTGTAAGAAATCCCCAGTGGACCCGCACGCACATCAACGGCCAATGTGTCCCTGCCAGGCAAGCCACTCCAGCGCAGCACCGGGGCTACGGCCACTTCACTGAGGGTGGCTTGTCCCCATTGTTGGCCCAGCATGGCGTCCAACTCCAACTCAAGGGGCCAATTCTCCGCACGCCATAAGCGTTTGCTGGCAGTCACCGCCAAGATGTAATGGTTTTTGAATTCGCTGCGGCCCGCCAAAAAACTGGCGGGCTCTTGGTTGTGATACTGGCCGGCATAGACACCCATGGTCCAGTCACCGTCCTTGGCACAGACAGGCATGACCAGCAGACCAGTCAACAGGGCCAGACCCAGCCGATGGGTCAAGGCTTTCTTCATCTGGCCGCGCCAGTCCGCGAAAAATAAAAGGGCTTTCATGGCGGTTCAAAAAGTGGCGTGAATTTTCTGACGCAAGGCCGCATCGATCACGGGCTTGATGCCAAACCAGGCCTCAAAGGCCGGCACAGCTTGGTTGAGCAGCATGCCCAGGCCGTTGATCGCCACATGTCCGCGCGCCTTCGCGGCTTTGATCAAGGGCGTCTCCAAGGGCACATAAATCAAATCGCTGACCAAGGCCGTGCGCGGCAGATCGTCGAGCGCCAAGTCCAAAGGGGGTTGGTCGTACATACCTTGGTTGGTGGTGTTGATCAACATGGCTGCACCGGCCAAAACCGCATGGCGCTCAGACCAGTCATGCACCTTCACCACCTGCGGGTTGAGTGCGGCCAGTTGCTCTGCCTTGTCACGAGAGCGGTTGAGCAAGCGAATTTCCAGGGCACCGGCATCGATCAAGGCAATGATCACCGCGCGGGCTGCACCGCCAGCACCCAACAGGGCGATGGGGCCGGCATCGGCACACCAATCGGGTTTCTCGTCCTTGATGCTTTGCAGGTAACCGTAGCCATCGTTGTTGTGGCCATGCAAGCTGCCATCGTCTTGCACCACGATGCAATTGATGGCGCCGACCCGTTGGGCCATGGGAGTCAGGTGGTCCATCAGCGCCATGGCTTTGACTTTGTGCGGCAAGGTGATGTTGCACCCCGCCAGCCCCAGTGCGGCCAAACCGCGCACCGCCGCTTCGACTTGGTCGATTTGCACTGGAAAGTGACCATAAGCGGCCTGGATGCCATGAACTGCAATCCAGTGGTTGTGGATGATGGGTGAGCGCGATTGAAAGATGGGCATGCCCATCACGCCGGCCAATTTGAATTGGTTGCTATTGGCCATGCACTGGTCCTGCATTGGCTAGCAAATGGTGCTTCATGATTTCCAAAACTGCTTGCTGGCGATGCGCGCACCCTCGGCCATGGCGGCGAGTTTGGCCCACACCACATCGGGGTCCACCGCGGCTTGGCCCACCCAAGTGCCGTAGCCGCAGTCGCTGCCAGCGATGACGTTTTCACGGCCGACCAAGTGGGCGTAGCGCGCGATGCGCTGCGCGATCAACTCAGGGTGCTCGATGAAATTGGTTTTGGACTCCAGCACGCCGGGTATCAGCACCTTGCCCTCGGGCAACTTGACGCTCTCAAACAGCGTCCACTCATGGGCATGGCGCGGATTGGCCGCTTCAAACGAAATGGCATGCGGCTTGGCCTTGAACACGATATCGATGATGGACGAGAAATCCACATCGCAGTGGTGCGGGCCTTCGTAATTGCCCCAGCACACGTGCATGCGCAACTGCTCAGCGGGGATGTTGGCCAGCGCGTGGTTCAAAGCCTCCACATGCATTTGGGCGCGTTTGCGAAATTCGGGCAAGGGCAAGTCGGCGTATTGGATGTGCCGCCCCATGGCCAAATCGGGGCAGTCAATTTGCAGCACGATGCCGGCCTTGGCCACGCTTTCGTATTCATGGCGCATCACCTCGGCAATGGCATACAAATAGGTTTCATGGTCTTTGTAATGGTCGTTGCGAAAAAACAGCGACACCACACCCGGAGACGCCGCACTCATGAACATTTCTTGCGCCGCCGATTTGTGCGGCACTTGGGCAAAAGCGGCGCACAGGTTGTCGGCGTCGGTGTGGGCGGCTTGGGCATCGACCAAGGTGATGGGCGCATTGCAAGCTGGGGTTTTGCGCCGCGAACGACCTGGGTCGCCAAACACCTTGCGCTCCAGCACGGGAAAGTCGGCCAAGTCTTGGTAGACAAAACTGTTGCCCGTGCCACCAAACCCACCCAGTCGGTCTTTGATGTAGGTGGCGTAACTGGGTTTGCTCATCTCGCCGTCGTTGACCAAATCCACACCCGCTTTGGTTTGCAGGGCCACCACTTCGGCCACCGCTAGGCGAATGCGCGCTTGAAGGGCCTGGCTGTCCACGGGCACACCACTTTCCTTGGCAAACATCATCTGGATGAGGTCGTCGGGCCTGGGCAGGCTGCCGGTGTGGGTGGTCAAAAATCTCTCAGTGCTGCGCTTCATGCGGATGGCCTTGGGTAGATGAAATGGCACCTATTGTGCCGCGTCAGCCCAGCTCAATTGCCGCCCCAGCCCGACATGCCCTCACCTTTTTTCGGTTTTGGGGTGGGGTTGGGGTATATCGCGTTGTATTGTTTTTTGCGGATCATCTGCAAGCATTCGCCTCGCAAATGAGCGGCCTTGATTTTTTCGCAGGTATAGGAATTGGGCTGGACTTTGGCCTGGCACATCAAGCGAACATCAGCCACTTTGACGTCTTCGCAAAAACGGGGGTTGTTTTGCTGCACGGCATTGCAAGTCGCATACTCATCGCCCTTGAGGGCGCTGCAGTCTTGCGCCCACACACACCCACACCATGCGCTAGCGAGCACTGCCCAAACATAACGCATGGTGTTTCCTTGTGATGCAGCACCCAACATACGCTGTTCGGGTCAACATACAAGGGATCAAACCCTTGGGTGAGGGCTGCTCCAGCCCTTGGGCGAAGGGCCGCCGCGTTAGCGGGGCGTGCCCATCAAGGCCGCTTCTTGTGTACGCATCCACTGCTCACGGCTGGCAAAGGTTTCCTGGTCCTGAATCAACGCCTGGGTCAAGGCCTCAATCTCCGCGTCCGGCAAGCTCAAATCAAAGGGCCGACCATGGGGCTGGGCCACGTGCCAAGGGGTGTCCAAATAAGCCTCCAAGCCATTGCCCTCGGGGTCGCTGGCGTAAATCGACCAGGCATTGCCATGCGTGATGGGCGTGATGTCGGTGACGCCTTGGGCACGCATCTTGGCATCGATGCGGCGCAACGCGTCCAAACTTTGCACATGAAAAGACAGTTGAAACACCACGCTCGGGCCACTGGCCGGGTCTTTGCCATCGATCAACACCATTTGGTGGTGGGCGTCGGCGGCCGCACTCATGAACACGATGTTGCGGTTTCCCAGCCGGGGCACTTGCCCGCGGTCGGTGACCATCAGGTCAAAAACATCGGCATAAAACGCCTCCATGCGGGCCATGTCGTGCACATACAAGCCAACGTGTTTGAGTTGCGGTCTGGCGTTCATAGGGGCTTTCAATCGATTTTCATGCCGACCGATTTGGCCAGGGCAGCGTATTTGGCGTGGTCACTGCGGATGCGGCCAGAAAACTCAGAGGCCGACATGGGCAAGGGGGCACAGCCCATGCGGCCCAAATTGGATTGGACCGTGGCTGACTTGGCCACATCGCCCATCACCTTGTTGTAGGCATCCAAGATGGGCTGTGGCGTGCCGGCAGCGGCGGCCACGCCATACCAAAAGCTTTCGTTGAAGTCGGTGAAGCCTTGCTCATGCAACGACTTGACCTCGGGCAACTGCGGCATGCGCTGCTGGGTGGTCACCCCCAACAGTTTTAGCTTGCCACTGTTTTGATTGGCAATCGCCAGCGCTGGGGTGCCGATGTAGATCATCACCTCTTGGTTACCCAATAAATTTTGCACCGCCGGGGCCTCGCCCTTGAAGGGCACATGGGTGAACCGGGTGCCCGTTTTGGCGTTCATCATCTCCAGCAACAAATGGGAAAAAGAACCATTGCCACTGGAGGCACCAAAAATGGTTTTGGGCTTGGCCTTGTCTGCCGCCACCAATTCGACGGCGTTTTGCGCCGGCACCGAGTTGCTGGCCATCATCACCAAAGGCACTTCGCAAATGCCGCCCAAGGGCAGCAAATCTTTCAAGGGGTCGTAATTGATCTTGGTGTAAACCGCTGGGTTGAGGGCCATCACCGAGGTGAACACCAGCAACAGGTTGTAGCCGTCGTTGGGCGAGCGCATCAATGCCTCAACCCCCACACCCCCATTGGTGCCGGGTCGGTTTTCGGCCACCACCGGTTGACCAATTTGCTCTGAAATGCCTTGGGCGATGACCCGACCAATCGCGTCCGCCCCACCCCCGGGCACTTGGGGAATGATCAGGCGCACCGGTTTGTTGGGGGCCCAAGCTTGTCCCCAGGCCCACGGGGTGGCCAAGACACACAACAAGGAAAGAAGCAGACGGCGCAACACAGCATGCATAAAAACCTCATCCAAAAGTATGTGGCAGCGACGGGACAACTGACCCCATCACAAAGATTTTTTCAACTTGTGCGCAATTTCGCCCACCAACCCGCGCCGAAATGCCAGCACACAGATCACAAAGATAACCCCTTGCACCACCGTGACCCACGCGCCCAAATGGGCCAGGTAGTTTTGCATGGTCACAATCACCGCAGCACCCACCACAGGCCCAAACAAGGTGCCCATGCCACCAACCAAGGTCATCAACACCACTTCGCCAGACATGGTCCAGTGCACATCGGTCAGGGATGCCAGTTGAAACACCAGCGACTTGGTCGCCCCCGCCGTGCCCGCCAAGGCACCTGAGATGACAAAGGCAATCAGCTTGAAGGTATCGGTGTCATAGCCCAAAGAAGTGGCCCGGTCTTGGTGCTCACGAATGGCCTTGAGGATTTGGCCAAATGGCGAATGCACCACTCGCCAAATGAACAAAAAGCTGGCCAAGAAAATGACCAGCACAAACACATACATGGCTTGGTTATCGCTTAAATCGAACAAACCCAGCAACTTGCCCCGGGGCACGGCCTGGATGCCGTCCTCGCCCCCGGTGAAAGGAATTTGCAGGCAAAAGAAGAACACCATTTGTGACAAGGCCAAGGTGATCATGGCGAAATAAATACCCTGTCGGCGAATGGCCAATGCGCCCACCACCAGGGACAGCAACCCCGAACAAAGGGTGCCAAACAGGACACACCACTCTGGGTTCCAACCCCAAATTTTTGACGCATGGGCAGCGGCGTAACCCGCACTGCCCAAAAACATGGCGTGGCCAAACGACAACAAGCCCCCAAAGCCCAACAACAAATTGAAGGCGCAAGCAAACAGCGCAAAGCACATGACCTTCATCAAAAAGATCGGATAGACCCACATCGGTGCGATCGCCAACACCGCCACCATCAAAGCAAACACCACCCACATATGGGCTTGGGACTGGGCAGCAGTGGGCGACAAGGCAGGGCTGTTCATGGGTTTTATTTCTGCGTGCCAAACAAACCGGCTGGTTTGATGAGCAACACAATGGTCATGATGACAAAAATAACCGTGGCCGATGCCTCGGGATAAAACACCTTGGTCAAGCCTTCAATCAAGCCCAGGCCAAAACCAGTCACGATTGAGCCCATGATGGAGCCCATGCCGCCAATCACCACCACCGCAAACACCACGATGATGATGTCTGCGCCCATGGTGGGATTGACTTGGTAAATCGGCGCGGCCATCACACCGGCCAAAGCCGCCAAGCCCACCCCAAAGCCGTAGGTCAGCGTGATCA
>Ga0209358_10002357_pt1 | contig 14415 bp, 16 predicted proteins | sample LauGreFa1BDMLBSN_2_FD_187574 | JGI IMG/M metagenome (GOLD analysis project Ga0209358, IMG submission 187574) | Freshwater lake microbial communities from Lake Michigan, USA - Fa13.BD.MLB.SN (SPAdes) (version 2) | ecosystem: Environmental > Aquatic > Freshwater > Lake | place: Lake Michigan, USA... | reverse complement strand
AGGATTACCAAAGTAACCTGTAATTAAATCAACTCCTAATGCTACAACGAGCATTATAAATGCAATAAATCCAACAACTGCTTTCTCGTTGATGGTATTGTTATCGTCAAATAAATCTTTTAAAAATTTCATAGTATCTTTTTTGTTAAAATTAAATGCCCATAAATGAAAGTATCTTTTGTTCCAATATCATCAAGATTTGTTAGCCCATATCTTACATTAACTTCTAAAGCTGTAGAAGATGTAAAATATGATTTAATACCTGCACCTAATAGTAATGATTCATTGCTTAATCCAAATAAATTAAATCCTATACTTACAGTAGGTATCATGCCTACTCTAACACTATAAGTATTTGGTGCAATGTTATAATCAACTAATAATGCCCCTGCTATTATTTGTTTATTTATTGGGCTTGCTGATATTTGTGTACCTATTGCTTCAATGCGTGATGTAAAATGTTTATGAAAGTTATATTTTAATATTGTAGTGCCTGATGGCATATAATATTTACCATCCATAATAACACTAAATGGTCTGTATGTTCCAAAATAAGTAGATAACCCAGCACCAATACCTATTTCAAAATTATTTTTAAAAGGTGTTTCAACTTGAGCAATTAATAATTTTTTTATTTCAACTAATTCAGGAAGTAACTTATAATAATAAGTTATGCTATCTTTAACTTTACGAATACTATCTTCAAATAATAGCTGTTTATTAGTTAATAGATTTAAACTATCTTTTATTTTTAAAGTTTTAATAGCTTGTTTTTGTGATATAAATGTATCATTAATAGCTCTTGCTTGTTCACGAGAAAATGTTACAAATGTATCAGCTCCTATTGTCCTAATTCTCTGGGAATAAGTTGAACTGCTCACCAGTGTCAGTAGGATTATTAATAATTGTTTTAACAACCTGAAGTTCATTTTGAGTTTGTATTAATGTTTCCTGTAATTCAACCTTTTCCTTCTCTAGCTTTTCAACTTTATCGTGCATCTCAACCATCTTTTCTTTCTGTTGTTGGTCTGCTAACTTTGTTATATTTACCGCTTTACTTAGGTTCTTTTCAGACTTGGCAATGATTGAGTCAATATTAACCTCCTTTGATTCTTCTGTGGTGTTTACATTATAAACAATCAATGTCAAAGATGAAAGAAGTATTATGATAAATGTTTTCATTTGTCATTCATTTGAGTTAATATTTCTAACTTTGTTACCGCAACTGCTAAACAACTATCACTACGTTTTAAAGCAGATGTTAATAAATCAACCTTTCCTTCTAATACCACTATCTTTTCTTCATGTTTAGTTATCTGTCCTTGATAGTTCATCTTACCATCTATGTATAAATAACCAATGGCAATAAGAACAATAAACAGCAATCCCTTAACAGGGTCTTTTGAAAACTGTTCAAATGAAATAGGCATCCCTACGTTACCTACCTTGTCTGTTATATTCTTTTTTGCACTCATGTTTATTAAGTTTTTTCTTGGCAATACCATGTTTTTTCTTGCCAAATGATTTTTTAATATTTTGTTTATTAGTTGACTTTGCCATTATTTTATTGCAGGACTGTTAGTTATAACTTGAAATTCTATTGGTTCACCTAATACAGGCAATAAACTATCATCGTAAACTATATACCAAAACTTAGGTGTATTTAATTCTGCATATTGATATTCAACCCAATTTTGTGTTACATCATCAGGGCTTACAGGGATGCCATAATATACATCACATTCTTCCCTTGCATCAATAGCTGCTTGCTCTGTTGTGTATTTATATCCTTTAAAAAATGCCATAATAAGTATTTACATTAGTTGTAATTCCTGCTCTATCGCCTGTTCTGTCAATATTCCATATTATACCCTCTTGATACTTACCACTTTGACCTGCAAAAGCATATACATTTATATAATCATACCTACCACTATAAGGCGCTACACTTAAAAATATAGGTAAATTTATGTTGTTTTGATAAAATTTATAATTTGTTGGGTTTGCAGTACCTAATATTAGTAACTGCCCTGTTGTTGTATATGTGCTACCTGCCCAAGCTTCTGCACCATAAAAATACAAAACATTATTGGAAAAATAACCAAAAATTGTATTTGATGCACCAAAAGGCGAATATATTTTAGACGTTGCCGTTCTCTCACCAACATTGTATATTAACATATTTGTTGCGGCAACCACACCACTTGTAAAACTATGAAACAAAAGACCTGTACTGTTATAATCAGCAGCAACCTTACCGTTTACTTTTTGTATTATACCTGCTTTCACAATAGGCGGCTGTCTTGTTGCGGTTGTTTGTGTTGCGTTATTACCGTTTCCCGATTGGTCATACCAAGTTGTAACCAATCCGTCATTTGCACCAACAAAAGTTGTCAATGCTGATTCATCCAAATCACCTGCTCCTGTAAATCCAATATCTTGTTCAGCATTATCAGAACTTCTGCGAACACGAATAGAAGAACCTGTATAAGCAGCACGAAGTTTTCGCACAGAATATGCAACCGCAGCATTAGGGTATGTATCTAATATACCTGTAAAACAACTTGTCTGAACTGATATTATATTACTATATGGTGTTATCATTATTCAAGGGGAGGTGTTGGAGGTGGAACTACATCAAATTCTATTGGTTCTCCCAAAACAACATTGAGAGATTCATTATACACTATGTACCAAAATGAAGGCTCATTTAAATTAGCAAAATTATATTCTATCCAATTTTGAGTTACATCATCAGGACTTACAGGAATACCATAATAATCATTACACTGCTTTTGTGCTGATTTTGCTGATGATTCTGTAGTATATTTATATCCTTTAATAGATGGCATAATAGTTATTAATATTAGTATTTATGTCATTTCTTACAGAATTTTGGTCTATTGCATACATTATCAATTCAGTAAATAAATAATCGTTTTGTCCAAATGCTCTACGCATTAAATATTCTGCTGTTACTCCTGTTCCTGTTGATGGATTTTTTGTTCCGATATTTACATTATTTCTATAAATAAATAAGTTTGCACCTACATCATTTGTAGCAGTAAATAAGTTATAATTCAAGGCAGAATTTGCACCAAAAAAGTTAGAACCATAAGCTATAATAGTTGAATAATTTAAGTAGATATAGCCACCATTACCTTCTAAAACAGCATCATTTGCACTAACACTATTTAATCTTTTGTTTACTAAAAATAATGAAGAATCAACACTTTGAAAATTCAAAATGCTTGTAAATTGCATCTCACCTTGAGATGTAAAATACAAATATGGTTTTGTATTTATAGTTAAAACAGAACCACTACTAACTATTTGAGGTTGATTTGCTGCTGTTGTTTGCCTAAGATTGTTTCCATTTCCACTTTGGTCATACCATGTAGTTACAAATCCATTGCCTGCACCGCAAAATGCTGTTAGTGCTGTTGTGTCTAAATTTCCACCATTTGCAAATCCTATATTTTGTTCTGCATTATCAGTTGAACGCCTAACTCTTATTGCATTTCCTGTATAAGCTGCTCTTAATTTTCTAACTGAATATGCTACAGCAGCATTAGTATATGTGTCAAGTATAGGAACAGTTGCACTTACGCTATTACTTGTTCCAACATAAGCAGATTTGCCAAATGCGTTCTGATTTTGAACGTCACAAGTTATTGTTGTTCCATCATCTATAGCTTGGATTGTATAAGTATTTGATGTAGCACCTGTTATGTCTACGCCATTTCTTTTCCATTTATAATTAAAAATAGAACCCTGACTACTCCAAGTTCCTGTTCCACAAGTTATCACTGTTCCTGTTATTTGACTTCCACTTGGGGATAATGTTGGAGCAACTGAAATTGTAGGTGCAAAACCTTCAGCTCTTACTCTATAATAGTAAGTTGTACAAGCTGTTAAGCCTGTTACAGTGTAGCTTGTAGTTGGAGCAGAAACAGCTTGATTTTGTAGGACAAATGTAGAAAACGAAGAACTTATAGATACGTCTAAGTAGTAAGTAGTTGCTCCGTCATAGGTATTCCAATTGGCAACAAAAGAAGTACCTGTTACCGAAGTAGCAGCAGTAGCTACAGGCGCAACTAAACTGCCTCTTTTCTTAGCAAAATCAAGCCCTATGCCAAGCCCTATCCTCATGCTCCTGTTTGATACTTGTCAGATGTAGCTTTTCTATACAATACAACTGGGTCTGTGGTAGAGAAAGTTACGCTGCTAAAGCGTATCTTAAACTCATCGCCTTGTTGGATAGTTGCACCAGCAAGGGCAGCTATTGCGTTGCCTTCAACGTCAAGTATAGTTGTTATTGTTGCATCACCAACTAAAGGCTTCATGCAGTAAAAAACGCTACCCGCTTGTGCGGTATTTGCGCCAGTTGTAGTTGATATTATAGGATTACATTCGTATCCTAAAGACAAATCCCAGCTTCGTCTTATACCATTAAATATTGCTAACCAATTCATATTACAAATATATATTAAATGTTAAATAATTTAGGCTTAATTATAGACCTCAATGAAATATTTTTTAGTACATTTATCATTTCGGCATTTGTGTTTTTGAAATATATTGTTACCTCTATTAACTGACCAGCCATTTGAGCTGTGTTAATATCTGGTAAACCATTAGGATTATCTAACGAAACAGTTGCGTCATTCCTTATAGCAGTAGCCCAATGAGGTCTGATATAGTTTATTTCAGGCTCTTGGCTGTATGTGGAAAAGTCGGCATTATCATTATTCTCTGTGCGAACAGAAACGAATATTGGACTTTCATTTACATCCATATATAAAAGCCTAGCAATTTTATAATAATCAGCTACATCGTTAAAATAATATCTTACAAAAGCTATTATTTCATTAGAGCCATACTCCAATATCCCCTTGTTATGCTCCGCAAATCTAGTCAGAAATAATCCTGTAAGTGGGTTTTGCGTTAAATATGCAGTTAAATATGTTTCATTGAATGGCAAGTAACGCATGGGATATATCCCTTTAAATCCAGTTGTCATACCCAACTTATCGTTGTATACCAAAGTGAAGTTACTTTCCCTAATCAATTCCCAATAGCTAATCTGATTAACCAAATTTGTAGGATTCTTATTTACTGGCACAGAAATCTTTGCTTTATAGTAAACAAATTGCTGTGAAGGATTAGTTAAAGTTGGTAGATAAACTATATCTCCTGTGTTATAAGTTGTTGAATTATCCCATAATGTAGATGAAGGCAAGCTATTAACAGCCGTAGTATATAGCTCGTCATTTACAAAGTTATATCCAAATATTAAGCTGTTTTCATCAAAACACCTGTCAGTATTGTTGGTCAAGAAGGATTGAACTCCTGTTGTTTCACCTATATCTGTTATGCCTTCGCCTATTCTTATTAGCTTTTTTAGATAAGGATTAAAGTACGCAACGTGTATTCTACCAGAGCTTGTCTTATATTGTATTGCTGCTGTTTTTAATGGAGAGCCTATTTGCGACAAAGCTAACTCCCTTGCTCCTACAACAGAGCCATCGCCTATAATTATATTAGTCCCGTCAGCGTTTATTTGATTCTGCTGTTGGTCTAAGGCTTGTAAGTAAACCTGATTATCCATCATTACTATCAAGCTATTACTATCCTTCGTAAACGTGTTTTGTATACCACCGTACATAGCAGGATATGACTTCCTGTTTAGTGGCATAAACATTCTGTAAGGGTCGCTCAAAGAATCGTTTACTTTAAGGTCTGAATAGTAAAGTATGTTTTCTTCAGTTGTATCTAAAGGCTCGTTAGGGTTAAACGCTTGACGTGCTGCTGTAGGTATTTGAAGAGGGCTGTTAGATATGTCGTAAAGAGATTGACCTGCGTTAAACATATCTAATCCCATCCACTCAGTAAGACCTGACGTTATACCATTTGTTGTGTATGGATAATCCTTACTTGTCCCTAAATTAAAATTTCTTAATTGGAAATTTGCCCTGTTTTGTGTATAGAAAGAAAGACCTACACGAACAGCTACAGAGGCAGAGTTTGACGGATTAGGTGAGGAGTAATTACAAAACTTTAAATATGTTCTTTGCGTAAATGTATCACCCCCATATACGCTATCAGTATAAGTTCCACCAACCCCTACAGTTAGCTTCCTAAAATAACCACAAGAAATATAATTGCCATTTTCAGGACTACCATATTTATTGGGTTGTGCTCTATAATATGCAGAGTAATAAAATCCAAAATCAGTAGAAGCATAAGCTCCAACATTAAAGTTTAATGGTGTATTTAGATTTAAAGCGATAACCTTTTGATTACAACCATAAGGAGGAGTTGTATCTAAAGTATTAAATGTATTATAAACCTGAGTATTTACAGGGTTTGAAGACAAATTAACAGCCATCGTTCCTTTGAGGTCAAAACCTATCACTTCCCCCTCGCTTATAGTTATTGAAACAGAGCCTACATCAGCCCAATCTCCGCTAAACTCAGCAAGGTTACAAGTCTGCATTGTTTCAATGCCATTATTAGGGGTATTGCCTGTTGTATTTGTTCTTGTGTTATAAAGATTTGGTTGGCTATAATTTATAATTTGGTCTCCGCTTAAAGGCTCAATATCAGCAGTACCAAATATCACTTCAGGACTATAAAATGCACAAGAATCTCTGTTACTCAAAGGGATTGTTGGACCTCCGCCATGAAAATTACCTACAACACGACCACCACCAAACCACCATCCTCCACTTGGAGCAGGTTTATCCCAATCTGACAAAGGCATAGCAAAACCCGTTGCTAACACTTCGGGTATACACTCTTGTCTTACTATTTCATATCCATAAAGAACATCTTTTAAGGGTTTCCCATCTATCGTTGGTGCTGTGTTTAAATTGACTTGAGCCATCAAGTACCATATATAAGCAGCAGTTGGAGTGCCTAATCCAAGAGCGTTTGTTAATTGAGTATTACCTATATTAAAAGAAACATCATTTATAAAGTATGGTCTACTAACAAAACCATTAGTAAAATAAAGTTTAATCCCAAATCTATATTTATCCAAAAACATATACCCTGTCTTGTTAAATATGTTTGGTATTGATTGGTATTCTCCTACATTAACATAGTCAGCTAAAGATATAGTATCCCTGCTTGGCACTAATGATATTGTTTGCGCCCAAGCAGATAAATCATAATCAACTTGCGTTGTTATGTTAGATAAGAACAATCTATTCCTCGCTATAACAAGATTCTTTGCGGTCTTTAATAATACTTGCTCCTGAGCAAACTCCGATTGTGAAACGCTTATTTGTGTTTCATTACCAAAGTGCGTTACGGTCATTGTTTCCCCCGTAATATCAAACACATTAACTATGCTTGCCGTAAACACGCCACCATTATTCTCCGTACAAATTAACTCAAACTTATCGTACAGATTGGGGTCTAAGTTCTCTACGGTTAAAGTTGCTTTTTTATTAGTATCTAATCCTGCTATGTTACCAAATAATTGTGGATTAGTTAAGGCTTCTTGAAATATAGAAATCTGCCCGCTACCCATACCTATACCTGTCTTAACTTCATTACCCGAAATTTGTCTGATATAGTATTGTTTGTTGCCCGTCTTTAGCGCACCACCCGTAGCTACCACAGCATTAGATACCCTTGCAAAGTTCTGCAATAGCTGTAAGGCTGTTTCACTTTGTATTGAATTGTATATATAATACCCGTCAGGGTTATTAACCATTGTGTTTGTGTTTGGGTCATAATACCAAATCATTGAGGCAAAGTCATTCCAAACATTTTTGTAAGGAACATATATACATCTTGGAGTAGTATCAGTTGTAAAATAAATAGAAAGTCTTTCGCCAAAGTCTATCTGACCGTCCATATCAACAGGCGTTCCTATTGGGACTTGTATCTGATTTGTTTGAAACAATATCTTATTTGTCCAAGCTCCTGTTAAGTAATCTTTCTTTCCAACACTTAACTGCAAAACACTTCCATTAGTCGAAAGTACAAAAAGATTTTCTTCTATATTTAAAGACTTTAATTCTCTAAACGCACCTCCGTTATTTGCAAGATATTCTTTTAGTATAATAACAGGAGTTCCAATCCCTGCAATTGATAAGCTTATCTGTGCATCAACGTTAACTCTAAATCCTATAAAAACTGTTGTTCCTGATGGTGTTGCATTTTGAAACACAGTACCATTTATAGCTGTAGTAGAAGCGTTTAATGAAGATATTAAATTAGAATATCTAGTAGCAGGCGTTAATGCTGCACTACTTATTGAAAAGCTAAGAGTGACTGTTGGACTACCATAAGTTATAGTAAAACTATGTGTTATATTAGGTGCTGTCAAATCTAATGGCACTCTAAAATACTTATAAGAGTTCCCTGCATCAGTAGCATCTATTTCATTCAATCCAAAAGCAAACTCACTACCCAATTGAACGGAAGCACCATTCAAAGAGTCTTGATTATTAGGAGACAAAGCAATGTTTTCTGATTCCCAAAATTTATTCTTTGGGATATTTCGCTTTAATAGGTCTTTTATCATTCCACCTATTACGCCTCTTACTTCTGTTATCCAATTAGCCATTAGCTATTAATCTGTTTTTCTATTGTTCCTTTATTATCGTCTGTGTAATCAGCAGGTCGCAAGTTTGCAGGTGTAAGTTCAGCAATAGCTAACATTTTCATTACAGCCCAAACATCTTCGCTTATAGGATATTCGTCTATTTCTGGGTCAAACAATCTATAAGCCTTAGTCGCAGCATCATAAACATCAACGTTCATTACGTCTCTTGGTATATAATTTAAGAACACACTTCTAACTTGTGTGTTACCAAATATCTGCATAAGCCCACCGCTTACATAAAAACATACATCGTTTATCCCTATCAAACCTGCCGCTTTGTATACACCATAGTCGTTAGGACTTTTCAATTGAGTAAATGGTTTACCTGTTAGCTTATCTCCAACGAAAGAAAATCCGTTAAAGCTATCGCCCAAATTAACCGAAGGCTCAACCTCAAACAACACATAATCTGCGCCAGCTTCTTGTATGCTTTGCTTGTAAGTTAGTTTACTTTTTACAAAGTTTGAGCTGTTAACAAATGTATTTGCTGCAATTGGTGGAACAAATCTGTCCCCTTTGTAGCCCCAATATGTTTTAAACAAAGCCTCTTGTTTCCACTTAGGGAACTCCTCCTCCAATAATCTTGGAGAAATTTTATTGTCATCATTGAAAACCATGTTTCCAAAGAAGTTCAACAATTGTGATATTCTTTCTTGTACTAGCATTATCTTACTCTATTCATTATTGCTTTTAATCTCTCTCTACCAAAACTATCTAACAGCTTAGACCTTCCTCTTTGTTCCATCTTGCCATTAGTCCATATCCTTCTATACTCTTGCCACATATTAACTGGCATACCATTAGCCAAACAATATTCACTCATGGCGTAATTCATTATCGCCCTCGCATTGTTCTCTGGTATTTTAACATCCCCGTTCTCATCCAAGTTTACAGCTAAATAACTTATGGTACATTCTGTTTCTTCTACGTTAGTAGAGAAATAAATATAGCCATCTTGTATATTTATTACAGGAAAAGTTATATTGCTATTTTCGTTATAAGGGCTATTCGTTACGAATGGCTGCCCTGTTTCTATTATATTCCAAACGGAAGGAGTAGATGCAGTTATAACAGCAGTTCCGTTTCTTGTAAATACTATCGGCTGATTACCTATGTTACCTCTATCAAACGTAAAGAAGTCGCAAGGGAGTTCAGCTCTGTAGTCCACGATTGGCAACGTAGTAGTCTTTTCAATAAAATCTTCTGCTGTTGACATTTGCTTTGCTGCCTCTATAACGCAGTCCTTTAAAAACAAATCAACGTCAGCCGTATTACTTGCGGTAATCTTTAGCCTTACTTTCGCACGGGCTATTATCTTAGGTATTGAGGTATATTCGTATGTAGGTGAACTCATGGATTTTTAGTTTGCATTATGTCCGAACTTTGTATAGAGAACGCATCCCTTTCTTCAAATCCAATAACCTCTATTGTCTTGTCTAATATCAGTTGTATCAACTTGTCGTTGTAGGGAATTACAGAAACAGCATTTGCTACGTCTATCTGAATAGGCTTAATGAAATAAGTTATATCAATAGATGTTGCGTTGCTTGGCTCAAGATTCATTGTATCTGCTTGCATCCAATATCTCGGATAACGTGCAATACCTTCTGTTAGACTATCAATAAATTGGTCTAACCTTCTTTCTTCAGCAACCTTAGTAACTGAACCACCCCTGTAAGGAGATGTTACAATTAAATTAATTAGGCTGTAATATAAAGGAACTTGAACGCTCGACTGGCTTAAATCTATTTGAGAATTGATAGGCGTAAGCGCAGAAGTAACATTTATCAAAGGCTGCATCTCACGAGTAATCTTTTTTGTTTTTTGAAACTCCTCAACCTTTTTGTCTATAATATCTGTAACTGCATTAAATATAAAAGAGTTCAATCTGGAATCATTAAAATATCCCAAACCAAACTCACCTATTTTAGTCAGTAGTTTTGTTTTAAAGTCTGCGCCTGTCATACCTCAAATATAACAGCTAACAGATTTAAAAACAATTAATGCTTGAAATTAATTACATAGCCGTACAAATCCTTTATCTTTTCAAACTCCTCTTTGTAATAATAGTAAATGTCGTTTGCCTTTGCTGTCTTCTCCATATCCCTTAGCATCTTCATTAATACCTTCTTCTTATCCTTATTGCCATTGGCGTATGATTTATACACATAAAAAAAGGACAAAATATCCCGCCTGATTAAGCCTTTTACCCTGTTACCAATCATCTTTTGACGATTCTTTTGGGAGGCAATCTTTTGGGGTACTTTGTCCCAATTAATAACGCTCTCTCTAGTTTCTTCTATTCCTCCGCTATCTTCTCCGACTTCTTCCGATAACCACGTTTTGAAGTGGATTGGTTCTCGTTTTTTTTAAAGCCCAAGTTGCGTTGCAGATATTCAAATAATTCTGAATTTTCTTTGAAATATAAAATCAAGCTATCATAAGAAGAAGCCAATAGCTGACCATTCATTCTGTAGTTTTTATTCTCGTCCTCTACGATAAAATTAAACTCACTATCAGGCATCCTTGTTCTTAAAGCTTTGTTAATCACAATCTTATAAACCTTATCCGTATCGTTCTTTAGAAAGTCCTTAAACGATTTAGGGTTCTTTGCTATCATTGATTTAATCAGGTTAAATACTTTGTCTGTTGAAATGCCAACAGGATTAATACCTAATCCAAAAGCAAGGTCGCTAAATAATTCTTCGTTCTCTTTCATCGCTATCACTTCGCCAACTAATTCGTTGTAAAGGATTTCGTTTTCGGCAAGTTGCGTTTCTTTAGCGTCAATGTTTATCAACTGATAATACATCTTAGCTCCGTCTTTTATGTTTTTGTTTTGCTCTTTGCCGTGAATGTCTTTGTAACTAACTTCGTAATGGCTCTTTAAGAAATCAATAGTTTTACGATTCTTCTTCTGCTCATCAGTGTCGTCAGCAGGGTTCTTTGCTATTTCAAATGTCTTTTGTAAATAGCGCAATTCCCTTACAATACCATCAGCACCTCTTGCAACCTCCTTATGTTCTTCAAACAAGAAAATAGGCATAACCCTTTCGGCAGGGGATATTTCCCTTGTCGTTACTTCTCCTGTTATCAATAAGGTTTTTGATTTACCAGTTGCAAAATCAAAGCTAACAGATGATACTCTTTTGCTTTGTTGCATTTGGCTTGATAGCGTGTGGCGTAATATCCACGTTTCTGTTTTTTTGCTCATTTTTGTTAGTTAGTTTAGGCAAATGTAACTATTTATTTTTAATATGCAATACAAATCCTATAAAAAAACAAAAGCCCCACCGAAGTGAGGCTCTTGAAAGAGAGAGCTAACTATACAAATCAGAGATTGTTAATATGGATGATTGTGTAAGCAGCAGCAGCGTTATCAGCACCAACCACAGCGTTAGCAGTAGTAAGGTTGATTACGTTGTTTACTAAGTAGTAGGTGGTTTCTCCGTTTTGGAACAGAACGTCACCTGCTATGATAGCTTGTGCAGCAAACTCACCACCACCTGCAAGGGTCAACAAGTCAGTTGCGGCAGTTGCAGCAAGTGTACCTGTACCTGCTACATAAGTAGCTGATTTACCTGCAAGGGCAAGTGTTAATGTACCATAAGTTCCTACGAGGCTTTCTACGTTAGTAGCTGTTGAAAGTACATAAAGTACGTTGCGGTCTACAAGGTTAGAAAAATTCATAGCTGAACCTGTTGATTCAAAATTAGAGTAACTCATAACTGCTTGGTAGTAGTAAGAGCTATCTACTAAGTCTGCGCTATAGTAGTTACCTCCTTTTAAGAAGATACCTTTACCTACGCCAATTACAGCAGGAGTTCCTGTTACGAAACTAATAGTACCTACACCATAACTTACTACGCTAAATGTAGCTTGTGAAGAATAACTACCTGTTACTGCATCTAAAACAAGTGTAGCACCACCTGTTGCTGTGATAGGCAGAATTTCACTCATACCATTGATTGCATTTGCAAAAAAATTGCAAATTTCAGCAGCAGAAGCCACAGAATCAGAAGTGTACTCCATTGTGATGCTTTCAAGGATACCTGTCCTCTTGTTGGTGTAAGTAATAGAGATACCGTAGAAAGTGCTGTTAGCAACACTTGGAGTACCTGTAGTTTGCTGCAGAACTTCAGTTACAGGAGCTACTACGCTTGTAGGGTTAATTCCTTTAGCAAGCATAGGCTCTAAACCTGTCACGTACACAAATCCGTTGCTTACTGAGCAATCTGCGCCCAATGCTGCAACTGTTGATAAGGTTTTAATTGTTGTATTCATTTCTTATTATTATTTTAATTGTTAATTACTGAGAAATTTCTAACAACAAGTGACGTGAAGGGTCGTTTAACTGCTGCAACTCGTTTACTTCAAGTTCGATTGAACAAGCGTTCACGGTGTTGGTTGGGTTTTTAGCTTTACGTCCCAAAATGTCGGTCATACCTTCTACGATTGCCATGTACTGAGCATCTTGTCCGTAGTAGTAAGTGCTAACAAATGGTTGTGTTCCGTAAGCTACTGTGTCAACAGGAGCAGTATCAAGGAATACAGCAGTATAGCTTGATTTCAATTCACCTGTTAAAGAAGAGTTACCTTCAGGATTCACGGCACGGTTGTTTAACATAGACCAAGGCATAAGTTTAAATTTGATACCTAAACATTTGAAAGTGTCTACGTTGATACCTTCGATGGTTTTGCCACCTATGGTGTTTTCTGTACCCGCATATTGGATGTATTTAGAACCTACGAATTTGTTCATACCTGCAAGTACGTTGTAACCGCATGGTACTAGATATTCTTCGGTGTTCAAACCTTTTTCACGAGCGTTTTTAGCTACGTCAATTAGCACTTGCTCAGTAAACTCACCATTGTAAGTTTCACGAGTTCCGCCTTGGTTTTCGATTTGCCATTTAATACCACCTGATACCCATTTGTTGGATTCGTTGATACGTGGGCTCTTCCAAATACCTTTGTTCATAGCATTTTTAGATTCTTTCATCCACAAAGATTGTGAAGCGTGTTGCCAATAAGGCTGTCCGTTGATTTCAACAACAGTTCTGCGGCTTACGTCCTCACGAGTTAATTGTAATGAATAGCGTTGTTGACCGATAGTGTTGTACTCTTCAAGTGGTACATACAATACAGTCTGCTTAGAACCTGTTACGCCTGCTGATACGTCTTGTACGTCAGAAGCTTGAGTTCCTGCGGCAAAGTCACCTGCTTGGAAAGTAGTGCTGCCTGATGCGCTGTAAACTAATTCAACTACTACAAATCCTTTTGCGTGGTCTTTTACTAACGCAAAAGTTCCGTTGCTTGATTCAACTAAACGGTCATTGATGAATCCGTCATAAGCAGAATCAGTCCACTCAAGTTTTAAAATAGTAGATGAAATTGATGTACGACCACCTGTTTTGATTACGCCATAAGCGGCTAACTGTGGAAGATAAGGGAGTTTCATGTTCCTTGCACCTGATTGAGTTTTTACGGGTGTACCACCTGTAACAGCCTCAATAATGTTGGTTAGTTCTTGGAACTCAGAATAACGAGACACTACCCAAGGTCTTACGTTATTGGTTTCGATTAATTGGAACAGTAACGAGTTTTCAAACGTTGCGCCTGCTCCCAAGATAAATTCACTCATTGTGTTTTTTGGTTTATTTTATTTTTGTTTTTGGGGTTATCTTATTTTTTTGAAATCATCAAATGTCATTCCTCCTAAGCCTTTGGTGTCTTTAGCACCTTCAATTCCAGCTCTTGTTTCGTTTCGGCTTGGGTTAGCAGCTTTAATC
>Ga0209358_10002356_pt1 | contig 14425 bp, 29 predicted proteins | sample LauGreFa1BDMLBSN_2_FD_187574 | JGI IMG/M metagenome (GOLD analysis project Ga0209358, IMG submission 187574) | Freshwater lake microbial communities from Lake Michigan, USA - Fa13.BD.MLB.SN (SPAdes) (version 2) | ecosystem: Environmental > Aquatic > Freshwater > Lake | place: Lake Michigan, USA... | reverse complement strand
CTGATGAGAGAAGTGTTGAAGCTGTAGATGTGGCGATTGCTTTTGGTGAAGGCAGGGCAACAAGAGAAGAGTTAAATGTTGTTGCCGCTGATGCTGTTGATGCTTTTGAAACTGCTTCTGCTGCTGATGCTGCTTTTGCTTCTGCTGGCGCCGCTGCTGCTTTTGCTTCTGCTGGCGCCGCTGCCACTAAAAAACAAAACCAAAAGCAAACCGCTGACATATGCCGCAAATTTCTACCAATCGAAATCTGGGATCAATCACAATTTTAATTAAAAACTAACATGAAAAGAAAAATTAAATTTAGAAGATTTACAGGAAGCGATTTTATTTACGATGACGAAAACAATTGTTGCGTTTTCTGGGGCGGACTTAGCGAAAAAGAAGAAGAATCGTTAAGTCAATTTACGGGTCTTTACGATAAAGACGGCCAAGAAATCTATGAGGGGGACATTTTACGAAATGACCGCATCAACAATAATGAAACTAATGCACTGATAAAACCCAACAATGTTGTGGAATTTGATACTCTCTGTGGCGAATGGTGGTGCGGCGGCCCGGCTATTTATATGCGCATCTCCAAAATTATCGGCAACATTTACCAAAACCCCGAACTAATCAATAACCAAAACTAACATGAAAAACTTTGACGAACTACTTGAACAATCCCCAATTTTAACAATAGCAGTTTCCTGCGTTTTTCTTGCTTTTATGCTAATTGCAAGTTGGTTTACTTATCTAATTTTTACAGCTTAAAACATGAAAACAACACAAGAGCAAACAAAAGAACTGACAAAAGAACAAAAAGAAATAAAAGAAAAAATTGAGCTTCTTTTAAAATCTAAGCACACAATAGAAAAAGTAGCGAAAGAATTAGAGGAATTGACAAACAAAAAAGTCTGCAAACGTACTGTTTACAACATGCTTTCCCGCCTTGGGATTCCACCTGTTGGAAGAAAAGGCCGCTCTGGCCGTAAATTTAAAATCTGTTAATCTTAAAAACTAAAAAGGGGAATATGATAGAAAAAAAAACTAAAAACAACATCAACATTAATTCAAGAAACAACATCAGCATCAGCGGAATATTAATCGTCTTACTGATTTTTTCGGTGATCGGTGAGCCGGATTTGTTAGATCAATTTATTGCAATAGCAAAAAATTATGCCGAATCAATTAAATGCTCTAAATAGTTTAATAATTTAAAAAAGGAAAACATGAAAAAACTTACTTTAAAACAACTGTTACAAGCAAGAAAAGAAAAAATCGAAACTAGGCGTGCGCTTAGTCGTGAGATTTACAAACTTGAAAAGCTAATTGATAAAAAACTTTAATTTTTAAGAACATGAAAGACAGATCGGAAAATTTAATTTTAATAATTATTGTACTCGCCGCAATTTCTTTTGCTGCTGGATATTTTTCAGCTCACGAAGATTTGAACGCTCACAACTGCCAAAAATTCTTAGAAGATGACAAATTCGACAGAATCGGAGAGGAATTGACAAACAAATATTACTACGCTCCTAAATTTAATTAAAAAAATAAGTGAAATAAAACTTGCACAATAAATTTTTCAATTCTAAGGTGTGTAAATCGTTATCACTTCCGGTATCGATAATTTAAAAAAACAAAATAATGAAAATTAAAAAATACATCAGCATCAATCGCAAACTTCTTTTGATTTACTTAAAAAATCCAAAATTGCCAGGAGCTAGAAATGGCGCAGAAGTTTGTCTTGAGCGGATTCTTCAAGCGCAAAATGTTTTAAAACACACTGGCTTTAACACAGTCGACGCAAAAGCGGCTGTCTTAGAATTAAATCAATTTAAATTTAAAGAACGCTCGATCAGATTTTTATTAATAACTAGACAACGCTCGATTAATTTCTTCTTGCTAACTAGAGAAAAACTCAAAGCTGTAGTTTTAAAATTAAAAGAATCTCGCAAAAAGAAAACAGACGCGGTCAATGATGTTGTAACCCCAGCACTTAGTGTGCCAGCCTCTGATGTTCTAACAACAGTTACTGTTGCAAGGGATGTTGTGCAGTACACTACAGAAATCAAGATCACTTCCGATCTTGATAATTCAAAAAATACTAAAATGAAAACAGACGCGGCCAATGATGTTGTAAAGAATGTACTATAGACCAAGCCTTGATTTTGCTGCATGTAAAAACCTGGTAAATTTTTTTACTTTTTCCTTGTATTATAGAAAAAAACTTTTTAAGCTCTTTCTTAATACTTAACTTCACGATTTTTGAACTTTTCTGTTTAAGTATTGATTTTTTGGGTTCGGGGGTTAAAATCCCCGGATTCGCCTTTGTGAGGATGTTTTAGGAAGAAAGACATCCTCGCTGAGTCGAATAGTCCAAGGACGGCCAAACTCGCTTATTGGGTAAAATCCACAGAGTGGCAAAGTAGAGGAGAATCTAGACTGCGTAGCGGGGGATGATTCAACCTCCGACTCTAACGGGGAAAAGCTCCTAAACAACTTTCTTAGGTTACGTTTCTTGAGGGCTTAAATTCTCAAGTAATTATCAGAGCAAGGCTTCGGGGTAATTTCTCTTGACTTTTAGAAATAGGGGTTGAGCGTGTGGAAAAGTAAAGTTAATCAAACAAAGATATGAACACAAGCAACGAAGGAATTTTAACAGAAGAAACGCGAAAGCTAGTCGGCTACATCATGCCTGTTTTGGAAGGCGCGCAGTTAAATGAGCCTCAAAAACAAAGCATCAAAAAGATTCTTTGGCAATTTAAAGAGAATCTAAATCAAAAGTTAATTCAAGCACAGTCAAACAATGAAACAAACTTTAACAAATAACCGCCCCTCCTTTCTACTTTATAAATCATTTTACGCCCCAATAAAACATCTTAAAGATGATGAGCTTGGAATGCTTTTTCGCACGCTTTTTGATTATCAAAATGGCTTACAGATTGAAAACCTACCTCCGCAAATAGGCATGGCTTTTGCCTTTTTTAAGAACCAATTCGATCTTGATGAGCAGAAGTATCAAATCACTGTAGACCGCAACAAATCAAATGGCTCTAAGGGTGGAAGGCCTAAGAAAGAGGAAACCCAAGCTAACCCAGAAAACCCAGTGGGTTTTTTAGAACCCAAAAAAGCCGAAAAAGAAAAAGAAAAAGAAAAAGAAAAAGAAATAGAGAAAGATAAAAGAAAAAGATTTTCCCCCCCAACTCTCCAAGAAGTTTCTAACTACTGCAAAGAAAGAAATAACTCAGTCTCTGCAAGCAAATTCCTGGACTACTACTCCGTGAGTGAATGGAAAGACAAAGACGGCAAAGCAGTTAAGAACTGGAAGCAAAAACTTTTAAGCTGGGAAGGAAGAGACACAACAACTGGAAGCACTACAACGCCCAAAGATTCCTTTGCTGAATCAATCAACCAGCAAATCGGACAGGATCTAGTCGCTTCAGTAACTGAAAAGCCTGATTACGTCCAGGTCACACTGCATAGCGCAACAGCTCGTGACAAGTGGATGAATATTTTGCAAGCAACAAAAGACCAAATCGCGCAGCAAATCCGCGATAAATTCAACAAAGAACCGAAACTAAAATTTTAATCATGCAATCCAGATTCTCAAACGTAGCCGCCGAACAGGTCATTCTTGGGACTTGTATCCTAAACAACGCTTTCTTAATCCGCGTTGCCGACATTCTCGAAGAAAAGCATTTTTACTTTCCAGAGCATCAGGCTATTTGGAGGCACTTTGTTGACGTAGCTAACGAAGCAGTGGCTGATCAAGTCACTCTAAACAGTTTCTTTGCTGCCAATGAAGAGATAAAAAAAGTCGGAGGTGCGAATTATCTTGCTGGCTTAATTGGAGCGGCAAGCTCAATTGTTGACATCAGAGACTACGCTAAAACAGTAATTCAGCTTTGGCAGAAGAGGGAACTAGAAACGCTTTTGACTAGATCACTTCAAGAGCTAGAGGGAAAGAAGTTTGATTTTATCTCCGCAAATCTTGAAAACGAAATTGCAGGCTTGGCGATTAAAGAACCAAAAAAGAAAACCCAACACATCCGGGACTTGCTGAAAGAAATGGAAGATGACCAAGCATCAGGGCTATCTTCTAAATTCGTACCGACAGGATTTAAAAAGTTGGATGAGATGTTAAACGGCGGCATTCATGCTCAACAGCTTGTAATTATCGGAGCTAGGCCGTCGGTTGGGAAAAGCTCGATTTGTCAGAATGTTATTTTGAACGCAAGCAAGGCCGGCAAGAAGTGCTTATTTATCTCTCTCGAAGTAGATAAAAGAAACGTCACACTTAAATTCTTATCTGACCTGGCCGCCATAGAAACTTATAAAATCCGCAACAATTGGATGAGCGAGCTTGAAAAAGAATTCTTACAAAGAGCCAAGGCTCAATTGAGAGAAATGGAAATTTACACAAATGACAGCTCTTATTTGCGGATTAGTCAAATTGGGCAAATTATCAAAAGCCAACTTGACAAGCAGCCCGTCGACCTGGTGGTGGTTGATTATGTGCAAATAATTCGCGGCGATGACGTGAAGAACAAAAACGAGGCTTTAGTTATAAAAGAAAACACAACCGCCCTAAAAGCCTTTTCTAAGCAATTTAACGTTGCAATGCTAGCCTTGGCCCAAATTAACCGAAAAGCCGTCGAGGGAGCCAAACAGGAGCCAACAATTAACGATTTCAAGGGAAGTGGCGGGATAGAAGAAGATGCGGACGTTGCAATCATTCTTCATCGGGATCGAAACGAGGGCGAAACCAAAGACAATTACTTTTCTCAAAATGGGAAGCTGATTGTCGCAAAGAACAGGCACGGACGGACTGGAGAAATAGCAATACAATTCAACGGCGACTTCGGACGCTTTTCAGAAATCGGAGATTTTTAACAAAAACAACTAAGGAATAAAATGAAAAATGCACCTACTAAGCAATACGTTGCAATTAAAAATCCGCCAGGAACAACTTTCACAATACCGGTAGATTTTTTAAAGAATCAAAGACTTATTTGCTACTGCGACAAAACCAACAAACAATATGACATAGAAAATCTGATTGCAGAAAACTTAGAGCTAAACAGAAAATTAGATATTTGTCGCGATGTTTTAATAAATAAATGTGCCGGCAGAACTGCATATGAAACTCTTATAAAAATGGGGGAAGTCAATGACACACATTAAAGACCTACTTGCAGAAACTACAAAGAACGCAGGCAAAGCAAAATTCTATTCTTACAATCAAAGTGCTTTCCTTCGTTACTTTGATAGCTTGCAACAGTACAAGGCTTTGATTTTAGCGGGAAACTTTGAGAAAATGGAGAAAATTATAAAAGAAAATTCGACTTTTAAATTTGATGAGTTTGAAGCGGAAACTAAAAGCAAAATGGAGAGTAAATGAAACTACTAAACTTTTTTAAGAAAAAAAATAACTTAAATTTTAATTCCGTCAAATGTGACGGGGTTAATAAAAAAGATTTTGAATTTTTATTAAATTGGACAATTTATAGAGAAGATAAAACGTTATATTCTTATACAGAGGTGAGAATATTTTCTTTAGAAGGAATAAAAACCTATGTAGAACAAAAAGAATTGGAATTTAAAAAATTGGCAGTTAGCGAAAATTGTTGTATTCATTTTTCATTTAAACACATAAGAGAATATGTCCTTTTTCCTTCGCCGTTAGACTCGGTAACATTAAAGGAAGAAATTCGTGTTATAGATGATGTACATCTTGGACGCTGGGAAGATGGGATTATAGTTGTAACTCCTGGTGTTGCTAAGCCTTGGAGGGTAAGATGAAGCGCTACAAAAACAAGAAAACTGGTGATATTGTAGAACATGACGGAATGCTTTTTATGAGTCAGCCTCCACAAATTAAATTTATTGAGAATGGTGAAGTTAAAATGATGCAATGGCCAACATTTTTAGAGCAATACGAATTACTAGAGGAAAATGAAATGACTTTGAAACTTTTTAACGCAAATTTTTTCTGGTGCATAGGCTGCGAAAAATTTATGGACATGTGGCTTTATGAAGAACTCGACAGGTTAGAAATGTTAAATGGTGAAATGTATTGCGCTTCTTGTGCTAAGGAAATTAAAAAAGATAAGACGGAATAAAGATGGAAAGAAAGATAACTAACCACCACCCAATTTATGCCTTCGGTGAGCGGTGCGGGTATTTACAAACTATCCGCACGAAAGGATTTAAGGCTGTAGAGATAGAATATTTTTTAGATGAAAACCAGCGAAGAAAAGGAATCATGACGGTTTACCTTCCAATATATTTACAGCAACTCGAACGCGAAGGAATTAAAAACATCACGGCGCATGTAAAAGAAACCAATTATGCAAGCAAAAAGTTACTAGAAAAAAATGGTTTTATTAAGATTAGTCAATTTGGGAATGTTGAGATTTTTCTTTGCAGCCTTACAGGGAGTAAGCGAGGATTTTGTCAATAGAAAAATGTTGGCAAAAGTGAAATAAATTTCTTGCCTCTTAAAGTATGTATAGTTTTAATAGTTGCACCACCAAAACAAACTAACAAAAAATCAATAAAACTATGTTCAAAATAAAGTTAAGTTGCGGGATGGTTTTTTCCTCTTTGGAATCAATCAGAAAAGCAAGACAAGATTTCATCGAATATCACATTGATCAAGAAATCGAAGAGCCTAAGAAAATTGCAAAAGTAATTGATGGCGAAGAGCTTGATGAAGAAAACCTACAAATCTTTGAAGAGGATCTTGCTCAGGATCTTATCAATAGAAGAGAAGAAAAACCAGAAGATTTTGGAGTTGACTTAGAAGAAGAAATGAGAATCAGCTCAGACGAAGCATTTAGAATTGGGAGGGATTGTTAATGAAAGAATTTAAAATCAAACTTGTCAGGACAGTTAAAGAAATCGGAGTAATTACTGTAGAAGCTGATTGCTTAGATGATGCAATCGAAACTGCTGGCAAAATTGCTTTCACTCAAGACAGAGACATTTTCTCAGATTACGACGTTAGAAATGACGAAGTTAAAATCGGGAATCAGAAATTTAAGAAAATTACTTGGTCAGAACTAGAGAGTCCTAATTATGTAATTGGAAGAGCAAAAGAATAATAATTAAAAAAAGAAAATATGACGCTGCAACTAATTGAAAACACACTAAAAAATTCAGAAATCTTAAAAGTTACACTTGGCACAAATAAAGATAAATACATTGTCAGTGTTTTAAATGAGATCAAGAAAAGTGCTAGTGATGAAAAGAAAGATTTAACAAAATGCACGCCTCAAAGTATTGAAAGCGCGATTAAACAGGCTTGCGATTTGCAATTAGAGATTGATGGAAGGCAGCATTGTCATCTTGTAAAATACGTTGATCGGAATGGAAAATCAAATGCTACTCTTCAAATTGGTTATCGTGGATTTATTTATGCTATTAAGAGATTTTACCCAGACGCTAATATTGACTGCAAATTAGTTTATAAGGGCGATGTTTTTACAATAAAAAGTGAAGGAGACACAACAACCTTCTGTTTGGAGGTAAAGGACGCTTTCAGTAGAAGCCAAGCCGATGTAATTGGTGGCTATTGCCATATTTCTTACACAGTAGGAAATCGTTTAGCTTCTTTCTGCGAGACAATGTCTTTGGCAGAAATAAATAAAATCAAAGGCAAAGCAAAGCAAGATTTTATCTGGAAAGAATGGTTTGAGGAAAAGGCAAAAGTAGCTATCATCAGAAGAGCTTGCAAGATTCACTTTAGCGGTATTCAACAAATTGAGCAAATTACAGAATTTGAGAATCAAGATTATGATTTAGAAAAAGCAGTTGGGGCTGAAATTCAAACTATTGATTCAGAACAAGGGATTGAAATAGTAAACTTAGCCAAGATTAAAGGGGTAGATGTAGCCAATATCTGTAAATTTTACGGAATTGACATCATTATTGACTTGCCAGCTATCAAATTTGAGCAGGTTATTAATCAATTAAAAAAGAAGCCAGATATGATAAGCAAACCTGAATCTGAGGTAAAAGATGCCTAAAATAATTCTATGCGAACAAGGTTCTGATGAGTGGCTAGAGCATAGGAAAGGCATTGCAACCGCTTCTAACTTTGGCAACATAATCACGCCAGCAACTAGCAAAGAAAGCGCAACCCTTCCAAAGTATGCCAAAAAATTAGCTCTAGAATTGCTTTACGAGAAAACATCTGAAAGCTCTTTTAAAAGCGCTGCCATGCAAGCAGGAAATGATTTTGAGGGTCTGGCTAGGCAAATGTACCAAGAAGAGGCTTGGAATATTGTCAAAACCACTTTGCTAGATGAAACTGGCGAAGAGAAGCCAATCGGCATGTTTAAAAGTGATTGTGGCAATTTTGGCTATTCTCCTGATGGACTAATCGATGATGATGGGTTGATTGAAATTAAGAATTTGGAAGCAGAAGCGCATTCAAATGTTTTACTAAATCCAGTTTTGCCGAACGATTACAAGTGTCAAATTCAAGGCGGGCTTTGGATCAGTGGCAGAAAATGGTTGGATTTTGTAGCCTTCAATCGTTTCTGTAAAATACCAGAAAAGCAGTTGGTAATTATCCGAGTTAAACGCGATGAGGTTTTTATTTCTGAGCTTGCCAAACTAGCACAAAAAACAATCGCAATGCGCGACGAAATATTAAAACAAATTAAGGGGGAGTAAATAAAAACATGGCGCTAATTGAAAAGAAACGCGGCGAGACATTGTCAGCGGCGGAATATAACCAGCTAGCTAGTGCGACAAACAAGAAAATAATAAAAAAAGACGGTGATGTAGTTCCGATAGCCGAAATACACGAAATGATTAAAATGGGGCTTTTAATAGTTAAAGAATAAAAAACATGAGTGTGAGTAATCTAATTAACAAAATCTTAGCCCGTTTCTTTGTTAAGAGACATACTCACGAATGGATTCTTTACCGATCTGTTGGTTATAACCAAACATGCGGGCAGATATTATTAAAAACAGGATCACGTTTGCATAAATTTTGTCAAATATGTGGGAAAACTGGCCTATCAACAAAAGACGAATTAAAAAACAACCCTCCAATTTTTGAAAAAAGTTACTAATTATTAATTAAACAAAGGAAAACATGAATATCAATGAACTAACAATCGGACAAGCCAAAGAATTAATGAATCTTTTTGCTGCAAAAAATCAACCTTCAAAAGCAGAAGGACTAAATGACATGTTGGGCAAGTATGTCATTATTAGAACTGATTCCGCTGGCATTTGGTTTGGAATTTTAGATGAAAAAAGCGGCCGCGAAGTTATTTTAAAAGAAGCTCGTAGAATGAACGAATTCTGGTGCGTTAAAGGAATTTCTTTAAGTAGTGTTGCTCTCTATGGAATAAAGCACGAAAAGAGCCGTATTTCTGCGGAAGTAAATGAGGTTTGGTTAGAAGCAATAGAAATTTTGCCAACCAATGAAATTGCAACTGCAAGTCTAAAATCAGCTCCAGAGGCTCAGCAAGTTTTATGTCATTAATTTACGGCATGGGCTGCAGCAGCGGCTACGGCAGGACCTACGCACTTGGTAAATGGTATACCTACGTCACTGGTTACGGTTGCAGCTACGACACCGGCGACAACAATGGCCACGAAGACGGCAGCGGCCTTAATAGCGGCTATGGCAATTGCAACGATTGCGACTTAAACTCTTTGCCAGATTGGGATATTAAACTTTCTGGCGATGGTCGCAAAAACGGCTACGGCAGCGGCTACGAAATTGACGAAAGAGATAACGACGGCAGGGGCTGCAGCAACGGCAGGGGATACAACGACGGCAGGGGATACGACAAAATTTGTTAATAATTAAATTAAATAAAAAACATGAGTATTTTTGAAGCAATAATCAACTACGACACCAAAGAAGTAAAAAGACTGATCGAAAACAAACTTGCGACTCCTAATGATCTAGAGCCGAATAGTTTTATTGACCAGGACGGGAATATAACTCCAAGAAAGAAAAGAGAAGACCAGCAATCCCTACAATTAAAGACACCTTTAGAGCTTGCTGAATCTTTAAACAGAGAAGAGATAGTTAAATACTTGAAATCTGTAAAATGAAAATTCCTTTTTTCTTTTCTGCCACAAATTTATTTGGGGATTCTCAGGCTAGAATAAGCAAAGCAATTTGTGATTTTTTAGCTGCGGGAAAAGATTTTGAGGTAAGTTTTGATCTGATAAAGGAAAGCAAAACTAAAAAGCAGTTGCGCGGCATTTATCGCTTGATTCGCTTGCTTGCTTTAAGACTTAGTGAAAAGACAGGAAACCCAATCAGCGAGAAAACAGCAAAGGAAATTTTTAAATACGATTTTGACGTGACTAGATTAGCTAATTACGACGAGGCTTTTAAAGAAGCAATGAGGATGAGAAGAGAGAAAGAGCTTTTGGGCGACAAAATGTTCTTAAAAGATTTTTACTTTCTTGTTGATAAATTGCAGAAAACTTTTTACGTCCCAGATTCCTTTGCTTTTTTAACGAAAGAATCAGCAATGGAGCTTCTAAACAAGGTGCAAGCTGAGTACGTGGTAAACAGAGGCTGGCACGAGATGATCCTTTTGCCAGACGAGGAAAGGGCGTTTAATGAATATTATAAAATTAAGGAGTAAAAATGAGCTTCATTCAAGTTTTAACGCCAATATTCATCACCTTGAAACTAACCAACCTTGTTGATTGGTCTTGGTTTTGGGTAATGTCTCCAATGATCGTGCCATTTGTTCTGGTGGGCTTGTGGTTTGTGATAATGCTTCTAGGCATGTGCTTAGGGGGTAAGTTGAAAATAACTAAAAAGGAGTAAAAATGTTTGAAGGATTGTATTTAATAGGGTTTGGCATGTTTCTTATTGGAATAGTTTTTGGCAACTTTACAGATGACGCTATCATCAGAAAAATAGCGTATTTTTTTATCATTATCGGGCTTCTTAGCTTTCCTTTAATTACAATCGCTTGCGGGATTAAATTAATAATTAATAGCTAAAAAGGAGTAAAATGCTATCAGTAATAATAGGAAGATTTCAAACGCCACATTTGCACGAGGGGCATCAAGAACTTATTAGAGCAGCTAACAATTTTTCGCAAAATGTTTTAGTCTTAATCGGGTGCACGGCTGCTATCGGGACAGATAAAAACCCGCTAGACTTTGAAACAAGAAAAAAGATTTTTGAAAATAGAATGCTTTGCGAAATTAAACCATTACATGATATGGTTTCAGATTATGATTGGTCAGATCAAATTGACAAAATTATCGATGATCTAGGTTTTAAAGAAGCAACTATTTTTGGCGGCAAAGATAATTCGATTGAAGGTTATTATCACGGCAAGCATAGAATAAAAATCATTAATCCTATTGGAATTCATTCCGCTACAGCGTTAAGAAAAGCAGTTGGTATGTCTAATCCGAGATCATCAGAAGATTTTAGAGCTGGCATTATTTACGCCGCTGAAAATCGCTATCCAATTGTTTATTCAACTGTAGATGTGGCGATTTATCGACTAGATGACTACGGCAACCTTGACTCGGTCTTGATGGGAAAAAAGGGAGATAAATTTTGTTTTATTGGAGGCTTTGTTGATCCGCAAGATGAAACCTTAATTCATGCGGCGTGCCGCGAAGTAAAAGAGGAAACTGGACTGACGGTGTGTGAGTTAAGTTATGAATTCTCTGAGAAGATAGAAGATGAGCGCTACAAAGGGACTAAAGATAGTATAATGACTCATTTTTTTAGTGCTCTAAATAGAAACGGGTCGAAATTGCCAGATGAATCCAAGATCTCTGACAAAGAATTTAAAGAATTTATTTGGATGCCAGCAACTGAAAAATCATTAGAGCAAATCCTCCATCCTCATCAATCTCTTTTTCTTAAATTTATTAACTCAAAAAATTAGCCATGACAAATCTAATAAATCTTTCTGACAGCTACAAATTCAGCCACTTCAACCAATACCCAAAAGGCACTGAAATTATCCATTCTTACCTTGCGCCGCGTGGCGGAGAGTATGAGAGGGTTGTGATGCACGGGTTGCCTTATATTTTAAAAAGATTCTTACACCGCGAATATCCGATTGATTGCGAAATTAAAGAAGCGGAAGCGTTGGCAAAAAAACATGGTGTGCCTTTTAATAAAGAAGGTTGGGAATATATCTCTAAACTTAAATATTTACCAATAGAAATCAAAGCTCTTCCCGAAGGCACTATTGTTGGCAATAAAGAACCTCTCCTAACCATCGAAAATACTGATCCAAATTGCGCTTGGCTTGTAGGCTATCTTGAAACTCTTTTGCTAAAAATTTGGTATCCAATAACTGTCGCAAGCAAATCTTACCATGTGCGCCAGATACTTGAAAGATTTTGGGAACCGACTGGAAGTATCGCTGGTGTAGATTACGCCTACCATAACTTCGGCGACCGCGGCTCATCAAGCGTTGAATCAGCAGCAATTGGTGGCGCAGCTCACTTAACTCAATTCAAGGGAACGGATAATTTTAACGCTTTAACATTATCAAATAAATATTATGACGGGAAATACCAAGGCTACTCAATTCCGGCTTCCGAACATTCAACAGTAACATCTTGGGGCAGAGAAAACGAATTTGAAATGATTGAGGCTTATCTTGAATCCTACAAAAATTCGGCATTTGGACTTATAGCTTGTGTTTTAGATTCTTACAATATTTGGAACGCGGTTGATTTTGTAACTAGTGGCAAAATGAAGGCAAAAATTGAATCTGCTGATTATCCAATTTTTGTAATCCGCCCCGATTCTGGAACTCCTGAAGTGGTGATCGAGAAAATTCTCGGCATCATGACTAAGAACGAAGTAGCCTATGAAGTCAATCCGAACAACAATAAAAAGGTTTTTAAAAAATATCGCATTATCTGGGGGGACGGAATTACACCTCAAACAATCGCAAATATTTTAAGCCTCGGCAATTCTCTTGGTTACTCACCGGAAAACTTCGCTTTCGGTTCTGGTGGCGATTTAATGCAAAACGTAAACCGCGATACCTGTAAGTTTGCGATGAAATGTAGTGCTATTAAAGTAAATGGTGAGTGGCGGGATGTTTACAAGGATCCAATCACTGACCAAGGAAAGACCTCAATTCGAGGAAGAGTTGATGATCCAAGATTCGTCACCGTGTTTAAAAATGGCGAGATTTTAATTTAACAAAGGAGTAAAATGCAAAAACTAAAATTACAAAATAGCTGGGATGACCAGTCAAAATCTTTTGACAAAGATAAATTTGAGATAAGAGAGACCGACGGCACAATTAGCGGCAAAGTCTCAATCTCAAGCAAAAAGGGCGACAAGTGGATTTCTAAGCCAATGCCCTTCACCGCGTTTAAATCAAAGATTGACGAAGAAACTAAAGCGACCCTGCTTCAATCTGGTAATCAGCCTTTCCAGGCCGGTTTTAACATTGCTGTGGATAGTTTTGCTGACAAAGTAAGTGGTAAAGAAATCAGCTATTTCAAGATAATTATTAACCATGCTAGGGGCGAAGGTATTTCTCAGCATTCAGTTGATAAAGGTAACGGGTACACTCAAGAGTCTAATCATGTTGAAGAAGACTCAAAATGGTTTAGAGATTGAAAACCATTTTTTCCTTTCTAAAATGACACTAGATCAAGCAATTAAACAAGTAGAGGCTGCAATAGCGGCCGCTAGAAACAGAGAAGACGTAGGGTTTTTTGACAGTAAAAAAAACATTAAGGAAATGCTCATGGATATTGAGTACCGCCTTAATTTACCAGACAAGACTGAGAGAAAAGCGTGATCAATTCTGAAAAAGCCGAGATAAGCGCATTAGATTTATTGTCTAAATTCTCTTATAAAAAACCACCAGTCGATCCCGTTGAAATCTCAAGAGGACTTGGAATCAACGTTAGTTTTGTGACAATGCAAGATGAGAAGGATAGAGAAAGCGTATCTGGCTTCTTTGATGCAGAGAAAAACGCAATACTTGTTAACTCAGAGCAGTCTAGTGCTAGGCGGGTATTTACTGTTGCTCATGAATTAGGTCATAAGATTCTTCACGCCGAATGGCTTAATCATTCAAACGAAATTCTTTATCGTTCTTCTTACGTCTCCCAGGATTGGAGAGAGCAAGAGGCAAATTTTTTTGCCGCCAATCTCTTGCTGCCAAAATTTATGATGGATGAGTATAAAGAAAAATATGGCTTGAATCACAAAGATTTGGATTTATGGGCTGGAGTTTTTTGTGTTTCCAGAGAATTTATGGCTAATCGTTGGAGGTTTTTGTATGGGAAATAATCTCTTAAAGCCAGCTCCAGAATATCGTAACGGCTACAAAGATCCCAAGAGAATGGCGGAGATTGCAGCAATGAAATGTATTGCTTGCAGTAAAGCGGATTTAAAGCAATTATTTCGCACAGAAGTTCATCATTTGATTGGATAT
>Ga0209358_10002355_pt1 | contig 14426 bp, 12 predicted proteins | sample LauGreFa1BDMLBSN_2_FD_187574 | JGI IMG/M metagenome (GOLD analysis project Ga0209358, IMG submission 187574) | Freshwater lake microbial communities from Lake Michigan, USA - Fa13.BD.MLB.SN (SPAdes) (version 2) | ecosystem: Environmental > Aquatic > Freshwater > Lake | place: Lake Michigan, USA... | reverse complement strand
CGCGTGCCGCTGCTCGATCTTGCGATCGGTCATGGCTTTGGGTGATACGCCGGCCACATCACCGGCAACAAACGACACCCGGGTCTGCGCGCCGAGAAGCTGGCGCAACGCGGCTGTCAGCTTCTCCCGGTAGGGTTTATCGAACATGCGTTCATCGGCCGCTGAAATCCGAAGTTCCACTTCATCGGCGGTGCGTTTGGTCATTTCACAGCGCAGCGCGAGTTGATTGGCCATGGCGCTCAATCCCAGCTGACCAACCAGATCAGCCCAGGACGAAGGGTCAGCGTTCGATGTCGCGCCAGTCGGTGCTGCCGAAGATCTGGCTGCAGGCGCAGATACGGCTGAGGAAGGCACCGCTTCGCGGGTACGCACCGGCGCTGAGGCAACAGACAACCCGCCGGGTGCAAACGCCAGCATGCGCAGCAACGTCATCATGAAACCGGCATGCTCATCAGGTGCAAGGCCGATCTCGGCACGCCCCTGAACGGCAATTTGGTAATACAACTGCAGTTCGTCCGCACCAAATATCTGCGCCAGTTCCAGTATTGCCGGCGCATCGGGATCATCATCGGCCAGACTACCGGGAACCACCTGTGCCAGCGCCATACGATGCAGCAACGCGGCAAGATCCTGCAGGGCCGATTCAAACGACAGGCTGCGCTCCCCCATCCTTCCCGCTTCAGCCGCCAGCGCTGCACCATCGCGCACAGCCAGCGCACGCAGCACCGAATGCAGGTATGTCTGGTCAACCGCGCCAAGCATGGCACGGGTTGATGCCTCGTCCAGCGCACCGCCGCCGTGGGCAATCGCCTGATCCAGCAAACTCAGTGCGTCACGCAGACTGCCTTCGGCGGCCCGCGCTACCAGCGCAATCGAGTGGGTATCGGATTTGACGTTTTCAGCAGCCAGCACTTCCGTAAGACGGTCGCGGATCTGCTGCGGCGGAATCTGTTTCAGACCGAACTGCAGGCAGCGTGACAGCACCGTGACCGGGATTTTCTGCGGATCGGTGGTCGCCAGAATGAATTTGACGTGCCCCGGAGGCTCTTCCAGAGTCTTCAGCATCGCATTGAATGCCGAGCGCGAGAGCATGTGGACTTCGTCGATGATGTAGACCTTGTAGCGACCGCTGGTCGGCGCATACAGCGCGTTCTCCAACAGCTCCCGCATGTTGTCTACCTGGGTGTTTGACGCAGCGTCGAGTTCAATCAGGTCAACAAAACGGCCAGCATCGATTTCGGTGCATGCGCCGCACTTACCGCAGGGAGCGTCAGTGACACCGGTTTCGCAGTTCAGTGACTTTGCCAGAATGCGCGCCAACGTGGTTTTGCCCACGCCGCGCGTACCCGTAAAGAGATAGGCGTGATGCAGCCTTTGCTGGCGCAGCGCATTGGTCAGCGCGCGCACGACATGTTCCTGTCCGACCAGTTCGGTAAAACTGCGGGGGCGCCACTTGCGGGCTAGGACCTGGGTCACGGCGTCTCTGGAATCGGTTCGGTGATGGCTGGAAGCTTCTATTTTAGCCGTAAAGGCGATTGCCTTCAGCGACTACTGGAACCAGTACTGGAGCCGGATCTGGTGAAAATTGATACCGTCATTGGGATCCTTGATATTGCCGTTCGAGATGTGCTGGAAACGGTAACCCAGATCGTAGGCCCCGGTCACACCGAAACGATAGCCAAAGCCCAGATGCTCCCCGAACTGGAATGCACTGCCGAAGCTTTTGTCATCAAGATGGGTTGAAGACAGCAGATGGGCACCGACTCCGCCCTCCAGATAAGCGCCGCGGAGTCCGTCTGCCTGGACCCTGAACACCGGAGTCAGACCGATTTCCGACAGGCTGTCGGCACTCGGATCACGCTTCCAACGGGCAGCCGATAAGTCCCAATAGCCACCGAGATGCCAGCCCTGCCCCTGAAACCATCGCTTGGACCATTGCCACTGCACGGCCACGCGAAACATGCTGCTGCGGTCGTCGTCATATCCGCCGGTTTCGAGCGCCATACCGTCAACGGCAAGGGCCGGTGCGGACATCATCAACAACAGCGCGGTGACCATCACGTCCCGCGTGATTTTTTTGATCGCCATTACTGCAAAAACGGCCGTGCGACCGTCCCGCCCTGTTTCAGAATTGGGGTGGCGAGCCGAACCCCCGGCACTCGCATTAAATAGCTGTGGCTGCTTCCTTCCGGACCTGACCAGGTTCACTACCATGCGATGCGGGGAGGCCCGCCGTAAGAAAGTCGTAAGTATGCACGTTAAAACGGCTTTTTGCCATCATTCCGGCCGCTCTCCGTCTTTACAAGACACGACGATAATGATTTTATTGAGCCTAATATCGCTGCCGGATGCAAGACCCGCGAAAGGGTCACAGACCAGACGAGCCAGCGAACACAATACGTTCACAGAACCTGCGGAGGAGCAGCATGTCGACCACGACGTCCGGAACCATTGAATCTGTCCTGCAAGAGCACCGTGTGTTTCCGCCAGATGCGAAACTCGTCGCTCAGGCCAATATTTCCGGCATGGATGCCTATCGCGCAATGTGCGCGGAGGCGGAAAAGGACTACACCGGTTTCTGGGCCAAGCTGGCACGCGAACATGTCCTTTGGAAAAAACCATTCACGCAAGTGCTGGACGACAGCAAACCGCCCTTCTTCCGCTGGTTCGCCGACGGCACGCTGAACGCATCCTACAACTGTCTCGATCGCCACCTGCAGACGCAGCCGGACAAAACCGCGATCATCTTTGAGGCTGACGACGGCAAAATCACTAAAGCCACCTACAAAGATCTTTACACGCGCACGTGCAAGATGGCCAACGGTCTGAAGTCGCTGGGCATCAAGAAAGGCGATCGCGTCATCATTTACATGCCGATGTCGATCGAGGCCATCGTCGCCATGCAGGCCTGTGCACGCATCGGCGCCATCCACTCCGTGGTGTTCGGTGGATTCTCGGCCAAGAGTCTTCATGAACGCATCATTGATGCCGGCGCTGTTGCCGTGCTGACCGCTGATGAACAGATGCGTGGCGGCAAGGCTATCCCGCTGAAAGTTGCTGTTGACGATGCGCTGGCCTTGGGCGGCTGCACCACCATCAAATCCGTGGTCACCTATAAACGCACCGGCGCGGCGGTGAACTGGAATCCCAAACTGGACGTCTGGCTGCACGATCTGGTCAAGGATCAGCCCGATCACTGCGAGCCGGAATGGGTCGATGCCGAACATCCGTTGTTCATTCTCTATACCTCGGGCTCGACCGGCCAGCCCAAAGGCATCCAGCACTCCACCGGCGGCTATCTGCTGTGGACCATCCTGACGATGAAATGGACCTTCGATCACAAGCCCACTGATGTGTTCTGGTGCACAGCCGATGTGGGCTGGGTGACCGGTCACTCCTATGTCTGCTACGGCCCGCTGGCCTGCGGCGGCACCGAAGTCGTTTTTGAAGGCGTGCCGACCTACCCGGATGCCGGCCGCTTCTGGAAAACCATCCAGGACCATAAGGTCACGGTGTTTTACACGGCGCCGACCGCCATTCGCGCGCTGATCAAGGCCGGCGGCGACCTGCCGAAAAAATATGACCTGTCGAGCCTGCGCATCCTCGGCACAGTGGGCGAGCCGATCAATCCCGAAGCCTGGATCTGGTACCACGAAACCGTCGGCGGCACGCGCTGCCCCATCGTCGACACCTGGTGGCAGACTGAAACCGGCGGCCACATGATCACGCCGCTCCCCGGGGCAACACCGACCAAACCGGGCTCGGCAACCCTGCCGCTTCCCGGCATATCCGCCGATATCGTTGATGAAACCGGCCAGTCCGTCGGTAAAGGAAAAGGCGGCATTCTGGTGATCAAGAAACCCTGGCCGTCGATGCTGCGTACGATCTGGGGCGACCCCGAGCGCTTCAAGAAAACCTATTTCCCGGAAGACTTCCATGGCAAGTACTACCTTGCCGGCGATGGTGCGACCTACGACGAAGACGGCTATATCCGCATCATGGGCCGCATCGACGATGTGCTGAACGTCTCGGGCCACCGCCTCGGCACCATGGAAATCGAGTCGGCCCTGGTCGCCAACAGCTCTCTGGTTGCCGAAGCAGCCGTGGTGGGACGTCCCGATGATCTGACCGGCGAAGCAGTCGTCGCCTTCGTCGTTCTCAAACAAGCCCGCCCCGAAGGCGAAGCAGCGAAGAAAATGGTCAAAGAACTGCAGGACTGGGTCAGCAAGGAAATCGGCCCGATCGCCAAGCCCAAGGACATCCGCTTCGGCGAAAACCTGCCGAAGACGCGTTCCGGCAAGATCATGCGCCGGCTACTGCGCTCCATCGCCAAGGACGAAGAAATCACCCAGGACGTCTCCACTCTGGAAAACCCGGCGATTCTGGAACAGCTAAAGCAGCCGCAGAAATAACCCGCGTGATGTCCGGCGGGCGGCAGCCGCCGCAATGATCAGACCTACCCTCAAGGGACAGCGCCTCGTAGCGCTGTTCCTGCTGGGCTGCCTGCTATTCAACTACCCGCTGCTCTCGCTGTTTGCCGGTGACATGCGGATCTGGGGCATCCCGCTGGTCTATGTCTACCTGTTCTCCGCCTGGGCCATACTGATCGCGGCAATGGCGCTGATCATTGAACGCAGGGACCAGTGACATGCTGACCGGCGCTCTGATCGTCGTCATCTCTTTCCTTTACGTCGGCCTGCTGTTCGCCATTGCCCGCTACGGCGACAAACGCGCCGACGCCGGTCGCAGCATCATTGCCAACCCCTATATTTATACGCTTTCGCTGGCGGTGTACTGCACGTCCTGGACTTTTTACGGCAGCGTCGGACGCGCAGCGACCAGCGGCATCGGCTTCCTGCCGATCTACCTCGGTCCGACGCTGATGGCTGCACTGTGGTGGTATGTCCTGCTGAAGATGGTGCGTATCAGCAAGGCCCACCGTATTACTTCGATTGCCGACTTCATTGCCTCGCGCTACGGTAAAAGCCACGTGCTTGGCGGACTGGTCACCATCATTGCCGTCCTCGGCATCGTGCCCTACATCGCTTTGCAGCTGAAAGCGATTTCCGCCAGTTTCTCGACCATCCTGCAGTATCCGAACAACCTGATTTCTGCGGCTCCTGACGCCCTGCCTTTCCTGCAGGACAACACTTTTTACGTTGCCATGCTGCTGGCGGTGTTCACCATCCTCTTCGGAACCCGGCATCTTGATGCAACAGAGCGGCACGAGGGACTTGTGGCGGCCATCGCCTTCGAATCCATCGTCAAACTGGTGGCGTTTGTTGCGGTCGGTATTTTCGTAACCTTCGGCATGTTCGATGGCTTTGATGACCTGTTCAGCAAGGCGTCCGCGGTACCCGAACTCAATGCCCTGCTGGTGCAGGGTGGTGCCGCCGGCAACTACATGACATGGGCTTCGCTGACCATTCTGTCGATGCTGGCCATCATCTTGCTGCCGCGCCAGTTCCAGGTTTCCGTGGTTGAAAACGTCAACGAACGCCATCTCAACAAGGCCATCTGGCTGTTCCCGCTATATCTATTCGCAATCAACATCTTCGTACTGCCGATCGCTCTCGGCGGGATGATGCATTTCCCCGCCGGCACAGTGGATGCCGACACCTTTGTGCTAACCCTGCCGCTGTCCGAAAACAGAACATGGCTGGCGCTGCTCGCATTTGTCGGCGGCCTGTCAGCATCCACCGGGATGGTAATTGTTGAAACCATTGCCCTGTCGACCATGGTCTGCAACGACCTGGTGATGCCGATCCTGCTGCGCCTGAAGGCGCTCAGGCTGACCGAGCGCGAAGACCTGTCTGCGCTGCTGATCGGCATCCGCCGCGCCGCCATCGTGTTCATTCTGGCGCTCGGTTACGTGTACTTCTACCTCGCCGGTGAAGCCTATGCACTGGTATCCATCGGATTGATCTCGTTCTCGGCCGTCGCACAGTTTGCACCTGCCATGCTCGGCGGCCTGTTCTGGAAAGGCGGCACACGCCTTGGTGCGCTGTCCGGATTGAGCGCGGGGTTTCTGATCTGGCTGTATTCTCTGCTGCTGCCCTCCTTTGCCAAATCCGGATGGCTGCCGATCACTTTTCTCACTGAAGGCATTCTCGGCATCGACCTGCTCAAACCTCAGCAGCTGTTCGGCCTGCAGGGCATGGACGAAATCTCGCACTGCCTGTTCTGGAGCATGCTCGCCAACATCGGCTTGTATGTCAGCGTGTCGCTGTGGCGGCGGCCGACAGCTGCCGAGCACAGCCAGGCCAACCTCTTTGTCGACGTACTGCGGCATGTCGCTGCCGGCAGCGGCCCCCGGTTCTGGCGCGGCAGCGCGACGGTAGCCGACTTGCAGACCCTGCTCGGCCGGTTTATCGGACCTGAACGCGCCAGCGAATCATTTGCCTCCTATGCACGTAGCCAGGGCATTAACGGCGTCGATCAACTGACCGCGAACGCTGTGCTGGTGCATTACGTCGAGTCGCAAATCGCCGGCGCCATCGGCAGCGCCTCCGCACGAGACATGGTGGCTTCGGTCGTGATCGAGGAGCCACTCGCTCTTGAGGAGGTGATGACCATCATCGACGAAGCCTCGCAGGCACTCGCATACAGCCGGCAGCTGGAACAGAAATCGCGAGAACTGGAGGCCGCCACCAACGAGTTGCGCAGTGCCAACCAGCGGCTGCAGGAGCTCGACCGGCTGAAAGACGATTTCATTTCCACGGTCACCCATGAATTACGCACACCGTTGACTTCAATCCGCGCATTCTCCGAAATCCTCGGTGATAACCCCCAGCTTGAGAACGCGCAACGCGCAAAATTTCTCGGCATCATCACCCGTGAGTCCGAGAGACTGACTCGCCTGATCAATCAGGTACTGGATCTCGCCAAAATTGAATCCGGCGCCGCTGAATGGCATCCCAGTGCACTGGACATGCGCGAAGTCATTGAAGATGCCACCACTGCGCTCAGTCAGATCTACAAGGAACGCGGCATCAAGCTCACAACAGGACTCCCGGATGCACTGCCGGTGGTTTACGCAGACCGTGACCGGATTTTCCAGGTCGTTCTCAACCTGCTGTCGAATGCCGCGAATTTCTGCGACAAACCTGACAGCAGGGTTCATGTCTCGGTCATTGTCGAGGAAACCGCACTGCGAATTGAAATTGCCGATAACGGCATCGGCATCAGTGCCAATGACCAGTCATTCATTTTCGAAAAATTCCGCCAGGTCAGTGACACTACGTCCGGCAAACCCAAAGGCAGCGGTCTGGGCCTCGCCATTTCCAAGGAGATCGTGCAGCACTACAAAGGACGCCTGTGGGTGGTCAGCACGCCGGGAATCGGCTCAACCTTTTCGTTCACATTGCCGCTGCCACGAAGCAAGCTGGCGTTTCTCGCAGCCTGATCCCCATGCCTGTACATGCATTAATCGTAGAGGACGAGGAAAGCATCCTGCTGTCTCTGGAGTTTCTGTTGACACAGGAGGGTTTCAGCGTCGCCACTGCAAAGGACGGGGCTGCGGCCCTTAAAGCAGCCTCTGCCCGCGCCCCCGATCTGGTATTGCTGGATGTCATGCTGCCGCTGATCGATGGGTTTGAAGTCTGCCGGCAGATGCGCGCCAACCCCGTGCTGCGCAACACACGGATCATGATGGTCACTGCTCGCGGCCGCGACAGTGAGATTGAACAAGGCCTTTCGCTGGGTGCGGATGCCTTCCTGACCAAACCGTTCTCAACGCGGGAATTGATGGAAAAAATCCGTGCCCTGCTCGCCACCGGCAGTCCTGCCGGCTGAACCTTACTGCTCGACGTAATCGAGAGCGTAGCCCCTGCCGTATAAGGTCCGCACCACCAGACCGGTGGTGCCGATCTTTTTGCGCAGACGATGCACATAGACTTCGATGGCGTTATGGCTGACTTCCTGGTCGTAGGTATAAATCTGCTCGACCAGTTGCTCCTTGCTCACCGGCCGGCCAAAGCGACGAACCAGTACTTCAAGCACGCTCAATTCATGCAGAGACAACGGCAAGGCATGACCGCTGATCGACGCCGTGCGGGTCGCAGGATCAAAGCTCAGTTCACGATAGGTCAGAACCGGTGTTGCCACCCCATGGCCGCGGCGCAGCAAAGCCCTCACCCTGGCCTGAAGCTCATTCAGGCTGAACGGTTTCACCAGATAATCATCGGCGCCCAGATCCAGTCCGGCGACTTTTTCTTCGGGTTGCTCGCGCCCGGAGAGAATCAGCACCGGCAGCGTGGAATTGCGGCGCCGCAACCGTCTCAGCACCTCCAGACCGTCGATCTTGGGAAGTCCGAGATCCAGAATCAGCAGGCCGAATTCCGCCCCTTTCAGGGCTTCGTCGGCGTCCAGTCCATTGGCAACCCAGTCCACAGCAAATCCTGACTGCGTCAATGCAAAACGCAACGCTTCCGCCAGCGCGGCATCGTCCTCGCTGATCAGAATACGCATATTGCCCCCTCCCGGCGGAAGATCATAAGTTATTGTTTGTAAACAATATTATTGTGACTGATACCCGCGCCATCGAACACGGCGAGGCCCCGCCATTGTAGGGCCTCGGTTCAGGATTTTGTAAGCATTTTTCAATAGGATGTTCGGGGGAAATTTCAACAAAAACAAGGCGCATACCGCCTCGATCTCCCATCAGATTTTTAACCAAAGGAGGGTTGCATGCAGCTATCCCAACGTCACGAAGAGTACTGGCGGAAGAATCTGGTCATCACGGCCATTCTGCTTGGAATCTGGTTCATCGCCACGTTCATTGTCGGTTGGAACGCACGCGCACTGAACGACATCACGTTCCTCGGATTCCCGCTGGGTTTCTACATGTCAGCCCAGGGCTCGTTGATCATCTACGTGGTGATCATCGGTGTCTATGCGCTGTACATGAAAAAACTCGACAAGGAATATAACGTCGATGAAGGAGATCTGGGATGAGCACCTTCTCGCAATCTGCGTTTAATACGCAGCTGAAAAAAACCTACACCTGGTATACCGGTGGCTTCCTCCTGTTCCTCTTCGCATTGGCGATTGCCGAACAGATGGGCATGTCTCGGACCTGGATCGGCTACTGGTTCCTGTTTGCAACCGTGGCACTGTATGCCGGCATCGGCATCATGAGCCGCACGGCTGAAGTGTCGGAATACTATGTCGCAGGCCGCCGGGTTCCGGCCCTGTTCAACGGCATGGCGACCGGCGCGGACTGGATGAGTGCAGCCTCCTTCATCGGCATGGCCGGCACGCTGTTCCTGTCCGGTTATGACGGCCTTGCCTTCGTCATGGGCTGGACCGGCGGTTACTGCCTGGTGGCGCTGTTCCTTGCCCCCTACCTGCGCAAGTTCGGCCAGTTCACGATTCCCGACTTCCTCGGCGCCCGTTACGGCGGCAATATTGTCCGCACCATCGGCATCATCGCCGCGATTGTCTGCTCCTTCGTCTATGTTGTGGCGCAGATTTACGGCGTCGGCCTGATCACCAGCCGTTTCACCGGCCTGGAGTTCGGCATCGGCGTGTTCGTCGGTCTCGGCGGCATTCTGGTGTGCTCGATGCTGGGCGGCATGAAGGCGGTGACCTGGACCCAGGTGGCCCAGTACATCATCCTGATCATCGCCTATATGACTCCCGTGGTCTGGCTGGGCATCAAGCACACCGGCATCCCGGTGCCGCAGATCGCCTATGGCATGACGCTGCAGAAAGTCGGCGAACTGGAAAAGAAAATCAACGCGGATCCGAAAGAGCTGGAAGTCCGCAAGATTTACAAGGATCGTGCGGATGCCGCCAACGCTTCCCTGAAGGACCCGGCCAAGGCCTACGCCGACGGCAAAGCGAAGCTTGAGCAGAACCTTAGCAGCCTCAAAGCCTCCAACGCCCCCGCCGACCAGATCACTGCTGCCGAAAAAGCACTGGCCGCTTATCCCAAGGACGAAGCCGCGGCCAAAGGTCAATGGACCAAGGAGAAAGGCCTGACCGCACGTGCAGCACCGGTCAGACCCCATGCCGATCCATTTCCCGGCAAGGATGAAGCTGCACGTGACCTCGCACGTTTGAACTTCCTCGGCATCGTGTTCTGCATGATGTTCGGCACCGCAGCACTGCCCCACATCCTGATGCGCTATTACACGACACCCAGCGTACAGGAGGCCCGTGTTTCGGTGTTCTGGTCGCTGTTCTTCATTTTCCTGCTCTACTTCACCGCACCGTGTCTGGCGGTATTGGCCAAGTACGACATGTTCAGCAACCTCGTCGGCAGCAGTTTCGCATCACTGCCGGCATGGGCTGCGGCATGGGCCAAGGTTGATCCCAGCCTGCTCAGCATCAGCGATATCAACAAGGACGGGATCGTGCAGTGGGCGGAAGTGGCCATCGGTGGCGACCTGATCGTTCTGGCGACACCGGAGATTGCCGGTTTGCCCTATGTCGTATCGGGGCTGGTGGCTGCCGGCGGTCTGGCTGCGGCGCTGTCCACCGCAGACGGCCTGCTCCTGACGATTGCCAACGCGCTGTCACATGACCTGTATTACAAAATGATCGACCCCAACGCTTCGACCACGAAGCGCGTGACGATCTCCAAGGTCCTGCTGGTTGTCGTGGCCATTTCCGCCGCCTGGGTAACTTCGCTCAAGCCGGGTGACATCCTGTTCCTGGTTGGCGCGGCATTCTCGCTGGCGGCTTCGGCATTCTTCCCGCCGCTGGTGCTCGGTGTGTTCTGGAAACGGGCGAACAAATGGGGCGCCATCATCGGCATGACTGCCGGCCTGTCGGTTTGCCTCTACTACATGCTGCGCACCTACCCGTTCTTCACCAATATGGGTGTTCCGAAGATGGATCTCTGGTTCGGCCTGAACCCGATCTCGGCCGGCGTTTTCGGCCTGCCGGTCGGATTGCTGACGATCTTCGTTGTCAGCCTGCTGACCCCGGCACCGGACAAGGAAACCCAGGAACTGGTGGAGCACGTCCGCTACCCGAATCTGAAAGCCGCATAAGACGGTTTTGCTCTGCAGCAAGGCCCGCTCCGGCGGGCCTTGTTTTTTTGCATCCGCCTCAATACAACACCGCAGGACGAAGCCTCTTGCCTCCTGCTTTTTCGACTAAAATCCTACAATGATCAGCAACTCCACCTGGCATCGCCTGCGCGCGAATGTCCTGCTGTTTTTCAATCAGCGCGCGAGCGGCATGGCAGCGCTGGAAGCGGCTCTCGCCGCCGATGATTCCGACACGGCCGCAAAAATCACCCTTGGCGTCTATTACGGTGAACAGGGTGAATTCGCACTTGCGGAGCGGCATTTCCGTTCGGCGCTGGGCGACGAACCGCAGAACGCTAATTACCTCTTCAACCTCGGCTTTGTCCAGCAGAAACAGGGCGCACATCTTGAGGCCATTGCGTCTTTCGATGTCGCGATAAACCTCAACTCCGGGCTCGACCGTGCCTGGTTCGGCCGCGGGATGTCACGCGTCGCCCTGGGACAAAGGGAACAGGCCATCACCGATTTTGAAAGAGCCTCAAAACTACAGCCGATGAACCCCCACCCGCTGGTGGAACTGGGGCTGCAGTATCACGCAGCGAATAATCCCACCAAGGTGGCTGAAGTGATTAAGCGACTGCGCGAATTTGATCCCAAGGCGATGAAACAGCTGATGCAGGCCACGCAAACCACCACGGAAGCGAATTCCTGATGTACGTCCTCGTCCTCATGCTCAAAGCCGTCAACGAGGTTGCGCTGGTCGCGCTGATCAGTCAGGGTGCACTGTTCATTCTCGCCGGCGCCAAGCGCGACAGTAATTTCGTGTATTTCATCCTGAAGTCGATCACCATGCCGGTGATGAAATTCGCGCGACTGATTACACCGCGAATTGTCATCGACCAGCACATCGGCTGGGTCGCCCTGTTCCTGCTGCTGGTCGCAGAGGTACTGCTGATTCTGGCAAAGATATCACTGCATCTGGAGGCTGCGGGCGGAGCCTGAAAAGAGCGACAAACCCTGTTTTCAAAGCCTTTTTTGTTGCTTGTTTTGACCCGCTCGATTATCCTGTCGACCCTTCCGGAGAGGTGGATGAGTGGTTTAAGTCGCACGCCTGGAAAGCGTGTTTACGGTGAAAGCCGTAACGAGGGTTCGAATCCCTCCCTCTCCGCCAGTATCTTGACCTCCAACTCGCTCAGGCAGCGTTGAGGTCCCGCGAACCTTCAAGACCTCTCGATCAAAACTGTCTGGCGAAATCCTAAATTCGCACGTTTAGGATTATCAGCACGGAATTTCAGGTCGAGAGCAACTCGCAGCAGGCTGCGGCCACAGCCACACTTAGACGAGTTGTGCCAGTTGCCCGGGTTCGAGATGACACCATTGGCCCATGGGCAGGCCCAGCGAATCCAGCGTGAGCTTGCCAATCGCGCTGCGGCGCAATGAGACGCAGTGATTGCCCGCCGCGGCCAGCATGCGCTTCACCTGGTGGTATTTGCCTTGGTCTATGCTGATCTCCAGCAGATGCGTATCCAGAATGCGCACCTGCGCGGCGATGGGCCTGTCCTCGTCGATGAGCTTCACGCCCTCTTGCAACTGCGCAACCAGTTGCGGCGTCACCGCCTCAAAGAGTGTGGCCTCATAGGTTTTGCTGACATGCCGCTTCGGCGAGGACTGGGCGTGTATGAAGCCGCCGTCATCAGACAACAGCAGCAGGCCGGTGGTGCCATGATCGAGGCGCCCTACGGGCTGGATATTGCGGTTGACGTATTCCTGCGGCAACAGAGTGAGGATGCCCGGATGATGGCTGGGCTTGCGCGAACACTCGTAATCGGGAGGCTTGTGCAAGGCGATGTAGAGTTGCTGGCGAAAAGTCCATTCTTTACCGCCAACGCTGAAAACCAGGCCTTCGCAGGGCAGGTCTTCGTCGGAGTCAGTGATTAACCGTCCCGCCACGCTGACCTGCTCATCCCGGATGAGCTGGCGGCACTGCTTGCGGCTGCCGAAGCCCTGGCTTTGAAGGATTTTTTCCAGGGTCATGCCGCAGGCACCGATCCCGATGGACTGCTGCTGCGGTTCATGCCTGTGAAAAAGCGCTCCTGCAAGGACGTCAGTCCCAGTTGGCCGAGCAGCCCATCAAGTTTTTCAGCGGCCCGCCGGCGCGGCACATCCTTGTTGAGGCTGGCGATGATGAGCTCGTTCTTCATGGAATGCTCCCAGCCCACCAGTTCGGTGACAGTCACCTGATAGCCGTGCGATTCCAGTTGCAGGCAGCGCAGCACATTGGTTACGTGGCTGCCGAATTCACGGGTGTGGAGTGGATGGCGCCAGATTGCCGCAAGCGGCTCGCCGGACTGGAAAGGAGTCTTATTCTTGCGCAGCACGGCTGCGACTTCCGCCTGACAACAGGGCGCCAGCACGATGAAGCGTGCCTTTGCCGACAGCGCGAACCGGATGGCGTCGTCGGTGGCGGTGTCGCAGGCATGCAGGGCTGTAACGATGTCCACCCCGGCGGAAAGGCCGGAGCTGGCCATGCTCGAAATGGCCTGATCGACCTGAAGGTTAAGGAAGGACATGGCATCGAAGCCAAGTTGCGAAGCGAGCTCCCGGGACTTGAGTACCAGATCATCGCGGGATTCGATGCCCACGACCTGCGAGCCGGGCGCGAGTGATTTGAAAAACAGGTCATACAGAATGAAGCCGAGATAAGACTTTCCCGCGCCGCAATCCACGAGTCGGATATTGCCTTGATCCTGCCTGATCTGCTGAAGCAACGGCTCAATGAATTGATACAGGTGATAAACCTGCTTCAGTTTTCGCCGGCTGTCCTGATTGAGCCGGCCGTCGCGCGTAAGGATATGCAGTGCTTTCAGCAGCTCAATGGACTGGCCGGGGCGGATTTCTGGTTTATCTTGCATGGGTTGCTATTGTAGGGAATGCATAACCGACGACTCAAGCACGTCATTAAAAATGACCTAAGCGATTCTGATTTTCTCCCGCAAGCCGTCAATGTCCGCACGCTCGCCCCGAACGTGGAAGAATGCGCCCTCCGCATCGGCACGCTCCTCCAGCACGACACAATTGGCAAACAATTCGCCGCGCAAATGCTGCGCCGACCAGGGCAGGAACAGCTCGGCCTTAACCAGACGACGACTGAAAAAAGCACGGATCGACTTGCGCAGCTTGGCAACTGCATCCATGTCGACAGCACTTATCACAATGCATTTGGGGAATTGCGCGCGTAACGCTTTTGCGCGCTCAGCCTGGGCTTTCGCGTCGCCGACCCGGTCGATCTTGTTGAATACGCGCAGGCGCGGCACCTTGCCCGCATCAATCTCCTCAATCACCTTCTCGGTGACTGCGATCTGGCGTTCGTAGCCTGGGTCGCTGGCATCAATCACGTGAAGAAGCAATGACGCTTCAGCCGCTTCTTCCAAGGTCGACTTGAACGAG
>Ga0209358_10002354_pt1 | contig 14428 bp, 17 predicted proteins | sample LauGreFa1BDMLBSN_2_FD_187574 | JGI IMG/M metagenome (GOLD analysis project Ga0209358, IMG submission 187574) | Freshwater lake microbial communities from Lake Michigan, USA - Fa13.BD.MLB.SN (SPAdes) (version 2) | ecosystem: Environmental > Aquatic > Freshwater > Lake | place: Lake Michigan, USA... | reverse complement strand
AAGGAAGCGCAACTTTTCCGCAGTATTTCATACCCTTAACGTATCCAAATATTGACAAAACAGCCTCGTTTTTCAATCAAATTATACAAAAACACAAATTCAATAAGTTTATAAAAAAAGCGGCGGGTGTTTTTTATATAAATCAATGGGGGGAAGATGCGGTTGTCAATAAATATAAAAAAGGGGGTTCGCATTTTCAAAATGCTGTTTTACCTTCTGTTGTCCCACCGGTATTCGATTGGCTTATCTTATCTGAAACCAAATCAGATTTAACGCAGGGTTCAAATTACTTCTTATGTTTTATGCAACCTGCAAATTTTGTTGCTACTTTAAAAGAGTTTTCACATTTTAAAAAATGGCAACAAACTACAATGGCAATGGTTTTTGTTTTTGATACGTATAAGCAATGTGCTATTGCAGCAAATTTATTAAAAGGCTATAAGTATAAAGAGTCCATTTTTATTAAATGTATTCATGAAGTAAAAATGGAGTGGATTGCGGCATCTTATGCTATTTTTTGGGGCCATATTAATTTTAATAAAACTTCTTGGATACAATGGGCCATTCATTATGATGTACCCCATTTGATAGACCAAAAAAATAATATCCCTGAATCTTGGCTCAGGGCTGGCGAAGTTTTTTCATTTGATATATCCCAGTCTTTATCGGATCATTTTAAATTATATTATAGAGATGAAGTATATCGCCAAGCGCGTGCCAATATGGGTACAGAGTGGTTGTCTAATTTAGAAATGATTGCCCCAGCGAATGGGAGTGTTAAAATTCCAGCTGACTTAAAAGCTTAGGGTGTATCTTATGTAATAAAATAGTATTTTTGCGGTACAAAAATTACATTATGCATCAATCTACAATTAATGTTCTGATAGATTTAGACGAACAAAAAATTCCACAAAATATTAAGTGGTCTGCTTCCGATAGCACTGCAAATGAAACACAAGAGGCCAGAGCAATGATGCTTACTTTATGGGATCCTACTGATAAAACTGCTTTGCGCATTGATTTATGGACGAAGGATATGATGGTGGATGAAATGGCCGACTTTTTCTATCAAAATTTAATGGGCATGGGCGAAACCTATTTAAGAGCAACACAGGATCAAGCAATCGCAAATGATTTTAAAGAGTTTGCCTATTCTTTTTATAAAAAATTTAGTGCAAGTCAAATCGCAGAAAACAAATAAATAAAAAAATTATGAGTTTAGAAACTAAAGTGATGTCCTTAATGAAGGATGCAATGAAAAATAAGGATGAAGCAATGTTAAGAGGCTTAAGAGCTATCAAGGCTGAAATTATAAAAGCAAAAACTGATCCCGGAGCAAATGGTGAAATATCTGCTGACACTGAGTTAAAGTTGTTGCAAAAATTAGTAAAGCAACGTAAGGACTCATTGGCTATTTATGAACAACAAAGTAGACCAGATTTAGCAGTGAAAGAATCAGAAGAAATAGCCATTATTGAAAAGTTTTTACCAGCGCAAATGAGTGAGGAGGACGTGAAAGCCGCTGTGCAAGCCATTATTACTGAACTTGGTGCATCAGGTCCACAGGATTTAGGTAAAGTAATGGGCCTCGCCACCAAACAACTTGCAGGACAAGCCGATGGTAAAATAATTTCAGCGATTGCGAAATCACTACTTACTGCTTAATTATGTGGTTAGATATTTTAACAGGCACCCTGCTTATTGTTGCAATTTTACAAGGCTTACGTAAAGGTTTAATCAAAGCCCTACTTTCCTTTTTTTCGTTTTTCATAGGACTTATTGTTGCCTATCAATTTGCAGGTTGGGTAGCGAGATTATTAAAACAATATACAAAAATCGAAAGCCATTGGTTGCCTTTTATTTCCTTTCTTATTGTTTTGTTAGTGGTGTTATTTTTAATCAGATGGGTTTCTGGTTTATTGCAGCAAACTGCTGAAGTTTTAATGTTAGGCTGGTTGAATAAATTATTGGGTATTGTACTATATGGCTTTATTTACTTTACCATTTGGAGCGCCTTGGTCTATTTTTTACAAATTTTAGGGGTGCTTGAGGCGGTTAAAATGAAAGATGCATATAGTTATTCCTATTTGCAAAAGTGGTGGCCCTATTGTACTGAAAAAATGAGCCAATGGTTACCCTTTATCAAAACAACCATTGCTTCTTTCCCAAATCCATTTAAGTAAGTGTTTGTAACTGATTGATAGTTATGGCGCTTATCATGGTTTGCGTACCATTTTGGGCGTTATGATTTCGTTAAATTTTACGTTGCCAAAACGGGTTATAATTGCCCCATTTTGGCATTATTTACAATGATTTAAGTATCTTTATCCGCATTGTCAATCAGTAAATTACTTGTTTAATAACAGTGAGTAATTTAGGTGTTTAATTAAAGAAATGATGGAATACGAAATACAAAAGGACGGAAAATTTAATTACCTGGAGGTAGGCGAAGGGGAAACCCTTATGCTTTTACATGGCCTATTTGGGGCACTCAGTAATTTTTCTGGTTTAATTGAAAAATTCAGACACACCCATAAGGTAGTGGTCCCTATTTTGCCATTGTTTGATTTAGATTTATTAAATACCTCTGTCACTGGTTTGGCTAAACATGTGGAGCAGTTCATTGAAAAAAGAGCGTATCAAAATATTCATTTATTAGGTAATTCCCTTGGAGGGCATGTAGGGTTGGTATATATTTTAAAAAATCCTGCAAAAATAAAGTCACTTATTTTAACTGGTAGTAGTGGTTTGTATGAAAACGCTATGGGCGATACCTATCCTAAACGTGGCGATTACGAATACATTAAAAATAAAACAGCGCAAACATTTTATGATCCTAATGTAGCTACTAAGGAATTGGTGGATGAGGTTTTTGAAATTACATGTAATCGTATAAAAGTGATTAAAGTACTTGCCTTGGCAAAAAGTGCAATTCGAAATAATTTGGGCGCTGAGTTAAACGAAATAAAACACCCCACCTTATTAATTTGGGGTAAAAATGATTGTGTGACACCGCCAATGGTGGGCGAGGAGTTTAATAAATTAATTCCAAATAGTCAGTTACACTTTATTGATAAATGTGGTCACGCACCCATGATGGAAGTACCAGACGAATTCAATTCAATTTTAGAAAAGTTTTTAACTGAACTACCTAAATAAATAATTTGAAATGTTAGCTTCCTCTATTGCTATAACCAGTTTTCCTTTGCTTCATTTTGAAGATAAAGCTTCCTTTGCATTACAATGTATGGAAGATTACGATATACAGCATCTGCCATTAGTGAAGGAGGAATACTTTGTTGGATTAGTCAACAAGGAAGCGGTTTTAAATCTTGCTGCTGATCAAACATTAATTCATTTAGCCGATCAACTTATACGTGTTGGCATTTTAGGTTCGATGCATTTCACTGCGGCCTTGAATTTGTTTTCTAAAAATGAGTTATCGCTTTTACCAGTATTAAATGAACAGCAGGAATGCACAGGGGTCATACTTCAAGAAAATTTAAATGATTTATTGGCTAAATTTTTAGGGGTGGATTATCCAGGTGCTATCATTGTCGTTTCTGTATCACCTTATCAATATTCACTAGCCGAGTTAAGTCGACTTGTTGAAACGAATAATGCGCAAATATCCCAGTTAAATACAAACTTTGACGAGGCAACTGGGGCACTTATTATTACTATAAAGTTAAATAAGGAAGAAGCGGATGCAATCATAGCAACGCTTCAAAGATACAACTATCAAGTACTTCATTATTTTGGTAACACCATTATACATAATGATATTGAAGATCACTACCACCATTTAATGAACTATTTAGATGTGTAAGATTTTTCGACGCTCCTTTCTTTTTTTATTTTTTATCATAGGTGTTTCTGCTAATTTGAAAGCGCAGATCCGTATTAACACTATACAGGTGGAAGGAAATAAGCGTACAAAAAATTATATTCTATTACGAGAGCTGCCTTATCATGTAGGCGATCAAATTAATAAGGACTCATTAACTATTTTAATTACACTATCACAACAGCAACTCTTTAATACTGCTTTGTTTTTATTTGTTCAAGTGACGCCCGTGTATCCATTAAAAAATGATAGTAGTATTGTTGACATAAAAATTCAAGTAAAGGAAAGATGGTATTTTATACCCAAACCCTATTTCAAGTGGATAGATCGTAATTTTAACCAATGGTGGACTGAACAAAACCGAAGCTTGGAACGGGTTAATTACGGCATCACTTTGAGTCAAAAAAATGCCACTGGCAATAATGACAAATTAGTCATTGGATTTATAGGCGGGTATACACAACAAAATATCATTCAATACCAATTGCCTTTTTTTGATAAAAAATTGAAATATGGTATTGGTGGAGGTTGGCAAAATTATAACCAAAAGGAATTTAATTACAACACTGAAAAGGACAAACAAGTATTTGCAAAAACCAATGATATTATTAGAAAAGGCTACCGCGCCAATGTTAACTTATCCTATCGTCCTAATTTATTTGAGCGATATTCATTACAGTTGGGATATGGAAACGACCAATTATCTGATTCTGGATTTTTAATTCAGCCCAATTTTTTAGCGACTCAAAAAAAAGAGATGACCTATGGAGATATCGCTTTAGGGTATACCAAAATTGCATTTGATTATAACGCTTATCCCACCAAGGGCGCTGGAACTGAATTGCTTTTATTCCAACGTTTTTCCAAAGGGGCACCATTTACTTCCATTCAGTTCAGAAAATTAAAAGCACATTCGTTTTCGAAACAAAATTTTATTTTCATTGAATCAAATTCACAAGTGAAATTTTTAGCCAATGATAACTTTTTAGATCGTCGTTTGCTGGGCTATGGCAATTTGCAAATGAATGGATTAGAATATTATGTAGTTGATGGCAATGCGGCGACCATTTTTAAAACAGCCTTTCATCATTCCTTAGGCAGTTTCACTGTTAAAAATCCATTAACTCAAAAGTTTTTACCTGAAGTGAAATATGATTTTTGGATTCGAGTTTTTAGCAATTTAGGATATGTATATAGTGACCGCCCTTCAAATACCAATAAATTATCTAATACCCTGATTAGAACTGCTGGTATTGGTTTAGATGTGATCAGTATTTATGATTTTGTGTTAAAAATTGACTATAGTGTGAATCAGCTTGGCGACAAAGGAGTATATTTACACGGCGGAATTAATTTTTAATTTAGATGAAAGTAGCAATATATAGTAGAGGGTTTGATTTGGATCAGCGACAATCTTTAAATGCATTGTTGTTGGAATTGCATAAGCATGATGTTGCCATCTGTATTTTTCATGACTTATTACAAAAATTTGAACTTTATGCCCCTGGTGGCAAGGAAGCCTATATCCCATTTACTTCTGCGTATGATTTACCTGAAAACATTGATTGTTTGATTAGTTTGGGAGGCGATGGTACTGTTTTAGACTCGGTTACATTAGTGGGGGATTCAAATATTCCCATTTTAGGGATTAATTATGGCCGATTGGGTTTTTTAGCATCTATTTCAAAAGACGAATTATCCTTAATGGTGGATGCGCTTATGAATCGTACCTATGTTATTGAAAAGCGCGCATTGATTCACTTGGATGCGAATATTCCAATTTTTGGCACAACGCCCTATGGACTTAATGAATTTGTATTGCATAAGAGAGATACTTCCCCCATGATTAAGATTCATACTTATTTGAATGGGGAGTTTTTAAATTCCTATTGGGCGGATGGTATTATTGTATCCACACCCACCGGGTCCACTGGTTACAATATGAGTTGTAATGGTCCCATTTTATTTCCTGATTCTGCTAGTTTTGTGATTACGCCAGTAGCACCGCATAATTTAAATGTACGTTCCATCGTAGTTCCCAATACCTCTGTAATATCCTTTGAAATTGAAGGTAGGACGGATGAATTGATTTGTGCTTTAGATGCGCGGAAGGAAATTGTTCCAAAAACAATTGAATTAGCCTTAAAACAAGAATTATTTTCCGTTAGCTTTATACGACTAAATGAGAATAGTTATTTAACCACATTAAGAACAAAATTGACTTGGGGCTTGGATAAAAGAAATTAGTTAGCATATGTTAAGAAGCGTTTTATTTTTATTAGTTTTTTTATGCTGTTCGCAATTTGTGATGGCGCAACATACGGAGTTGTCTGAGAACAAAGGCGAAGTTGGTTTGATGATGGGGTTGGCTTCCTATCAAGGGGATATTGCACCTGATGTGCAAGTATATTATAGAAATTATGGTGCCTTTGCAAAAAAACAATTAAATAGTTATGTGGGTGTAAGATTGAATGTGGAGATGCAAAAATTGGCATCTCATGACATGCTTTCCTTAGATCCTTATGCGATATTACGCAATGCAAATTTTCAAATCAATACGATAGAGGCAAGTGTGATGGGCGAATTTAATTTTCTAAATTTTATTTCAGGATCACGCAATAAAAAGTTTACGCCGTATGTTGGTTTTGGGGTTGGTTATTTGCATATTTTGGATACCATCCGCAATAATAATACGAGCGTTGTTGTGATTTCTACAGATGATGTATTTAGTGGCAAGCAAAAGCAATCAGGGTTGAATTTAACTATGCCGTTGAACCTAGGGTTTAAATATAATATTTATCGCAAATTTAATATTTTCGCCGAAGCCACTTATAGGTATACAACCACCGACAAACTTGATTTTATAGATGGCGATGCCACACCTAAGACTGCAGCTGCCCCTCTGGGGTATCAAGGTAGCACTAGTGGGAATGACCGCTTTTTTTCAGCGAAATTGGGTATTTCTTATTCCTTCAATAATATTTACGGGATTGCTGAATACAAACCTAAAAAGAGCATCGGGTTATTCAAGAGGTTTAAACGAAAATAACCCCGGATTCGATTAATTTTGCAGTATGGACAACTTGGATTTAAATAGATTACCTAAGCATATCGCCATTATTATGGATGGGAATGGTCGATGGGCGCAAGAAAAAGGACAGGACCGACTTTATGGGCACTTTCATGGGGTACAAAGCGTTCGCAATATTGTAGAAGCAGCATCTGAAATAGGCATCAAATACCTCACTTTATATGCTTTTAGTACTGAAAATTGGGATCGCCCAGCAGCTGAGGTTGCAGGCCTAATGAGTCTATTTGTGGACACTATTGCCAAAGAAGTACCTGATTTGCATAAAAACAATATCAAATTGCACTTTATTGGCAATCTTTCTTTGTTACCGGATGATGCCAAAGCAGCCCTAGAAAATGCGACCCAAACTACCGCAAAAAATACCGGACTGGAGCTTATCATTGCACTTAGCTATAGTAGCAGGTGGGAACTCATACAAGCGATAAAAAATATCGCTGAAAAGGTAAGAATTGGACAAATGCAGCCCGACGATATTGCCGAGGCCACTTTAGAGGCAGCCCTTTCTACCAGTGCATTCCCGGACCCAGAGCTCATGATTCGTACCAGTGGAGAATACCGAATTAGCAATTTTTTATTATACCAGTTAGCATACGCTGAATTGTACTTTACTGAGACCCGTTGGCCCGATTTTCGTAAGAAAGATTTGATCGAGGCCATCCTAGATTTTCAATCTAGGGAGCGCAGATTTGGGAAAACCAGCCTGCAGGTACAAACAAATGATTAAAAAAATTAATATAACTATTTTACGGTTTTAACAAAGACTTTGAAATATTACGAGTAATTTGCGACACTTTTAAAATTATAAATGTAGCCCCTTTGCAGATGCAGAAATATTTTCCATTTTATATAGGATCTTTATTGGTTCTTTTTTTATCCTCGACTTCATTTGCCCAGGTAGCACCCGTGAAGGATTCAGTTTCACAAATTAATGTCAAACTGATGAACATTTTCAACCAAAAAGCGCCTGCCAAATACAAAATCCGGGACATTAAAGTGGTGGGAAATGAAAATTTTGACGAGAACTTATTATTGTCTCTTTCTACCTTGAATATTGGGGATGAGGTAGCGATTCCTGGGGGTGATAATTTTGCAAAAGCGATTCGTAAATTAATGGATCAAAACTACTTTAGTGATGTAAGTATTTATATAACGGACTTGGTGAATAATGAAATTGATGTTGAAATTGATGTAGTTGAAAGACCAAGGTTATCCAAGTTTAATTTTTTAGGTGTTAAAAAGTCAGAGACCGATGAGTTGTCTGGTAAAACTGGTTTAACGCCGAATAGGGTGATTACTGAAAATATGAAAATTACTGCAGTAGAAGGGATTAAAAAGTTTTATGCAGACAAGGGTTTTCAGGATGCGAAAGTGACGATTATAGAAAAAAAGGATGCCACTAAAAAAAATAGTTTGTTGTTGGATTTTAATGTGAATCGTGGTCCTAAAGTGCGCATTAATAATATTAATTTCGGCGGCAATTTGGTGGACGAAGTAAAACTGAAGAAAAATTTAAAGGAGTTGCATGAAAAATCTAGAATGACGCTATTTCCTGTGTATGATAAACCTGTAATTGTAAAAACTACACCCTATACTTTTGAACAATACATGGCCGAAAAAGGATATTTAACTTTTACTAAAACTAGAAAGATTTTAAATCCTTACGTACGTTTTAAATTGTCCTCTTCAAAATATAGCGAGAAAAAATTTGAAGAGAGTCGTGATAATTTATTGAATTATTATAACTCATTGGGGTTTCGTGACGCGGTGATTGAAAAGGATACGCTTTATCATAATGCAGTAGGCAATTTAAATATTGATATTCAATTAAAGGAAGGACGCAAGTATTTTTTTGGAAATATTACTTGGAGAGGAAATACAAAATACCCAGACTCCTTATTGTCTAGTATTTTAAATATTAAAAAAGGGGAAATTTATAATAGAGAAATATTATACAATAAACTAGGTAAAACACAAACAGCGGAAGGTGGAGATATTAGCGGCTTATACCAAGATGATGGTTATTTGTTTTTTAATGTTGACCCCATCGAAACTGCTGTTTATAATGATACCATCGATTTTGAAATTAGAATGAGAGAAGGGCCGCAAGCCACCATCAAAACAATTCGTATTGCTGGTAATGAAAAAACAAAAGACTTTGTAATTCGTCGTGAAATTAGAACTATCCCAGGGGATAAATTTAGTCGTACATTATTGATTCGTTCCCAAAGAGAGATTTCGCAGTTGAATTATTTTGACCAAGAAAAAATTAAAATTGATCCTGTTCCAAATCCAGAAGATGGAACGGTAGATATTAATTATGCCGTAGAAGAAAAGTCGAGTGATCAATTAGAATTAAGTGCAGGATGGGGAGGCTTTATAGGACTTACGGGTACCTTAGGTATTACCTTTAATAATTTCTCTTCTAAAAATTTCTTTAAAAAATCGGCTTGGGATCCATTACCCATGGGAGATGGACAAAAGTTAAGTTTACGTATTCAAAGTAATGGTAAGGCATTCCGTTCAACGAATTTTTCATTTACAGAACCTTGGTTTGGGGGTATCAAGAGAAATACTTTAACGGTAAGTGTATATAATACGAAGTATGGTCAAACCTATGATTTGCAAACGGGCATGTATAATCCAAATGCTGCTGATGATCGTTATATATCTACGACTGGTGCTACTGTTTCCTTTGGACGTCAGTTGCAATGGCCGGATGATTATTTCTCCTTAAGCACCGGCATTAACTATACGCGCTATACATTAAAGGAATATCCAATTGATCCAATTAATTTACCTAATTTCTCCAATGGTAATGTAAACAATGTCAACTTTAGGATTGCTTTACAAAGAACCTCCATTGATCAACCTACCTTTCCAAGAACAGGTTCCACTTTTTTATTGAGTGCACAATTAACACCACCTTTTTCTTTATTTGATCCCAACTTTGGAAAAAGAGGAAACCCGTATCAATTATTAGAATATCATAAGTGGCGTTTTAATGGGGAGTGGTTTGTACCATTAGGTAAACCAGCAGGCGAAGAACATAACAAACAATTTGTATTACGCTTTGCTGCGAAGTATGGATTTCTAGGGCGTTATAATACGAATCTTGGGATTTCTCCTTTTGAAAGATTCCAAGTAGGGGATGCAGGATTAACTAACCAATTCGCATTATTAGGATATGATATTATTGCACATAGAGGTTATCCTGTGTATGAATCATCCAATCCAAAAGTGAACCCTGACCAACAACAATCTCGCCAACAATTTACCATTTTTAATAAATATGCAGTTGAAATTAGGTATCCATTAAGTTTAGCTGCAAGTAGTACTATTTTTGCTTTGGGCTTTTTTGAAGCAGCGAATGGATGGTATAGCATGAAGGAATACAATCCATTTAAGCTACGTCGTTCCGTGGGTTTGGGTATGCGTTTTTATCTTCCTATGTTTGGACTTTTGGGATTTGATTATGGTATTGGTTTAGATCGATTAAATGGCACTAATACCTTAAAAGATGCAGGAAGGTTTACCTTTATGTTAGGTTTTGAGCCAGAATAGTGATTCAATAAAATAGACAAGTAATTTTTCATTTTGTTATTTAAATTATAGCGTATGCAATTCAATAAAGTTTTTTTTGTTAGCCATCTCTATTTTGACGGCATTTTCATCTAATGCGCAAACAAAATATGCGGTTATAAATACAAAGTATATTTTGGATAAAATTCCAGAATACAAGGAAGCGGATAAAAAATTAAAAGCTTTAGGTGATCAATGGCAACTAGAAATTGATCAAAAGCAAATGACCCTCGATAAAATGTACAAAAATTATGAGGCTGAGCAGTTTATGCTTTCTGATGATCTTAAGAAAAAAAGGGAAGATGAGCTTTTCGGGAAGGAAAAGGAGCTTAGGGACCTTCAAAAGAAACGCTTTGGTTATGAGGGAGATTTGTTTAAGGAACGCCAAAAAATGGTCAAACCCATCCAAGACAAAGTATATAATGCAGTCCAAAAATTAGCAACTGCTAGGGGATATGACTTCATTTTAGATAAAAGTGAAGGAATTACCATTATATTTGCAGACCCGAAACTGGACAAAAGCGACGATGTTTTAAAGGAATTGGGTATCAATATTTAGACAAACAAACAAATAGATTTTTAAAAAAAACAATTAGATATGAAAAAAGGTTTTTTATTTGCAGCCATTTTATTAGTTGCTGTTTCATTTAACAACACAGCATCAGCTCAGGTTAAAATTGGTTATTTTGATGACCAAAGCGTAATTGCTTTATTCCCAGGTATCCAAGAAAAATTAGATACTGTTCTTAAATCTTACGCACAAGATTCTTTACAAGATGAGTATAACTATACATTAAAGGATTATCAAGTAAAAGATAGCATCTACAAAAGAGATTCTGCTGATTTGTCTAAGCGTCCAAAAGCATTACAAATGGCAACCGACGATTTAAATCGTTTAAAGTACAAGTTGATCAACTGGCAACAATACCAACAACAATCAATGGAGCAAAAACAAGAATCATTGTTATTGCCTTTCAGACAAAAAATTGCTACAGCATTAGGGGAAGTAGTTGCTGAGCAAAAATATACATTGGTATTAAAAGCTGAATCTTTGTCTCCGTATACACAACCTTCGATTGCTGACAATTTAACCATTCGCGTAGCGATGAAGTTAAAATTGCCTTTGCCAAAAGAAATTGAAGATGCATTCAAAGCAGCTACAAGTGGTGCTCCAGCAGCAAAGCCAGCAGCAGCGGCTAAAAAAGGATAATATTTTAAATATATTTTACTAAGAACCTCGTTGTTTACAACGAGGTTCTTTAGTTTTACGCAATAAAATAAATATATGTCTACTGCGCCAATTGGTGTTTTTGATAGCGGTTATGGGGGGCTCACTATATTAAAGGAGCTCAAACATACTTTACCTCAGTATGATTATATCTATTTAGGTGATAATGCACGTGCACCTTATGGTCCTCGCTCTTATGACACGGTGTATCAATATACCCTTGAAGCAGTGAATTGGTTTTTTAACCAAGGCTGCTCTTTGGTTATTTTGGCTTGCAATACGGCATCGGCAAAAGCACTTCGTACCATTCAACAAAAAGATTTACCAAACATCGCCCCTGATAAAAGGGTGTTAGGTGTGATCAGACCCACCACTGAAATTTTAGGTAATTTTTCAACCACCCACCAAGTAGGTATTTTAGGCACATCGGGTACTATACAAAGTGACAGTTATCCTATTGAATTGGCAAAATTTTTCCCTACACTTAAAGTTTTTCAACAGGCTTGCCCTTTATGGGTTCCCTTGATTGAAAATGGGGAATATGATAAACCCGGAGCTGACTATTTTGTTAAATCCTACCTGGATCAACTTTTTTCTCAATCTTCGGATATTGATACCCTTTTACTAGCATGCACCCATTATCCCTTATTAGCGGACAAAATAAAGGCTTATATGCCGAAGGGGGTAAACATAGTAAGCCAAGGCGCTATAGTGGCTAAAAGCCTTGCAAAATACCTTGAAAGCCATCCTGATTTAGCCCAAAAATGTAGCCAATCAGGACAAATTAGTTTTTACACTACCGACAACCCACAAGCCTTTGAATTGCAGGCCAGCACTTTTTTTGGAGAAAAAATTGCAGCAAATCATACAGATTTAGCTTAAAAAATAAAAAAATACCCTATTTTTGCCGTCCTTTCACAGGTAGTGGTATGGTGACTGCTATTAGGAACAGGACCAAAACGAAATTTAAAGTACAGAAAAGAAAAAAATTTAAGACATACTATGAAACGTACATTCCAACCCCATAAACGTCGTCGTAAATCTGTTCACGGATTCCGTCAACGTATGGAAACAGCTAATGGTCGTAAAGTATTAGCAAGCCGCCGAAAGAAAGGACGCAAAAAACTTACAGTATCAAGTGAAAAAGGATTGAAATAATTAATTTGTAGGATTTCCTTTATTCACTCGAAATTCAATAATTTTAAAGTCCTTCCCGAAATTCGGGAGGGACTTTTTTAATGCCTATATTTAAACTGTTGCCAAAAAAATTTACATACCAAAAAAAGGATAAGCTCAAAAGCCGAAAGCAAACGCAATTTTTGTTTTCGAATGGCAAAGCTATAACGATGCATCCTATTCGATTAATTTACACCATTGAAAATACCGAAGCAGGAATGTTTCCTAATGGGCTATTGCAAGCAGGGGTGGGCGCACCCAGTCGACATTTTAGAAAAGCGGTACAACGCAATAAAGTAAAAAGGTTATTACGAGAAGGATATCGTTTAGAAAAACCCGATTTTATGAATGCGATAAGTTTGACCAATACGCGGCTCAATTTATTTTTTTTATATGTGGATGTAAATGTGCAATCGCAGCAACAAATACAAGCCACAATTAAATTGCTATTGCAAAAACTTGCTGATAAGTTAAAATCAAATGTTTTATGAGTAAGTATTACACAAGCGATGACATTTTGGGTGTGATAAAAAAGGTAAGTGCCTTCCCGTTGTTGATGCTCATCCGATTTTACCAATTAGCATTGTCCCCTTATTTGGGTGGCAGCAAATGCAGGTTCACGCCCACTTGTTCGCAATACACCGCAGAAGCGATTAAAAAGTATGGACCTATCAAAGGACTTTTTTTAGGCGTCAAGCGACTTAGTAAGTGTCGGCCTGGTGGTGGACATGGCTACGACCCTGTTCCATAAAAAAATCCCGAAGTGCATACTCCGGGATTTTTATTAGTAGGGTATACCACCCAATTTCAATTTTATTTCGCAGCAGTAAAACGATCAGCAACTACTGACCAATTCACTACATTCCAAAAAGCAGCTAAATAATCAGCTCTTCTGTTTTGATATTTTAAGTAGTAAGCGTGCTCCCAAACATCTGCGCCTAATAATGGGGTACCTTTTACATCAGCAACATCCATTAAAGGATTGTCTTGATTTGGCGTTGAACTTACTTCTAATTTTCCGTCCTTTACGATTAACCAAGCCCAACCACTTCCAAAACGCGTCATACCTGCAGTAGCAAATTTTTCTTTGAATGCATCAAAGCTTCCAAAAGCAGCAGTGATTGCATCACCCAAAGCGCCTGTTGGTGTTCCGCCAGCATTCGGTGCTAAGCTAGCCCAAAAGAAACTGTGGTTCCAATGTCCACCACCATTATTACGCACTGCAGGGCTAATAGTTCCAGCTACTGCAACTAATTCTTCCAAAGTTTTTCCTTCATTAGGTGTTCCTGCCACTGCTTTATTTAAATTATCTACATAAGCTTGATGGTGTTTGCCATGATGAATTTGCATGGTCAAAGTATCAAAATGTGGCTCTAAGGCTTCGTGTGCGTAGGGTAACGCTGGTAAAGTAAATGACATATTTTTTATTTTATTGTTTCTTGAATCAGAGACAAAATTACACCGCTTTCCACTGATTTAAGCGAACGCAGGGCATTTTTTCTGAAAT
>Ga0209358_10002353_pt1 | contig 14446 bp, 12 predicted proteins | sample LauGreFa1BDMLBSN_2_FD_187574 | JGI IMG/M metagenome (GOLD analysis project Ga0209358, IMG submission 187574) | Freshwater lake microbial communities from Lake Michigan, USA - Fa13.BD.MLB.SN (SPAdes) (version 2) | ecosystem: Environmental > Aquatic > Freshwater > Lake | place: Lake Michigan, USA... | reverse complement strand
GAGGCCGCTCGTATTCTCCGAACGGAAGTCTTCGTCGATGATAATGACCGGAAAACGGAAGCGCATGATGCCTCTTCTGGAGTAGGTGAGTGTCGGAAAACTACTGAAGGATGAACTGGCGGCGGCGCGCTGGCAGCGCACACGCGATGCGGCACCGCGCCGTCACTGGCGGCTGCGCGCCGGAACGGCGCAGGAGGCGGTAATCGCGGAATTCAGCACGTCGCTATCTTAGCGCCGAATCCCGCGGCTTCGAAAGGGTTTCCCCGCCCGGACTATGTGTTTTTTACAACGATTTTCGGGAAGGCCGCCGAGTGATCCTGCTGCTTCTCGGCAATCTTCACTGCCACGCGGCGGGCAATCTGGCGGTAGATCTCGGACACGCGACCATCCGGATCGCTGACCACGGTCGGTTTGCCGGAATCGGCATGCTGCCGGATATTGATATCCAGCGGCAGGGAGCCAAGCATCTCGACGTTGTAATCCGTACCCATGCGGTTGCCGCCGCCCTCGCCGAAAATATGCTCTTCATGGCCGCACTTCGAGCAGATGTGCAGCGACATGTTCTCGACGATGCCGAGAATGGGAATACCCACCTTCTCGAACATCTTCAGGCCCTTGCGGGCGTCGATCAGTGCGATGTCCTGCGGCGTGGTGACAATCACCGCGCCGGTGACCGGCACGCGCTGCGCCAGCGTCAGCTGGATGTCGCCGGTGCCCGGCGGCAGATCGACAACAAGGTAATCGACGTCGTGCCATTTGGTTTCATTGAGCAGCTGTTCCAGCGCCTGGGTCACCATCGGGCCGCGCCACACCATCGGCGTTTCAGTGTCGATCAGGAAACCAATCGACATCGCCTGCAGGCCGTGGCCTTCCATCGGCTCCAGCGACTTGCCGTCCTTCGATTCCGGCCGGCCGGAAATGCCCAGCATCATCGGCTGCGAAGGCCCGTAGATGTCGGCATCCAGTACACCGACCGTCGCGCCTTCGGCGGCCAGCGCCAGCGCCAGATTCACAGCGGTCGTGCTCTTGCCGACGCCGCCCTTGCCCGAGGCCACGGCGATGATGTTCTTGATGCCGGGGATCAGCTTGACGCCTCGCTGCACCGCATGGGAAACAATCTTGATCGTGACATTGACCGTCACGGTGCCGACACCGGGCAACGATTTCAGCTTGGCGGTGATTTCCTTGCGGATCGGCTCGACCTGGCTTTTCGCCGGATAACCCAGCAGGACATCGACAGATATGTTATTGCCGTCGACTTTAATGTTCTTCGCCGACTTGCCGGTGATGTTAGTCGGTTTTGGTGTTGGGATCGACGAGCTGCTTCAGCGCGCTCTGAACGTCCTGTTCGGTGATGGCCATGATTAGGGTTCCATTCGGATTGCTTTGGTGAGGCGCGATTGTATCGGCATCCCCCTGCCCGACCAACCACAACCCCATGTCGGAAAGGGTTTTTTAGTCCACGATAGCCGTTTACACTGAACCGTGACGAAAACCACGGCTAAGCGCCGATAGTTTGTTGTTATAATTCAATCCTTTAGCCTCATTCAGCCGTTCTTTCACCGACCTTCATCCGACTGCACCCATGCCTCAACGCCGCATCCTCGTCACCTCCGCACTGCCCTATGCCAATGGCGCGATTCATCTGGGCCACCTGGTCGAGTACATCCAGACCGATATCTGGGTTCGTTTTCAGCGCATGCAGGTGAATGACGACGGGTCCCCCGTGGAAGTCCACTACGTCGGCGCCGACGACACCCACGGCACGCCGGTGATGTTGCGTGCGGAATCCGAAGGCCTAACGCCGGAGCAGCTGATCGACCGCGTGTGGAAAGAGCACGACCGTGACTTCAAGAATTTCTCCGTCGGTTTTGACAATTACTACTCGACACATTCCCCGGAAAACCGCGCGCTGTGCGAAGAGATCTACGGCAAGCTCGAACAGGGCGGCCTGATCACCAAACGCCCGGTCGAACAGTTCTATGACCCGGTCAAGGCGATGTTCCTGCCGGACCGCTTCATCAAGGGCCAGTGCCCGAAATGCGGCGCCAAGGACCAATACGGCGATTCCTGCGAAGTCTGCGGCGCCACCTACAGCCCGACTGAACTGAAAAATCCCTATTCAACGGTGTCCGGTGCGGAACCGGTGCGCAAGTCTTCCGGGCACCACTTTTTCAAGCTGTCTGATCCGCGCTGCGAGGGTTTCCTGCGTCGTTATACCCAGGGCGACAACCATCTGCAGCCCGAAGCCGCCAACAAGATGAAGGAATGGCTCGGTGAAGCCGGCGAGGGCAAGCTGTCCGACTGGGACATCTCGCGCGACGCGCCCTATTTCGGTTTCCCGATTCCGGGCACCGACAAAAAAAAATTCTTTTATGTCTGGCTGGATGCACCGGTCGGTTACTTCGCCAGCTTCACCAACCATGTGCGAAGCAAGAAACTCGGCGACAAACTCCTTCAGGACTTCCTGCGTCCCGGCGGCAATACCGAGATGGTGCATTTCATCGGCAAGGACATCCTCTACTTCCACGCGCTGTTCTGGCCGGCGATGCTCGAACACGCCGGCTTCCGCACGCCAACCCGCGTCTATGCCCACGGCTTCCTGACGGTCAACGGCGAAAAGATGTCGAAGTCGCGCGGCACGTTTATTACGGCAAACAGCTACATAGAGCAGGGTTTGAATCCGGAATGGCTGCGCTACTACTACGCCGCCAAGCTGGGGCCGACGATGGAAGACATCGACCTAAATCTCGATGACTTTGTGGCACGCGTGAACAGCGATCTTATTGGCAAGTATGTAAACATCGCGAGTCGCTGCGCCGGGTTCATAGAGAAAAAATTCGGCGGGAAAGTTCAGGATCCAGAAAATTGGAAGGACGACGCGATTCTTCTAAATATCAGAAGCGAGGGTTCAGAAATCGCTGCATTGTATGACCACCGGGAATTCGGAAAAGCGCTTCGCAAGATTATGGAAATTGCAGACCGCATCAATAAGCTGGTGGATTCAGACAAGCCTTGGGAATTAGCGCGGCAGCAGGGGAAAGAAATTGCGCTTCATAGCATTTGCACGCGCGCTTTAGAAGCCTTCCGGTTGTTGACCCTCTATCTCAAACCTGTCCTGCCTTTGGTCGCCGCCAACGTAGAAAACCTCCTCGATATCGCCCCCCTGAAATGGAGCGACATTGAGAACCCTCTTTCCAGCAAAAACAACATTGGCACCTATAAACACCTGATGACGCGCGTCGACGCCAAACAAATCGCCGCGCTGACCGAAGCCAACCAGGAAAGTCTCAAACTCGGAGCACCCGCCGCCAAGCCGGCGGCCGCAAAAACAACGGGGAAAGCCGTGGAAACCGCAACCGCCCAAGCAGGCCACATCTCGATCGATGATTTTTCAAAGATCGATCTGCGCGTCGCACGCATTGCCAACGCCGAACACGTCGAAGGCGCCGACAAGCTGCTGAAGCTGACACTCGACGTCGGCGAGCTCGGGACCAAACAGGTCTTCGCCGGCATCAAGTCGGCCTATGACCCGGCGACGCTTGTCGGCCGTCTGACAGTGATGGTCGCCAACCTGGCGCCGCGCAAGATGAAATTCGGCATGTCCGAAGGCATGGTGCTTGCCGCCAGCGGCGACGCCCCCGGCCTGTTCATTCTGTCTCCCGATTCCGGCGCCCAGCCGGGCATGCGCGTCAAATAACCGGTCCGGACCTGCCCCTCGCACATCATGAGCAGCGGCAACCGCAACTTCATCTGCACTGTCGTCTTCATCGACATTGTCGGATTTTCGAAGAAGGCGGTCGCCGATCAGCTGCGCATCAAGCAGCAGCTCAACGATGTGCTGGGAGCCGCCTTGCAGCCGGTGCCGCCGAAAGACCGCATCATCCTCGATACCGGCGACGGCGCTGCGGTGAGTTTCCTCGGCGACCCTGAGGACGGCCTGTTCCTCGGCCTCGCGCTGCGCGACGCCCTGGCCGCCGACGGGAATACACTGCAACTGCGCACCGGCATCAACCTCGGCCCGGTCCGCCTGGTCAAGGACATCAACAACCAGCCGAACATCATCGGCGACGGCATCAATGTCGCGCAGCGGGTCATGGACTTCGCGGCACCGAACCAGGTGCTGTCGTCGCGCTCCTATTACGAAGTGATCTCCGCCCTGTCCGCTGAGCATGCGAAGCTGTTTACCTTCGAAGGTTCACGCACCGACAAGCATGTGCGGGAACACGAAATCTACGCACTCGGCAATGCGCCGGCACCGCAGCGGGCTGATGCGCAGGCCCTGGCTGACCACCGCACTGACGGTGATCCTGATCCTCTCAACGGCGGTGCTGATCCGCACGTCGGTCCGCAACCCCGCGAAAGTGGACGCACCGCCTGCGGCAATCGAGGAAGCAGCGCCGCTGCGCGTGGCACCCGATTCAAGGCCGGCGCCGGCAGCCGAGGTCAAATCCCCCGCGCCCGCCGCCAGGACGGACACCAAGCCGGACGCCACCCCCAAGGCGAAAGCAGCGAAAAAAACGGAACCTGCCGCTGCCGCGCGCGAACCTTCAGACCCCGCCAACACCGGTCACGTCAGACTGAATGTGCTGCCCTGGGGAGAGGTCTACGTGAATGACCGCAAATACGGCGTGGCGCCGCCGCTGCGCGACATTGCATTAAAGCCCGGCGCCTATCGCATCGAGGTCCGCAACCCCGGATTCGCCTCGTATGTGCAATTCATTGATCTTGATGCCGGTGAAGAGATTAAAATCGTGCACCGGTTCCGTTGAGGCTTCCTGATCAGGCTCTGTACATGCGCACTTATGCCTTATTGCTGATGTTGATCGCACTGCCCTTTCTCGCAGGCTGTCAGGCCGTGCAAAAAGGCGTGAAGGACATCACCGATTCGCTGGACTTCGAGAAAGCTCGCGCCAAGTCCAATGAAGAGACCACGCTGCCGACGCCCGAAGCCCAGCTCAAAACCGGCATTGCGTATTACGAGAGTGGCAACTACGGCGAGGCGCAACGTGCGCTGCAGGGCAGCCTGAACAGCGGCCTAGCTTCGCGCACCGACCAGGCCCGCGCCTACAAATATCTCGCCTTCATTTATTGCGTGACCGAACGCATCCCGCAATGCCGCCAGGAATTCAGCAATGCCATCGCCGCAGACCCGAAATTCACACTGTCGGCCGCCGAAGCGGGACACCCGACCTGGGGACCGGTGTTTCGCATTGTCCGGGGACGCTGACCCGAACCCAGCCTGATGACCCAGCCCGCCCAGCTTGGCCGCTATGACGTCGTTGCCGAAATCGGCCGCGGCGCGATGGGTGTGGTGTACCGCGCCGTTGACCCGATGCTGGAACGCACGGTGGCGATCAAGACCATCAACATGGCGCTTGATCCCGGCGAAATGGAACATTACGAAAAGCGCTTCACCATTGAAGCGCGCGCGGCCGGAGGCCTGAACCACCCCAACATCGTCATCATCTACGACATCGGCCGCAGCGGCGACCTTGCCTATATGGCAATGGAATTTCTTGAAGGGCGCGAACTCAAGGAACTGATCGCCTCGCGGGAGCTGTCCGCCGATCGCGCGCTCGACATCGCCGCACAAGTCGCCGACGGCCTCGCATACGCCCACGCCCACGAGGCGGTGCACCGCGACGTCAAACCGGCGAACATCATGATCCTCAAGGACGGCCGGGTGAAAATCACCGACTTCGGCATCGCGCGCATGCGCACCGCCGATGTGCGCACGCAAACCGGTTTCGTACTCGGTTCGCCGCGCTACCTGTCGCCGGAACAGGTGCTGGGCAAACGTTGTGATGCGCGTGCCGATACTTTCTCGCTGGGCGTGATCCTCTACGAAATGGTCACCGGGCAGGCGCCTTTCAACGGCATCGACGTCAATTCACTGATGTTCCAGATCGTCAATTTCACCCCGCCACCGCCAAGCAGCGTCAATCCGTCGCTGCCGGCTATGCTCGACCTGATCATTGCCAAGGCGCTGGCCAAAAACGCCGTAGACCGCTACGCCGACATTGCCGAATTCGCCGCCGACCTGCGCGCCTGCCGCCAGCAGGGCGCTACAGCAACACCGCCGGCCGTGTCCGCAGCAGCAGCGCCGCCGCGGATGCTCCACGACCCGACCGACTTGTTTGCCGACATGCCGCCCTCATCGCGTGCCGGTGACCACACTATGCCCGATGGCGGCGTCACTGATACGCTGCCCGCGCGCGGACTGGCGAAAGGTTTTGATTCGATGGCAGCAACAATGCGCCTCGCGGTCCAGACCGGTGCAGCCACCGATCCGGATACTCTGGCAGCCACCTTCTGCGTCACCCGTCACGACATTGACGCCATGGTCATCGCCTCAGATACCCTGCCACCGCAAGAACCGCCGGAACGGCCGCAGCTGCCCCCCGGCTGGTCGCCTTGGGACCGGCAAATATTTCTCATTTCCGTTGCGGCTGCAACCGTGATCGGTGCACTGATCGTTATCCTTTGAAGGAATTCTGATGCGTATCACCGCTGTCGAAGCCATCGCCATCGACATACCGCTGAGCAAAAATTTCGGCGGCTCCACTTACAGCGTGCTCAAGCGCTCAACCGTAATCACCCGGCTACATACCGATGAAGGGCTGGTCAGCGAGGTCTACAACGGTGACAACCGCGCCCACGGTCCGCTGATCGCCGCGATGGTGCAAAACGAGCTGTTCAATGCCGTCAAAGGTCTGTCGATCTTCGAGCGTGAGCTCGCCTGGCAGCGCATGTTTGCGCTGACACACGCCGCCGGCGACAAAAAGCTGCTGCTGGAAGCCATCGCCTGCATGGACTGCGCGATCTGGGATCTCACCGGCAAAGCGCTGGGCAAACCGGTGCGCGAACTGCTCGGCGGCTACACCGACCGCCTGCCGATCATTTCCATCGGCGGTTATTACATGCCGGGCAAAACGCTCGCCGACATCGGTCACGAAGTCGAGTCCTACCGCGACTTCGGCATGGCCGGCTGCAAATTCAAAGTCGGCGGACTGTCGCCGGAAGAGGATGCAAAACGCGTCGCTACTGCGCGCAAGGCGGTCGGCGATGATTTCATTCTCTGCGTCGACGCCAACCGCGGCTGGGTCGCTGAAGACGCGATCCGCTTCGCGCGGCTGGTCGAACCGTACAATATCCGCTGGTTCGAGGAACCCTGCCACTGGTATGACGATGCCGCACAGATGGCGCGCGTACGCCAGGCCATCGCGATGCCGGTCACCGCAGGCCAGTGTGAAGTCACCAGCCACGCGATCCGCCGCCTGATCGACGCGCGCGCCATTGATTTGGTCAACTACGACGCCTCCGAGGGCGGCGGTGTCACCGACTGGTTGCGCGCCGCCGGCATGGCCGCAGCCTCGGGCCTGTCGATGGCCCACCACGAGGAAGCGCAGATCGCCAGCCACATGCTGGCCGCCGTTCCGCATGGCACCTACGCCGAATGTTTCGCCGATCCGCAGCGCGATCCGGTGTGGCAGCAGATGTGGGTGAACCGCCCGGCAATCAAGAATGGAGTGATGATGGTCGCTACAGACCCTGGTTTCGGCATTGCGCTGGATCAGGACATGGTCCGCAAGTTCCGTTCAAACTGAGTCCCTCTATCGAGCCCGCCTTCCGCCAACCCGAACCCGACTGATGTTCAAGGCCCCCGCTTTCCGACCGCGCCTGCTGGAAATGTACGGCGAGTACACTGCGGCGCGCCTGCGCACCGACATCCTGTCCGGAATCACGGTGGGCATTCTTGCGCTGCCGCTGGCGATCGCGTTCGCGATTGCCAGCGGCATGACGCCGGAATCGGGCATCTACACGGCGATCATTGCCGGCTTCATCATTTCCGTTCTCGGCGGCTCCCGCGTGCAAATCGGCGGCCCGACGGGCGCATTCATCGTTATTGTCTACGGCATCGTCGTCAATTATGGCGTCGCCAACCTGCTGATCTGCACGATGATGGCCGGCGTGATGCTGCTCGCGATGGGTCTGCTGCGCATGGGCGCCTGGATCCGTTTCATTCCGGTCTCGGTGATCAGCGGCTTTACCAAGGGCATCGCGGTGCTGATCTTGCTCTCGCAGTTCAAGGACTTCCTCGGGCTGACCACCGAAAAACTGCCGGCGGAATTTTTCGCCCAGATCCGGGTGTTATGGCAAGCGCTGCACACCATCAACTGGACGACCGTCGGCCTGAGTCTGGCCTGCCTGGTCCTGATCCTCACCTGGCCGAAAAACTGGGCGAGGGCCACCTGCTGCCGCATCGCGCCTCCGGCATCGTGCGTGCACGTGAAATCGTTGCGGGTTGAAAAATGTCGGTGAATGAGTACGTTTCCAGGCATCTGATAGTACGCGGCCGGGTACAGGGCGTGGGCTACCGCAACTATCTGCAATACAAGGCGAACCAGTTGGGCATCAAAGGCTGGGTGCGCAACCGTCCCGACGGGAGCGTGGAAGCCGTCGTCCGGGGCACACTGACCGAGGTCGCGGAAATCATCGAATGCGCGAAACGCGGACCGCGAGCGGCGGAAGTGGCTACGGTAGACATCGGCAATGCCGACGGGGAATTCCAGGACTGTGTTGTGCGCCCGACTGAATAACCATATAAAACAATAACTTAATTCATTTCTCTGGCGCGCCGCGATGAATGGCCGCTGCACGGGCCGCCAGCTTTTCCGCCTCGGCTTTGCGGCCCAGCGCATCCAGCACCTGCGCCAGATTGTTCAGCGTGTGCGCGACACTGGGATTATTGGAACCCAGCGTTTTTTCCTTCATCGCCAGCGCGCGCCGCAGCACCGGCTCGGCATCGGCGTAACGCTCCTGGGCCTGCAGCACCGCACCGAGATTGTTCAGGCTCGCCGCGGTTTTCGGATCATCACCGTAGGTTTTTTCGAAAATCGACAGCACACGGCGATGCAGTTTTTCCGCTTCGGCATATTTTTTCTGCGCCTGAACGACATCAGCCAGATTGTTGAGCAGGATGCCGACCGAGGCCGCACGGGGTCCGAGCACTTTTTCGCGCATCGCCAGAGCGCGGCGCAATTCTTTTTCCGATTCGGGATAAAGCTGCGCAAAACGCAAAACCAGACCCAGTGTCGCGATGCTCTGATCGACTGCACGGCTGTTGCGGCCGAAGCTTCGCTCGGCTTCGGCAATGGCTTCACGTGCAAAAAGCTCGGCCTGCTCAACATTGCCGCGCTGCAGATGCAGGCTGGCCTGATCGAACAGCAGTTTCCATTCGGCCTCGCCTGCGGCTGCCGGGGTCGTCCACAGCAGGGCCAGCAGAGCAAAAACGCGAAACCAGTTATTCAGCTGCGCCCTGCTCGACATTGCTGCCATAAACGACTTTGACGTTTTCCGGATGCAGCCAGTCGGACAGCGAACGGATCAGGTCTTCATTGATATTGACCTGCCAGGCCGGGCCCAGCTTGACCTCGCAGCGCGCGCCGTTGCTGGAATACTCCACGGCCACCGGACAGGAACCCTGGCGATGCGGCGCCAGCAGCTCTTTCAGCCTGTTACCAGAAGACTGGCCGTTGCAGATCAACAGGATGCCGCGGGCATAACGGTTGCGCGCCTCATTGAGATCCAGAACATTCAGCGCTTCCAGCCGCAGCGAATTGTCGGCGCCGTTGCCGTTGTCGGATTCCGATTCGGCGCTGCGGTAACGCTGGCGGCCACGGATTTCCATGACCAGAAGCTCATCCTCGCGCAGCTTGTGGCGGAACCGGTCGAAGGCTTCACGGAACACCACGATCTCGTGTTTGCCGGTGTCGTCTGCCAGCAGCACGATGCCCATGCGACCACTGGCGGTGTTCTGTACCCGTACCGATAGCACCACGCCGGCCACCGTCACCGAACGTCCGGCAATATCACTGGCGGTCTGCAATTCGCCCAGCTTGCGGCTGACCATGCGCCGCACTTCTTCACGATAGACATTGAACAGATGATCGCTGTGGTAGAAACCCAGCGCCATTTTCTCGTTCTGCAGCAGTTCTTTTTTGCCCCAGCGCGGCACATTCGCCGGCGCTACCACGCGCGGCGCATCGACGGCATCGCCGAACAGGCTGTTCTGCGAAGCAGAGCGCATGGCCTGCTCTGCGGATTCCATCGCCAGACCGACGCAGGCCATCAGTTCGGCGCGGTTGTCATTAACGCTGTCAAAAGCACCGGCACGCACCAGGGATTCGACCACGCGGCGGTTGACCAGGCGCTTGTCAACGCGATGACAGAAATCGAACAGGTCCTCGAACGGGCCGCTGGCCTCGCGCACCTCGACAATGTGGTTGATCGCACCTTCACCGGTGCCCTTGATGCCGCCAAGCCCGTAACGGATGCGTTTGGTATCCACCGGCGCAAAACGGTAGCCGCCGGCGTTGACGTCCGGCGCCAAAACCTGAAGACCGTTTTCACGCGAGTCGTCGACCAGCTGCTGCACCTTGTCGGTATCGTTCATCACTGCCGACATGTTGGCCGCCATGAACGCGGCGGTATGGTGCGCCTTCATGTAGGCGGTGTGATAGGCCACCAGCGCGTACGCCGCGGCATGCGACTTGTTGAAACCGTAACCGGCGAACTTTTCCATCAGGTCGAACAGTTCGTCGGCCTTGGTCTGCGACAGTCCGTTTTTAGCCGCACCTTCGCGGAACAGGCCGCGGTGCTCAGCCATTTCTTCGGGCTTTTTCTTGCCCATCGCACGGCGCAGCAGATCGGCGCCGCCGAGGCTGTAACCACCGATGATCTGCGCCATCTGCATCACCTGCTCCTGGTACACCATGATGGCATAGGTCTCGGAGAGAATGCTTTCGACGCGGGGGTCGGGATAGTTGAAACGCTTGCCGTGTTTGCGCGCGCAGAATTCCGGAATCAGCTCCATCGGACCCGGCCGGTACAGCGCAACCAGCGCAATAATGTCGCCGAAGCGGTCAGGCTTGGCGCTTTTCAGCATATCGCGCATGCCGCGCGATTCAAACTGGAACACGGCCGAGGTATTGGCCTGCTGGAAAATCGCGTAAGAGGCCTTGTCGTCCAGCGGCAGTTTTTCGAGCTGCAGCGTCGAGGACGGATCCAGCTGGCGGATGTAACGCAGCGTCCAGTCGAGAATGGTCAGCGTGGTCAGACCGAGAAAATCGAACTTGACCAGACCGATGGCTTCGACGTCGTCCTTGTCGAACTGGCTCACTGCGGAGTTCGAAGCGTCGGCGACATACAGCGGACAGAAATCGGTGAGTTTTCCCGGCGCGATCAGCACACCGCCGGCATGCATGCCGACGTTACGGGTCATGCCTTCGAGCGTACCCGCCAGTTCCAGCAGCTCGGCGACTTCCTCTTCGTTTTTCTCGCGCTCGGCCAGCTGCGGCTCCATCTTGCGCGCCTCTTCCAGCGTGATCAGCTTGCCGGGCTGGAAGGGAATCAGCTTCGCCAGCTGGTCGCAGAAGTTGTAACCGAGGTCGAGCACGCGGCCGACGTCGCGCACCACCGCCTTCGCCGCCATGGTACCGAAAGTGGCAATCTGCGACACCGAGTCGGCGCCGTAACGCTGCTTCACATAATCGATGACGCGGTCACGGCCGTCCTGGCAGAAGTCGATATCGAAGTCGGGCATCGATACGCGTTCCGGATTGAGGAAGCGTTCGAACAGCAGGTTGTAGCGCAGCGGATCGAGATCGGTAATGCCCAGACTGTACGCCACCAGCGAGCCGGCGCCCGAACCACGGCCTGGGCCGACCGGCACGCCGTTGTTCTTGGCCCAGTTGATGAAGTCGGCAACGATCAGGAAGTAGCCGGGGAAACCCATCTGCACGATGGTTTTGGTTTCGAATTCCAGCCGTTCGCGATACGCAGGCTCCTGCTTTTCGCGCTCCGCGGCATCCGGATACAGTTCAGCGAGACGCGTCGACAACCCGTCACCGGCGCAGGTGCGCAGGTGCTGCTCCAGGCTGACACCTTCAGGCGTCGGAAAATGCGGCAACCTGCTCTTGCCCAGTGTCAGGCCCAGCGTGCAACGCCTGGCGATCTCCACCGAGTTCTCCAGCACTTCCGGTACATCGGCGAACAGCGCCGTCATCTCGGCCTGGGTCTTGAAATACTGTTCGGTGCTGAATTTCCGCGGACGGCGCTGATCGGACAGGATGTAACCCTCGGAGATGCACACCCTCGCCTCGTGGGCGCGGTATTCGTCAGGCTTGAGGAACTGCACCGGGTGGGTGGCCACCGCGGGCAGACCCAGCTCGCCAGCCAATTTCAGTGCGCGGCCGACATGCAATTCCACCGGCACCGAAGCCGCGCCGGCAGTCATCGCCTGCGGCCCCAGCCGCTGCACTTCCAGATAAAAACGTCCGGGGAAAAGCTGCGCCCAGTCCTGCGCGAGACGGCGCGCATTGTCCTCCTGTCCGGCAATCAGCGCCTGGCCGACGTCGCCCTGGTGTGCACCCGACAGTGCAATCAGGCCGCCGGTACCGATGTCCTCAAACCATGACTTCATCACTTCGGCACGGCCGCGATACTGGTTGCTGCGATACGCCCGGGTCAGCAATTCACAAAGGCGCAGATAACCCTCGTGGTTCTGCGCCAGCAGCAGCAGGCGGAAAGAATTATCTCGGTCGGTCTCGTTGCTGAGCAGCAGGTCGCAACCGATGATCGGCTTGACGCCGTTGCCGCGCGCCTCCTTGTAGAACTTGACCATGCCGAAGACGTTGCCGAGGTCGGTCAGCGCCAGCGCCGGCATGCCGTCGGCCTTGGCCGCAGCCACCGCATCGTCGATACGCACGATGCCATCAACGATGGAGAACTCGCTGTGCAGGCGGAGGTGGACGAACGACGGTTGCATAACGCGCTATTTTACGGTGTGGCGGCGCCGGGATTAATGCATGCGCGCAGGAATGTTTTAGGCCAATAAAATCCGCCACATAGCCAAGGCTGCTGCCCATAACGTACGCAGCAACCGGCGCTGCGCCGCGCAAATGCCGCATAATGCCGCGCATTCTACCGAGACCTGCATCCCTTACCGTCACCCGATGAAGCCCGCTCACACGACTTTTCACCAATTCAACGGCCTGCGTCACCATGTTCGCAGCTGGGGGCCGGCATCGGCGCCGCCGCTGTTCCTGCTGCACGGCTGGATGGATGCTTCGGCGTCATTCCAGTTCGTCGTCGATGAGCTGAAACGCGACTGGCATGTCATCGCACCCGACTGGCGCGGCTGCGGCCACTCCGGATGGTCAATCAACGGTTACTGGTTTCCCGACTATTACGCCGATCTCGATACCCTGCTGGCCATCTACTCGCCGGACGCACCGGCGCGGCTGGTCGGCCACAGCATGGGCGGCGTGATCGCCTGCACCTATGCCGGCATCCGTCCGCAACGGGTGGCACAGGTGATGTCGCTGGAAGGCTTCGGCCTGGCCCGCACCAGCCCGGGCGACGCACCCGCGCGTTACCGCCGCTGGCTCGATGAGATGACCGAGGAACCGCGCTTCCGCATCTACGGCTCCTACGATGCGCTGGCGGCGCGCCTGCAAAGCGACAATCCGCGGCTTACGCTGGAGAAAGCGCAGTTCATCGCCCGCGCCTGGGCCCACGAAACCGCCAGCGACAAGATTGAACTGCTGCATGACCCGCGCCACAAGCGCGCGAATCCGGTGCTGTTCAGGATTGATGAACTGATCGCCTGCTGGCGGGAATGTGCAGCGCCAGTGCAATGGGTATTCGCAAGGGATTCAAAAGGCACCGGTTATCTGAAAGACACGCCGGAACAGCTCGCCGAACGCAAAAACGCGTTTCGTGACTATCGCGAAAGCTGGATTGAAGAGGCCGGGCACATGATGCACCACGACCAGCCTGCGGCGGTCGCGCGCCTGATTGAAGCGTTTATCGACTGAAGCGGGAGCAAGGCTTCAGTCAATCCGGGACGCAGGCGCGCCCCGGATGATGCAAGATCAGTCCTGCAGGATGTGTGGATAGGCAAATCCGGCCGTCAGCAGAAACACAAACACCTTGCCGACAAACTTGATTTTTTCCGATCCGTTCATCTCACCGAACTTCTTGCCGCCGGGCGCCGCACTCCCCTGCGCAGCCTTGTTTTCTTCAGACATGGAAAACTCCTGTGATTAATGGGTTAAACAGGGTTGAAACAAGTTATTGAACAGATCCATCGCGTAATGCCAGCCCCGACAATCGCCGGAGCCGCGGGAGCAAGCCGCCCGTGCCACAACGATTGCTGACTACTATGCAGTCCTAGAAGTGCAGTTTTTGTGAAGCTTGCGTCATATTCGTTGGCCTGCAACACTGACGTTCCCCATTTAGCCCCTCAAATTATCCCGAGTATGCCGACTCCCCTACCTTCCCCGCTGCTGGGCGTTCTCGGCGGCATGGGCCCTCTTGCCACAGCAGACTTTCTGGCCAAACTGGTTGCCGAAACACCAGCCAGCTGCGATCAGGACCA
>Ga0209358_10002351_pt1 | contig 14447 bp, 14 predicted proteins | sample LauGreFa1BDMLBSN_2_FD_187574 | JGI IMG/M metagenome (GOLD analysis project Ga0209358, IMG submission 187574) | Freshwater lake microbial communities from Lake Michigan, USA - Fa13.BD.MLB.SN (SPAdes) (version 2) | ecosystem: Environmental > Aquatic > Freshwater > Lake | place: Lake Michigan, USA... | reverse complement strand
GATTCGGAAGATGTTGACTCTCGTCATGACTTAGGCGCGAACATCATTCCGGCTATGACTAGAGCTGGCCTTGCAAAAGTTTATGACTTTGCAAATAATGTTGTTCCAGGTGAGACTGAGCGCGACAAAGGTTATTGGCGTGATGTAGGAAGTATCGATAGCTATTTTGAAGCACATATGGATCTAGTTTCGCCACTACCTATTTTTAATCTCTATAACCGACAGTGGCCAATTCTCACCAATCCACCATCGCTGCCGCCAGCAAAATTTTCAGAACGAGGAATTGCCTTTGATTCAGTTGTTGGCGCGGGATCAATTATCTCTGGTGGTGAATTGCGTAGAACTGTTGCCTCCTATGATGTTTATGCTGGCCGTGACTCTGTCGTTGAGAGCTCAGTACTTATGCCAGCGGTACGAATAGGGGATGGAGCCCGAGTTAAAAATGCAATCTTGGATAAGAATGTAATCGTTGAACCTGGGGCCAGTATTGGATTTGATTTAGAGAGAGATCGCCAGCGCTTCACAGTTTCACCTGGCGGAATAGTTGTAGTTGGAAAAGGCGTAGTAGTTACGCGGTAATTTCATTGTTAATTTTGCAATGCGCTAGAATCTGCTCCTGAGTCAGAGCTGATTCAAATCCAATTATCTAATCGGAGTTATTCATATGCGTTTCGGAGTCCTTACAGGTGGCGGAGATTGTCCCGGACTTAATGCAGTCATTAGAGCGGTTGTACGTAAGGGCGAAAAAGAATATGGCTATGAGTTCATCGGTTTTCGCGATGGTTGGAAAGGTCCGCTAGAGGGGCTTACGATGCCACTAAACATTGCGGCAACTCGAGGAATTCTGCCACGAGGTGGAACAATTCTTGGATCATCTCGCACTAATCCTTTTAAGATTGAAAATGGCGTAGAGCGCATCAAAGAAAATCTTGCCAAGATGAATGTCGATGCTCTAATTGCAATTGGCGGAGAAGATACTTTAGGAGTCGCTACAAAATTAGATGCCTTAGGTGTAAAAGTTATTGGAGTACCTAAGACCATCGATAATGATTTGAATAATACTGATTACACATTTGGCTTTGATACCGCAGTTAATATTGCAGTTGAGGCAATTGATCGTCTTCACACCACTGCAGAGTCACATCACCGTGCGCTTATTGTGGAAGTTATGGGAAGACATGCGGGCTGGATTGCTCTGCATTCCGGACTTGCCGGCGGAGCTTCATGCATTCTCATACCTGAAGTTCCCTTTGATATCGATAAAGTTTGCTCTTATGTGAAATCTAGATTCGAACAATCTTATGCTCCTATTTTGGTAGTGGCAGAGGGAGCTCTTCCTAAAGATGGCGATTTAATTACTAAAGATTCCACTAAAGATGCTTTTGGCCATGTCAAACTTTCAGGAATTGGTGAGTGGCTAGCAAATGAGATTGAAAAGCGCACCGGAGCAGAGGCTCGCACCTCAATTCTTGGCCATATTCAACGAGGGGGAACGCCAACAGCATTTGATCGAGTTCTGGCAACGCGCTTTGGTCTACATGCCATAACTGCGGCTCATGAAGGAGATTGGGGCAAAATGGTGGCACTTCATGGAACGGCAATTAAGCGAGTTCCACTGGCCTCAGCTACTGAGAAGTTAAAGACGGTAGATCCAGCCCTACTAGCAGAGGCAGAAGTTTTCTTCGGATAATTGGCCGACGCCGATTGCCCTAAGTTGCCTACCCTTTGACCATGTCAATTGATTCTCTCTTTGATCCCGCCCTTAAGGCAGCGCAACAGCCTAATTGGCCAGATCGCGCTGAATTAGAGTTGGCAGTAAAAGAATTAAAATCGCTACCGCCTCTAGTTTTTGCTGGTGAATGCGATAACTTAAAGGAGAAGATAGCCCTAGCCGCAGATGGCAAGGCTTTTATGTTGCAAGGTGGAGATTGCGCAGAGACTTTTCTTGGGGCAACTGCAGACTCAATTCGAAACCGGATCAAAACTATTCTTCAGATGGCAGCAGTTCTCCAATATGGAGCAAGCCTTCCTGTAATAAAAGTTGGTCGAATGGCAGGCCAGTTTGCAAAGCCAAGAAGTAATGATTTGGAGACGAGAGGCGAAGTTTCCCTTCCTGCATATCGCGGGGATGCTGTAAATGATTTGGAGTTCACCCAAGAAGCCCGGCGTCCAAATCCGGCTCGACTAGTTAAGGTTTATCAGACCTCTGCCTCAACGCTAAATCTAGTGCGTGCTTTTACTCAAGGTGGCTTTGCGGATCTGCGTTTGGTTCATGAGTGGAACAAAGGTTTTGTTAAGGATTCTCGAATTGGTGTGCGCTATGAAGCTATGGCTAATGAAATTGGAAGAGCTCTTGATTTCATGAGATCTGCTGGGATTAATCCTGAGGAGTTTAAGACTGTTGATTTTTACTCAAGTCATGAGGCTTTAATACTTGAGTATGAGAAGGCCCTAACGAGGATCGATTCAAGAACTGGTAATGCCTACGATGTCTCAGCTCACTTTGTTTGGATAGGCGAGCGCACCCGTCAATTAGATGGAGCACATATTGATTTTGCCAAGAAGATTAAAAATCCAATTGGAGTCAAACTAGGGCCAAAGACAACTGCTCAGAGTGCACTAGAAATTATCCAAGCGCTTAATCCAGATAATGAGCCAGGTCGCTTAACATTTATTACCAGAATGGGCGCGCAAAATGTGCGTAGCGTCCTTCCAGGAATAATTGAAGCGGTAAATAAATCAGGCGCAAAAGTACTTTGGGTCTGCGATCCAATGCATGGCAATACTTACGAAGCTCCAAGCGGGTATAAAACCCGTAAATTCGATGATGTTCTAGATGAAGTTAAGGGTTTCTTTGAAGTTCATCAAAAGCTTGGAACTCATCCTGGGGGAATTCACATTGAATTAACTGGCGATGATGTAACTGAATGTGTCGGTGGAGGCGAGGAAATCTCGCATGAAGATCTTGCTACCCGATATGAGAGCGCTTGTGATCCAAGGCTTAACCACACACAATCTTTAGAGCTTGCATTCCTTGTTGCCGAGATGCTTCGCGATCGTTCATAGTATTTCCAAACGTAGATTAGGACAGTAGGGTTTGCACGTGTTGCTTCGTACCACTCTTAAAACTCCAGTAGGCGCTCTCTCTTTAATATCGCGCGAACATATCCTTATTGCTGCGGGCTTTACATCACAGGATGAACTTCTATCCTCGATCTCCAAGCAAGATAGGCAGTTAGAGAGTAAGAAAGTAAGTCAGATTCCAATAATTTCAGATTTGGTTTCTGATTACTTTGATGGAGACTTGAGAGCCCTTGATGGGATTAAGGTTGATCAAGAGGGTGAGAAGTTTTCACAATCAGCATGGCGGGTGATGAGAAAAATATCTCCAGGAAGAACTCTGACCTATGCCGATTTAGCAAAACGAGCAGGTTCAGAAGATGCGGTGCGAGCGGCCGGAAGTGCTTGCGCCCGAAATCTGATTGCCCTGGTTGTCCCTTGTCATCGAATTGTTAAAACAGGTGGGGCGCTAGGAAATTATGCTTATGGGTTGAAATATAAACAGTGGCTACTTAGCCATGAAGGCGCGCTTTAAAAGCTCCTGCAAGATAGCGCAAGCTCTCTCATTTGCCTCATCGTCAATATCCATATGCGTTACTAATCTAAGGTAGCTCTTTCCTAGCGCGCTTACCAACAGTCCTTTTTGTTTTGCATCCGAGGCAAATTCAAGTGCAGATACATTTGCTCCGGAGAGGTCCAGTCCAACAATATTTGTCTCTACAAAATCTGGATTGATAGTCGATGGCGCAGCGTTTGCGCAGGCTATAGCTAGCTGCTTAGCCTTTCTATGATCATCGACTAATCGAGAGATGTTGTGATCTAGTGCGTAATGACCAGCAGCTGCCAGAATTCCTACCTGTCGCATTCCAGCGCCATATCGCTTACGCCAAACTCTAGATGATGAGATGCGTTCTTTATTTGAGATCATTAAAGATCCAACGGGAGCTCCTAGCCCCTTTGAAAGACAGACGCTAATGGTTTCAAAGTACTTTCCATACTCACGTAGAGAAACTCCGGATGCAACGTGAGCGTTCCAGATTCTTGCTCCATCAAGATGGAGAAAGAGCCCTAACTCTTTTGCTTTCCTGCTTAGAAGGGCAATCTCCTCAATTGGTTGAATGCTTCCACCACCAAAGTTATGAGTATTTTCAATTGCAATAGCTGTAGTTGAAACTAGATAGGGGCCCGAGTCAGGTTTTGCTAAATCTAAAACTTGAGCAGCATTTAATAGCCCACGATCGGCAAGCCAGGTTCTGGTTGTAATTCCGCTAAAGGTTGCTGCCGCTCCTAGTTCAGCTCTAGCAATGTGAGAGTTTGTTTCACAGATTAACTCTTGCCCTGGAGATACTAGGGATCGAATAGCTAACTGATTTGCAAGGGATCCACTTGGGGTAAATAACGCAGCTTCTTTGCCAAATATCTCTGCAACTCTTTCTTCAAGTGAATTGACTGTTGGATCATCGGAGTAGACATCATCGCCAACTTCAGCGCTAGCCATTGCAGAGCGCATCTGTAATGAAGGTTTAGTTACAGTGTCAGATCTTAAATCGATTAGTTCTGTGCTATCTGCCATGAGCTAAGTCTTTCAGCTAGCCCTAGGCAATGAAAAGCGAGGCTGAACTATGGCAAGCATGGCAATTAGCACCAAGGTGCCACCGATTGCTAAACGAAGAGTAAAGGGCTCCATTCCATAAGCGAAAGAAAATAGAGCTGCAAAAACCACTTCCATGGTTAGTATCACTGCAACCTTAGTAGTTGAAATCCGAGCCTGAGACCAAGTTTGAATTACAAAGGCAATCGCTGTGGCAAATACAGCTGTAAAGATAACTACTGCCCAAACTTGAGTATCAGGGGGAGGGTTGAATCCATTAATTCCAGCAGGTATTGCCGATAGAAAGGCGCAGCCAATTAACTGCATGACCGTTAGCGCGTAGGCATCAAAGTTCTTGCTCCAGGCACCAAGCATGATGATATGAACTGCAAATAAAATTGCAGAGATAAATACTAGAAACTCTCCAATACCAACGCTCCACCCTTGAACAGAGAGAACTGCAAGACCAACTACCGCCAAAAGAATAAAGCCCCACATTGTCAGGGTAACTCGCTCTTTTAGTAATAATGCTGCAATTAAAGGGGTGATTACTACATAAAGGCCAGTGATAAATCCAGTTATAGCAGGAGTGGTGCGATCAAGACCTAGTGTCTGAAAAATATAACCAGAGCCCAGCGCCATACCAATTATGAAACCTTTACTAACTAGCTCTTTAGTAAAGAGTTTCAATACTTTAGGCTTGATAATTATCATTGCCAGAGCTGCAAAGATAAATCTCGAAGTCAGGAAGCTATAGACATCCTGCTGATCCAAAATGTCCTTCATCCATACAAAGGAAATACCCCACATTGCAGCTACTGCAAGAAGAGCCCAAGGAGCCAATTTAAGTTGCATTATTTATCTCTCATCTTCATTAGCATCGCGACTTCTCTTCCATGCTCGGGTTCTTCACCAGGGGTCTCTAGAATCAGGGGAGCATCAACAATAGCGGGGTGTGCCAGAAGTTCTGCAAATGGCTTCGTGCCAATCTCCCCATCTCCAAGATTTTGATGTCGATCTTTAAGTGAGCCAAGCACATCCATAGAGTCATTGGCATGAATTAGTTGAATTCTCTCAGAGCCTGCAACCTCCACCAACAAATCAATAGTTGCCTTCATCCCACCTTTGCTCTTTATGTCATGTCCTGCTGCAAAGACATGGCAGGTATCTAGACACACTCCCACTTTAGGATGCCACTCAAGGGCTTCGAAATAATTATTTAAATCCTCTAACCGTTTAACTAGTGATTGACCTTGGCCAGCGGTTGGTTCAAGCAGAAGCCAAGGATCTTGATCATCTAGCTCGCTAAGTATTGGCATCATGCCTTCGTGGATCTGCTTCCATGCCTTCTTGATATTTCCTTCATCAACTGCAGAGCCTGTGTGAATTACTACACCTCTAGCCTTTATCTCCCGTCCCCGCTTGAGGGAGTATTTTGTGGACGCAAGAGAGTTCTTATAGGTGCCTTCGGTCGGAGATCCTAAATTAATTAGAAATGGCGCGTGAATATAAGTTTCAATATCTAGTTCACTTGCCTTTTCAATGAATGCTTGATCAGCATCACTATTTGTCTCAGGCATGGCCCAACCTCTGGGGTTTGAAGCAAATACCTGAATTGCCTCTGCCTTTATTGTTTTGGCATATTCAATAGCTCGCTTTGCCATTCCACCAGAAGTTGGCACATGAGCACCAATTCTTGGTTTGTTCGCTGCTTTCGGCACTAAATCACCCTACAGTGATTGTGACTGTTGAGCCACGTTTTACTTTATCTCCCACTTTTGGTGAGATATTGGTGACAACTTTCGTCTTTTTATTGCCGACTTTCTTGACAACCACCTTTAAGTCAAGATCTTTAAGTGTATCTATTGCTTTTGCTTCGCTTAGGGAGAAGACATTGGGGATAAAAACAAATTGAGATCCCTTGGATACAGTTAACGTTATTACGCTTCCTTTATCGATATCTCCACCGCTTGGAATTTGACTAACAACTGCTCCAATTGGCAGATCTTCACTAAAGACATACTTAGTTTCAACCTCAAAGCCAGCTTCCGTTAACTCATTAAGAGCTTGTTCGCCGCTTTTTCCTTGATAGCTGGAAACTCCAACTTGCTCGACTCCTTTTGAGAGATAGAGAGTTACTTGGCTATCACGCTTTATGCGTTCGCCTGCTGCAGGACTACTTCGCATAATAAAGCCTTTAGGAAATTCACTTGAAAATTCTTCAATAATCTCGCCAACGACTAAGTTATTATCACTGATTAGTCCTTCAGCAATTTCAATTTTGAGTCCTTGAAGAGTTGGAACTATGTAACGCTCCTTACCCTTTGAAATTGTCACCTCAACTGTTCCATCTGGTGAAATGCGCCCGCCGCCAGCCGGACTTGATTTAATGACTCTATTTTCTGGGATGTCTTCACTAAATTCTTCTCGCTCTACCTTTAGATCAAGGCCAAGGTCTTCTAGCTCACTAGTTGCTTCCTTAACAGTAAGGCCTGCAAGAGATGGAACAATTACCTTTGAACCAGGACCTACGATTACATACCAAATGCCAATTCCAAGAGCGATTGCGATTAGTGCTGCTATCTGACGATTTCGTTTGACTCGTTTAGAGAGCGCCTTCTTAGCAATTGAAGAACTCTTCTCTTTTTTCACGGCAGCCTCCTGGTTTTTAGGAATTTCCACTTCACGATCTTTATCTCTACGAAGGCGTTTTGCGCCATCTCTTTTTCCTGCTTCCTTTATAGCAAGTGGTGGCAGGTCAAGCTCGAGACTTAATTGCCTTTTGCGCGGATCTAACTTTTCAGAGAGTTCGCGCAGTTTCTCAAGCATTACTACTGCATCCCTTGGACGTTTATCAGGATCTATGTCAGTAGCGGAAAGGACTAGCTGATCAATTTCTACTGAGAGTCCGGGTTTTAGCGTTGAAGGAGCAGGCACTCGTTCGTTTACATGCTTGATTGCAACCTGAACTGGATCTTCTCCCTGATAGGGCTTCTGGCCAGTGAGAATTTCAAAGAGAACAATTCCAAGTGAGTAGATATCACTTTTAGCATCTGCAACTCCCCTTTGAACCTGCTCGGGAGAGAGATATGAAACACTTCCTAGAATCACACTAGATTCCGCAGTCATAGTGTTTCCAAGAAGTGCGCCTCTAGCTAAACCAAAGTCAGCAATTTTTATGCGACCTTCTTTTGAGACTAAGATGTTTTCAGGTTTTATATCTCTATGAACAATTCCTAACTTATGCGCAGCAGCAAGAGCGCTTGCAACTGGTGTAATGATGGATAAGGCACGCTCAGGAGAAAGTGAGCCCTGCTCGATTAGGTAATCTCTTAGCGTTGCACCTTCAATTAACTCCATAACAATAAAGACGCAAGGAGATCCACCTTGATTCCACCCTTGATCCAATACTGCAACGATATTGGGGTGAGAAAGTGATGCAGCAGCTTTGGCTTCTCTTATAAATCGAGAGACAAATTGCTCATCTTGGGCAAGATGAGAATGCATTATTTTTACTGCAACTTGGCGATCCAGTCTTAAATCTATCGCTGCATAAATTGTTGCCATTCCGCCAGAGCCAACAACGCGGGTTAGCTGATAGCGCCCATCGATAATTTCTCCAATTAACTCCGACACGTGGAGATTTTAGATGAAAGTTGCTCCATCAATGCGAATAGTGGCGCTATCGCGAGTGTTGTCTGCAACAAAGTGGTAATTCTCTCTCATCTGCCAGATCTCCATCTCTTTTTCAATGGATTCGCCATCTCTTTGTAAGACTCTTTGTAAGCCAACCTGAGCAGAGATATCAATCCAAATCAGCTCATCTAGATACTTTCTAACAACCCTCTGGCCCGAACCCACACCTTCTAGAATTAATATCTCTGGAAAAGTGAAGTCCAGCAGCGGGCCAAACTTTGATTCAATCCAATTATATTTTCGATATTGAAAACTCTTTCCTTTAGAAACTGGAGAGCAGATGCTTATATCTAAAACTTTACCTAGCGCTGGAGTTAGCGAGTTTTGCCAACCATCATAGAGATCATCCATATGAACAATCTCAATACTTGAATCTTGAATGTTCTCTTTAAGGCGATTGGCTAGAGTTGTTTTACCAGCTCCAGCAGGTCCATCTATTGCAACTATTCGTCCAACATTGCCTATTGCTCTACCCTTTTTAATGCTTGTGATGATTTCAGTAAGTGAAGGCTGATTCATATTAGATTTGTTCAGCACTCTTAGATAATTTCTTCCAACGCTTTAGCCCAAAGACGGCGATTATTGTAAATACGCCATAGAGCAATGCAGTGAACCAATAGCCTTGATTTGCATAGTGATAAGTTCCAAAAATATCAATCACAATCCAGGCAATCCAAGTCTCATTTCTCTGAAGCACCATTGCAGTCTGTGCCAGAGTGCTTGAGATAAGTAAGAAGGAATCTGGAAGTGTTGCAGCAGCGCCGTTGCTTTCAAGTATTGGCGCAGTAAGAAGCCAAGATGCCACTAAAGCGATAAGCCAGATTAATCTCTCCTTATTATTCATGTACCTAGGGATAACGCCAGTCTTATTCCATCCCAGCCAACCCCAGATTCCTGCGGCGATGAAAACAAATTGGAGTAGCGCGCTAGCAATTAGATCTACTTGATAGAAGAAGATTGCATAAAGTGATGCGCTAACGAGATACCAGGGCCAGGTCATTCTTACTCCGCGCGCCCCGAGAAGGACAGCAGTAAATGAAGTGATTACTGCGCTTAACTCCAAGGCCGATACTTCATAGCCCCAAGCTGTGAAAATGGTAAACATGATTAAACTCCCTTCCAATTCGCATTACCGAACTGGTCTTTCGGTCGACCTTCGAAGAGGTCCTCTCAGCCAACTTTTGGCTCCCGATTAGTGGAACAATAGCATTAGCCCATGTTGAAGTTCGGTTATTTTGCAATGCTCACCTTCACAGTTGTCGGTTCATTCTGGCTGGAGATCTTTCTTAAAGTTGGAGTATTGCGAAGAATTAAGCGAGCGATGCTAGCAATTCTTCCTACTGCAGCTATTTTCTTAACTTGGGATTATTACGCAGTCACCTCTAGGCATTGGTTCTTTGATAGAGAGCAGGTTATTGGAATCTTTGGACCTGCTGGGATTCCGCTTGAAGAGTTCCTTTTCTTCATCGTAGTTCCTCTAGCTGCTTTAATGACAATAGAAGCAGTGAGACGGGTAAAGCCTCATTGGAATTATGGTGATGAGCGATGAGTTACACCCAACTAGCCCTTCTTTCAGTTCCACTAGTTATTTTATTTGATTTTTATATAACTAAATCTAGAGTTTTATCAAGAAAGAGTTTCTGGAACGCCTACGCAATCATGCTTTTTTTTCAAATCATTACAAATTGGTGGTTAACCTCCAGAGGAATAATTACCTATGACCCTGATGTAATAGTTGGGGCACGAATTGCCTCTGCTCCAGTTGAAGATCTATTCTTTGGATTTTCTATGATTGTTATGGTTATCTCACAGTGGATTTATTGGGGAAGAAGGGGAATACAAAGAAACTAGCGAGAAGCTAGCGCTGAAAAATAAGCAGGAAGCGCCGTTCTTACTCGCCGAAAATTAGAAGTCTTAGCGCGCTTGGTAAAAATTTGATAATCAATTTTCTCAACCTCATCGACAATTCCGCAGTAGAGCTCACTTGCTGCTCTAATGCACGCCCTTGCATCCGGACTTAGTAGCTCTATTCCAGCATCAGCCTCGCTCTGTAATTGACGCACCCTTGCAATCTGAAACTTGAGCGCTTGGATAATTTCAGGGCGAAGTTGCCTTGCCTCTAGCATCTCGCGATTAACGCCAAATGAGGCTAGCTCTGCCATTGGTAGATATATTCGTCCGCGTTCTAGATCCTCACCTACATCTCTGATGAAGTTGGCTAATTGAAAGGCTATTCCTAACTTCTCAGCCGGAGCGAGCGCCTCAGATTTCTTTCCCTCAACTGTTCCCAGAACATGAACCATCTGGAGCCCAATTACTGCAGCAGATCCATAGACATACTCCATCAAGTCTTCATATCTTTCGTACTGGGTTACAGATAAATCCATTGCCATGGAGTGAAGAAATGCTTCAAAGTAAGAAATTGGAATGTTAAAACGCTGCACTGTATCAACCAGAGCTCGTCCGACATGATCGCTGCTTCGCCCCATAGAAATGTCGGATAAGAGTTGATCACTCCACCTTCCAAGTTCATCTACTTTTTCTTGGTGAGTAAGAGTTGATGCCAGATCATCGACAATCTCATCGGCATACCGAGCAAATCCGTATAGCGCATGAACATGTGGGCGCTTAGCTTTTGGAAGAAGGAGAGTAGCTAGGTAGTAAGTCTTTCCATGAAGAGAGTTGAGTCTTTTGCACTCCAAATAAGATTTGCGTAGCTCAGGATCATGGATTCCAGCAGCGCTTAACTCATCCATATTTACTTTACTGGTCCAACAATTCTCTCTGCTGCAAGTCTTCCTGAGATTAGAACCATTGGAACTCCGACTCCAGGTTGGGTGCCGCTTCCAGTAAAGACCACATTCTCATATCCCTTTGCCATATTACTTGGCCTAAAAGGTCCGGTTTGCAGGAAAGTATGCGCGCTTGCAAATGGCGCACCTCTTTCCATCCCCATCTCTTGCCAATCGAGGGGAGTTGTTACATGTTCTACCTCAACTGAGTCTGCAAAATCTTTATATCCCCGCTCTTGCATCGTGGCATACATTTGATCTTTATAAACGTTCTTCATCTTCTTCCAATCAATATCAGCATCAAGATTTGGCGTAGGAAAGAGAATGTAATAACTATGTTTTCCACTTGGGGCAAGGCTTGGATCATCTTTTGAAGGTAGAGTCACCAAAAGGCTTGGGTCGCTCATCAATTGCTTTTTAGTAATTAGCTCATCAAAGACTCCATCCCAGGAGTGGCCAAAGTGAATATTGTGATGAGCTAAATGATCATAACTCTTGGAAGAGCCAGCCAAGATGGTTACACAAGATGGTGAGTAATTGAGTCGTTTAACTGATAGCGGAGTTTTTCCTAGTAAATCTCGCCAAGCCACAGGCAAATCAGGATTTAGCACCACAACATCACATTCAATTCTCTGGCCATCACTAGTTATTACAGCACTTGCCCTAGATCCAATCTTTTCTACCTTTGTCACTGTGGTGTTATATTTAAAAGTCACGCCATGTTTCTCGGCAGCTCCTGCTAGCGCTCTTGGAACCGCATGCATTCCACCTTTAGGAAAGAAAACTCCATTTACTGAATCCATATAGGCAATAACTGCATAGATAGCAAGTGCTTGCTGGGGCGAAACCCCGGCATACATCGCTTGAAAAGAATAGACGCGTTGAGTTCTAGGATCTTTTAGGAATTGAGAAACTTTAGGAGCAAGCTTTCTAAAGCCACCAAGAGCAATTAATCGAGCAAGATTAGGAGTTAGCAGGTTTAGGGGAGAGTCAATATTTCTATCAATAAAGTCATTCATCTCATACTTATATAACTTGGTAACAAATTCAACATATCTTCGATAGCCAGCAGCTTCATCTGCACTAATATTTTTTGCAATCTCTGCTTCCATCTGTTCTGTATTTGCATGAACATCTAATTGAGAACCATCGGCATAAAAGGCTCGATATAGTGGCTTGAGCGGCATCAGATCTAGCCAATCTTCTAATTTCTCTCCAACACATGCCAGAGCATCGGCAATTAGATCAGGCATAGTTAAAACACTTGGTCCAGTATCAAATGAATATCCATCTTTTTTCATTAATCCATTTCGACCACCAGGAACCGCTTCACGCTCAATCACAATTACTTCTCGCCCAGCTCCGGCAAGCCTTAGCGCGCAACTAAGGCCAGCAAGTCCAGCACCGACAACTACTACTCGGTCTGTTTTTCCCTTAACTTTTCGCATTTAAAGACTCCGTTGCGTTGCAATAGTTGCCATCTCTTCTAATACAGAGAGAATACTTGTCTCAACTTGGCTATCTCGCAACGCAGAAATGGCTCTATCCCGAAGTTCTGTGATGAGCTTCTCAACTTGGGCAACCGCTCCAGAGCTAGAAATAATTTCTTGAAGCTCAAGAATCTGTGTTTTATCAAGACCTTCATCTCCAAGTGAGTCAGTTAGAAGCTCTCGCTCTTGTTTGCCTACTGCCTGCATGGTGAGGGCAATTAGTACCGTTCGCTTTCCCTCTCTTAAATCATCACCTGCTGGTTTTCCTGTCACCTCTGGATCCCCAAATACACCAAGGAGATCATCACGTAATTGAAAGGCTTCACCGAGTGGAAGTCCAAATGATGAGTAGGCACTCATGAGTTCCTTTTTTCCAGAAAGCGCTGCGCCAAAGTGAAGTGGGCGTTCAATTGAGTATTTACCTGACTTATATCGAGCAACTTTTAGAGATCTATCAATACTAGTTGTGGCAAGCGCGCCCTCTAAAACATCTAAGTACTGGCCAGCCATCAATTCATCTCTCATATCTGCAAAGACTGATTGCACTTGAAGAAATTCATCGCCGCTTATTCCAGATTCCACCAATAAGCGATCGGCCCAGACCAGAGCCAAATCACCCATAAGAATTGCGGAGGAACTTCCAAATCTTTCAGAACTACCTTTGTATGAAGAATCTTGGTGATATTGCTGAAACGCTTTATGTATTGCTGGTTTATTTCTTCTAGTATCAGAGCCATCCATCACATCATCGTGAATAAGTGCGCAGACGTGAACTAACTCTAAGGATGTGCAGGCACGCAGTATCTCCTCGCGCGCTTCTGCTCCGCTTCCTAAATAACCTAAATAGGCAAAGATTGGCCGAAATCTCTTTCCACCTTGGGTAATAAAATCTGACATTGCCTTTGCTACTGGCACTAGCTCTGGGCCAATATCAAGAAGCGCAGCGCTTCTTGCAACGGTAAATGAGGCCAAGGTCTTATCTATCTCGGCGCGAAGCTGGGATAGGTCAGGAGATTTCACGGCGCAACGGTACCCTCCCGCTATATGAATAGTGCGCCTACCTTCTCTGTTGAGTTCTTTCCGCCTAAAGATCAGGCAGGAGAGGAGCGTCTCTGGAGCGCTCTAAAGGCTCTTGCAGTCTACAAACCTGATTTTGTTTCAGTTACATATGGAGCAGGTGGTTCAACTAGAGATCGCACGGTAAGAATTACCTCAGAGATCACAGCAAGAAGTGGAATTTCAACAATTGCACACCTAACCTGTGTTGGCTCTAGTAAAGATGAATTAATTGAGATTCTCAATCAATACAAAGCCTCTGGAATTAAGTCAATCCTTGCACTTCGCGGCGATCCAAAAGGTGGACCTGGCGTGAAATGGGAGAGTACAGCTGGAGGCTTTGATCATGCAGACAAGTTAGTAACTCTTGCATCAAGTATGGGCTTTGAAGTTGGGGTTGCAGCATTTCCTGATGGCCATCCAGCGTCAATGGGAAATTTCGAACAAGATATAAAAGTACTTCTTGAGAAGGAAAGATGCGGGGCAAGTTTTGCTACTACCCAATTCTTCTTTGATGTTAAGGGTTATATCAACTTAGTAGATGAGATAAGAGCTAGAGGTTCAAAGCTTGATATCTATCCTGGAATTCTTCCTATAACTAATTTTGCTCAATTAAAGAAAATGAGTGAACTTGCAGGCTCGCCAATCCCAAGTGAAATTCAAAGAAGAGTTGAGGCAGCAGGAGATAGCCCAGAAGAGGTAGTTAAAGTTGGTATTGAAATTGCAAGTGAGCTATCTAAAGAGCTTCTAGATTATGGAGTA
>Ga0209358_10002350_pt1 | contig 14448 bp, 9 predicted proteins | sample LauGreFa1BDMLBSN_2_FD_187574 | JGI IMG/M metagenome (GOLD analysis project Ga0209358, IMG submission 187574) | Freshwater lake microbial communities from Lake Michigan, USA - Fa13.BD.MLB.SN (SPAdes) (version 2) | ecosystem: Environmental > Aquatic > Freshwater > Lake | place: Lake Michigan, USA... | reverse complement strand
CAACACGCCCTCGACCACGGGCGTGTCTTGCCTGAAGGGCAACAAGCCCTCGTTGACGCCCACCAGCATCACATGGGGCCACTCCAAACCTTTGGCGGCATGCAATGTGGACAGCGTCACCACGTTTTGGTCGCTCTCGCGCTCGCTCAGCGTCGACAGCAATGAAATGGTTTGGGCCACCTCCAGCAGGTTTTTGCGCTCGGACACCAAGCTCACCCCAGCCGCGTCATCAACCGTGCCGCCACAGCGCTGGGCCATCCATTCGCAAAAGTCCAGCACATGGCCCCAGCGTGCAGCGGCCATTTTGTCGGTGTCTTCTTGGTCATGCAGATGTTGCTCGTAACCGATGTCTTTGAGCCAGTCCATCAAAAAGCGCTGAGCGTCTTCAGCGCCTTCGGTGTGGCGGGCCCGGTATTGCAAGTCATTGACGCTGCGGCCAAACTCATGCAGTGACGCCACGGCCCTGGCGCTCAGCACACTGCCCAAGCTGTGGCTGAACAAAGCTTCAAACAGGCTCAGCTTGTATTGGTTGGCAAATTGCCCCAGCTGCTGCAAGGTTTGGTGCCCCACGCCGCGCTTGGGCGTGGTGATGGCGCGCACAAAAGCCGGGTCGTCGTCGTTGTTGACCCACAGGCGCAACCAAGCGCACAGGTCCCTGATTTCAGCTCGGTCAAAAAAACTTTGCCCGCCTGAAACTTTGTAAGGAATGCTGGCTTTTCGAAAAGCCTTTTCCAAAACGCGCGATTGGTGATTGGCGCGGTACATCACACAAAAATCGCGCCACTCATGCGGTGAGCCCGTGCTGCTGGCGCCATCGGCCGCACGCAGGGACTGAATGCGCGCCACCACCCTCTCGGCTTCGTGCTCTTCGTTGTCGGCGTCGACCACCCGCACAGGTTCACCTTCACCCAACTCGCTGAACAAGGTTTTGGGAAAGAGTTTGGGGTTGGGCCGAATCACATTGTTGGCAGCCCGCAAAATGGCGCGGCTGGAGCGGTAGTTTTGTTCCAACTTCACCACCCGCAAACGGGGGAAGTCATCGGGCAGTCGCTTGAGGTTGTCCAGTGTGGCGCCGCGCCAGCCATAAATGGACTGATCGTCATCGCCCACAGCGGTCAGGCACTGGCGCTCACCGGCCAGCAATTTGAGCAATTCATATTGGGTGGCGTTGGTGTCTTGGTATTCGTCCACCAACCAATGGCTGATTTGGTTTTGCCATTTGTCGCGCACGTCAGGGTGGTTTTGCAGCAACTTCAGCGGCAGACCAATCAAATCGTCAAAGTCAACGCTTTGGTAAGCGCTCAGGCGCTCTTCGTAGCGCGCCATGATCCGGGCGGTGATGCGCTCATTGTCATCTTGCGCTTGGGCTTCGGCCATTGCGGCATTGAGCCCCATGTTTTTCCACAGGCTGATGGCCCATTGCCATTGGCGTGCAGTCGCGGCATCGGTGGTGCCGCCGGCGTCTTTGAGCAAACTGGTGACATCATCGCTGTCCAAGATGCTGAACTGGGGCTTGAGTCCCAAGGCGGCCCCGTCCTGCCTCAATATCCGCACCCCCAAAGCGTGAAAAGTACAAACAGTGACTTTTTGTGCGGCTTTGCCAATGAGCTTTTTGGCGCGCTCGCGCATTTCGGCCGCTGCTTTGTTGGTGAAGGTGATGGCGGCAATCGCACTGGGGTCCACCCCAGACTGGATCAGCAGCGCCAGTTTGTGGGTGATGACGCGGGTTTTGCCCGAACCTGCACCGGCCAAAACCAAGCAAGGGCCTTGCAAAATGTGGACAGCTTCGAGTTGGGCGTTGTTCAGGCCAGTTGACATGCAGATGACACGCGAGGGCAAAGCGTTTGATCATAGCCGGGCACAATGCCATCCATGGCAACTGTTTTGTGGGTCACCCTTCCTTTCTTCGCTTTGGTGTTGGCTGGTTTTGTGGCGGTGCAGCTCAAATTTCTGAGCATGGATGCCATACCAGGCCTGAATAGCTTTGTATTGTTTTTCGCCCTGCCGTGCTTGCTGTTTCGCTTTGGCGCCAACACCCCCATTGCCCAGTTGTTGGATGTGCCCTTGTTCATCACTTATGCGATTTGTGGTTTGCTCATGGTCACCTTTGTCGTGGCTTGCAGCTTGAACGATCGCATTCGGTGGAACGACGCATCCTTGGGAGCCCTGGTCGCGGCCTTTCCCAACACCGGTTTTTTGGGCGTGCCTTTGTTGGTGGCCTTGCTGGGCCCGAGCTCTGCCGGCCCGGCCATCGTGTCCATCATTGCTGATTTGCTGTTCACTTCGTCCTTGTGCATCGCCTTGTCCCGATTGGACAGCGCAGGTGAACACGGTTTTCGCCATGCGGCGGTCAACGCGGTCAAGGGGGTATTGGCCAATCCCATGCCTTGGGCCGTGTGTTTGGGTGCATTGTTTTCTGCCAACGAGTGGCATTTGCCCGAGGCGGTTGACAAAACTTTGGGGCTGTTGGCAGACGCGGCGTCCCCGGTGGCTTTATTCACCATTGGTGCGGTACTCGCACGTTCACATGCGCGCGCCCGCATGAGCCAGCAGTCTGTCACTTTGATGCGCGACTATTTGCCTGTGGCCGTCGTCAAATTGGTGCTGCACCCCATGCTGGTGTTGCTGGTGGGAACCAGTGCCATTCAAATGGGCGTGGCCCTGGACCCCTTTGCTTTGATGGTGGTCGTTTTGGTTGCCGCTTTGCCCAGTGCCAGCAATGTGTCCATGCTGGCCGAACGCTTGGGGGCCAACAATGGACGCATCGCTCAAATCATTTTGGTCACAACCGCCTTGGCGTTTTTGACTTTTTCTGGCGCGGTGGTGTTGCTCAAGCCGTGAGGCTTTAAATCACCAAAGGATCGACGTCGATGGCCCAGCGCAACACCTGGCGGTGGTGTTGCCGAGCCGATCTGAGCAAGGGCTGCCATGCGGTTAAAAAGGCTTGCAAGGCGGTGCGAGAAGTGCCTTCGACCAACAGTTGGGCGCGCTCGATTTGGGCCACGCGCTGAATGCCCAAAGGGACCGGTGGGTACAAGGTGAGCTGATGGGCACTTGGCAAATCCGCCGCCAATTGGGCCACAGCGGTTAAATAGGCTTGGGCCGCTTCTTGTGTCCGCGCCTCAGCGCGCAGCAAGGCCTGAAAGCTAAACGGTGGCATGCCGGCCTGGGCCCGCTCTTGCAGTTGATCTTGTGCAAATTGGGGGTAGTCGTGGCGCTTCAAGGCGTCAAACAAGGGGTGTTGTGGAAAGAAGGTTTGAACCCACATTTCGCAAGCGTGGCCTTCTTGACTTGACCATTGGGCATCTCGGCCAGCGCGGCCAGCGGCTTGCATCAGCAGGCTGAACAAGCGCTCAGGGGCGCGAAAGTCGCTGGAGAACAAAGCGCCATCGGTGTCAATGGCCGCGACCAGGCTGACGCGGCGAAAGTCATGGCCTTTGGCAATCATTTGCGTGCCCACCAGCACATCGACCTCACCCGCATGCACTTGTGCCAACTGTGCCTCCAAGGTCCCTTTGGCACGGGTCGAGTCGGCATCGATGCGGGCAATGCGCGCTGCCCCACCGCCGGGCCGAACCACCCCTTCCAGCTGAGCGGCCAAAAGCTCCTCCAACTGTTCTGTGCCGCGACCCATGGCCCGCACATCGGTATCGCCACATTCGGGGCAGGCACGCGGCACCGCTTGGGCAAAGCTGCAGTGGTGACACCGCAAACTGCGATCCAGTTTGTGAAACACCTGAAATGCACTGCAGTGCGGGCATTGGCTCTTCCAGTGGCACGAAGGGCAGTGCAGTACCGGTGCATAGCCACGGCGATTGAGCAGCACCAACACTTGTTGACCCATGGCGATGCGCTCGCGCATGGCGTCCAGCAACACCGCCGAAAAAATGGTCCGTCGAGGCTGGCGGTTCATGTCCACCCTCCGCACCCAGGGCAATGCACTCTCCCCCACCCGCGCGGGCATGTGCAGCCGCACATAGCGCCCCGCTGGCTTGTCCTCGCTGGCGGGTCGGCTGTGGTGCCAACTCTCCAGTGAAGGCGTGGCCGAACCCAGCAGCACTTTGGCGCCCTCGAGTTGGCCGCGGTAAATGGCCAAATCGCGCGCCGAGTAGCGCGCCCCCTCTTGTTGCTTGTAACTGGGGTCGTGTTCTTCATCGACCACAATCAGGCGCAAATGGGGCAATGAAGCCAGCACCGCCATGCGGGTGCCCAGCACCATGCGCGCTTGACCGCTGTGGGCCGCCAACCAACTGGCCAGTCGCTGGGCTGGCGTCATGGCGCTGTGCATCGCGACCACGCAACCCTGCCCCAACCAAGGTTCAAATCGCTGGCGAAAGCGTTGCTCCAACTGGGGCGTGAGGTTGATTTCGGGCACCATCACCAAGGCTTGTGCCATGGGCTCAGCCTGTAATAAGCGTTGAACCGCTTGCAAATACACCTCGGTTTTGCCACTGCCGGTGCTGCCAAACAACAAAAATGGGCCTTTTTGATTTTCAATTTGTCCCAATACGGCTTCTTGTTCTGTGGTCAGTGCCAGGCCTTGGGGTGCGGCGGCCAAGCCTGTTTGTGATGACACATCAGGAATCGATGGGTCGATGCCTTGGACTTTTCCTTTTGCGCTGCCGCTTTGACGCTGAAGGCGGCGCGTCAACTGCACCGGGCTGAGCTCGCGCAAAGAAGGCGGCAGGGCGGCCAAAGCGACTTCGCCTTCGCTGCGCTGGTAGTAGCTGGCGGTGAAGCGAACCAAGGTTTGCCAACTTGGCTTGAGGGGCTGTAAACCTGCCAAGACACCTGCAATGTTGCGCAAGCGAACAGGTTTGCCGGGATTGGTCTGCTCTGCTGTATCGGGCGGCGGTGGCCACACGATACCCAGCAGTTCGCGTTGGCCCAGTGGGACGCGAACCAAGGTCCCCAGCGCAAGTGCCTCCTCACTCAAATAGGTCAAAGGCCCGCCAATGCCGCTGTGCGCTGGGGTTTGGACCAAAACGGACAGGTGGACGGGCATGGCGATGGGTTTGTGTGCGGATGGTCAAGCGATGGACATGAAATCGGGTTTAAGTGCTTGATTTGCAAGCGCTTTGAACTAACCCCAAGATTCTGTGGATAACTTTGTTGATATCTTGCATTTCAGCCGCTCAAACCCTTGTCTGGCAAGGCTTTGAACAGAATGCCCGATTTTCAGGCAGTTCTTCAGCGCTATATGAATCAATGACTTAGGGGAATTTCAAGGGGCGAAAAAAAGAGCGGTCTCCAAACACGGGCTTACTGCACCGCAACACAAATTTTGTGCATAAGTCAAGTCTCCCGACGAAACTTTGTTCGTAAAAGTGACCCAAAACATCATTTTTTCCGCAAAAACCGTGAGTGGCTGTGCACCGCATCCACCAAGGCGCTGACATGCTCGGGTGGGGTGAACTGGCTGATGCCATGACCGAGGTTGAAAATGTGCGTGGGGCCGGTGGTGGTGGTGTCGGTGTGGGGCTTGCCAAAGCTGTCCAACACGCGATGGACCTCGGTGGCGATTTGCGCGGGCGGCGCAAACAGGATGTTCGGGTCGATATTGCCTTGCAGCGCTTTGCCAGGGCCGCCGACATCACCGCCCACCAAACGCCGCGCAGTGCCCAGGTTCATGGTCCAGTCCAAGCCCAGCACCTCACAGTCCAGGTCTTTCATCTCGGGCAGCCACAAACCGCCGCCTTTGGTGAAAACCAAGCGTGGAATCACCGCGCCGTCATGGCTGCGCTTGAGTTGCGCCAACACGCGGCGGGTATAGGCCAGGCTGAATTCTTGGAAGGCACCATCGGCCAGCACGCCGCCCCAGCTGTCAAACACCATCACCGCTTGGGCACCAGCTTCGATTTGGGTATTCAAATAGAGGGCCACGGCGTCGGCGTTGATCGCCAAAATGCGGTGCATCAGGTCGGGGCGGCTGTACATCAGGCTTTTCACCAAACGGTAGTCGTCCGAGCCGCCGCCTTCCACCATATAGCAAGCCAGCGTCCAGGGGCTGCCCGAAAAACCAATCAGCGGCACGCGGCCGTTCAAGGCTTTGCGGATGCTGGTGACCGCGTCAAACACGTATTGCAGCTTGTGCATATCGGGCACGGCCAATTCGGCCACGGCGGCTTCGTCGCGCACCACTTTCGCAAATTTGGGGCCTTCGCCTTGGGCGAATGACAGGCCCAAACCCATGGCGTCGGGCACGGTCAGGATGTCGGAGAACAAAATCGACGCGTCCAGCGGGTAGCGGTCCAGCGGCTGCAGGGTGACCTCGGTGGCGTAGTCCACATTGGTGGCCAAGCCCATGAAGCTGCCGGCCTTGGCGCGGGTGGCGCAGTACTCGGGCAAATAGCGACCGGCTTGGCGCATCAGCCAAACGGGGGTGTGGTCGGTGGCCTGACGCAAGCAGGCTTTGAGGAAGGTGTCGTTGAGGAGTGGTGCGTTCATAAAGCTTATTGTGGCAGGGCAGTTCGGGGCTATGACTCCGGGTCTTCTCGATGTGCTCAGCATCTGGGTCAACGCTGTTTCAGGGTGTTGAGGACCAGGGTTGGGCTGAGCAATTCAGACAAGACTTGTGGCGGTTTTCCCGGCTGGTAAAGCACGTAGACAGGTACACCGCTGCGCCCCAATTCGGACAAGGCGCGGGTGATGGCCGGGTCACGACGCGTCCAATCGGCCCGCATCAGGGTGGTCTGGCTCTGCGCAAAACCGCGCAAAACCTCGGGCTGGTTCAGGGTGGTTTGTTTGTTGAGTTGACAAGTCACACACCAAGCGGCTGTGAAATCGACAAAAACTGCTCGACCCTGCTTCAACTCTGCTTCGACGGCGGTCGGTGACCAGCTTTGCCAAACCGATTCCGCCGCCCGGCCCGACGCTTCAGGCGCATTCAAGCGGGGCCAAACGAGTCCTGCGCTGGCCACACATGCCAGCAGTGCCACCGGCCCAAGCCAACGGCGCAGGGACTGGGGCAAGTGCCAGGCCCATATCAAAGCGCTCACGGCCAACAAGACAAGCAGCATGGCCATGGCCGCGTCCAAACTGGTTTGTTGGCCCAAAACCCACAACAGCCACACCACCGTCACCCACAAGGGGAAAGCCATCAGCGTTTTGAACACACCCATCCAGGCGCCTGGCCGGGGTAAAAACTGGCCCAGCGCGGGCCAATGGCTGAGCAGCGCATAGGGCAGGGCCATGCCCAGGCCCATGGTCGCCAAAACCGCCAAGGCGCTCGGCCAGGTTTGGCTCAGGGCCCAACCCATGGACACCCCCACAAAGGGTGCCGTGCACGGAGAAGCCAGCCCCACTGCCAATACCCCTGAGGCAAATGCATTGATGCTTGAATGGCGCGATTGCCAACCGCCCCAAGCGGCGGGCCAGATGTTTCCCCATTCAAACAAACCCATCAAATTCAGCGCGAGGGTGGTGAACAGCAAGGTCAGGGCGCTGACAAACAGCGGGGACTGCAACTGAAATCCCCAGCCGAGTTGCTCACCGGCCGCTCGAAACATCAACACCGCTGCACCCAGGGCGACGAAAGTGAGCACCACCCCAGCGCTGTAGGCCATCCCATCCCAACGCCGTTGCTGAGCGTTTTGCCCCGGCAAACCCAAAGCCACCACCTTGATGGCCAAAACCGGTAACACGCAGGGCATCAGGTTGAGCACCAAGCCGCCCAAAAGGGCGGTGATCAAGGCCAACCAAAAACTGGCACCCCATGTCGCATCGCTTGGCTGGGTGCTGGCGTTTGTTGCGATGGGTGGCAGTGCTGGCGGCAGGCTGCTCGCGCTGGCACCAGGTTTGGGCAGCGCAGGCCAGTCGCCTCGCACGGGCAGGCTTACCCGCCAGGCCGTGGATTCAGATCCGGTGTTGAAAACCAACAACACGGGCAGCTGATCTGGCTGGGTGCTGCGCATGGGGTGCAGGGGCAAACCGATTTGTAATTGGTCATCGCGCCATTGGCTTTGGCTGAGCGGATGGGTTTCGCCGGCATGGTCGGTCACTTCGGGCAACTCGACAAACACCGCAGGTTTTTGGCCCCAAAGGGCGCGCGGCAGGCCCGCAAAGGTCAGCGCCAAACGGTCTGTGTGCACTTGCGCATTGGAGGCACCCAGTGGCAGCACCTGCGGTTGTTGGCGCAACAAGGCCTCAAACAGGGGGCCGTGAACCGCTTGGCTGCTTTGGCTGGCGATGCGCAACACAAAGCGGCCTTCTTGCGGGATGCATTCTTGACGGCACACCAGCCAGTTGGCCTGCAACACCACTTCGGACGGTTCAGACAGACGGGCCGATGCGTTCAGGGTCACGGGCGCGGCCAACAAAACCTTACCTTCGAAGCCATAGTTGGTCATCTCACCCACCCGGATTTTTATCGGGATGGGCCAATGGGTATCGCCAACCGTCCAGCCCGCGGGCGCTTGCCACTGCAATTGGGTGGGCAAGCCAGAGTCACCCGGGTTTTTCCAGTAGGTGTGCCAATCTTTTTGATGCTGGATATGCAAACCCAACCACATGTTTTGACCGGGACCCAGGCCTTGGGGGGCCCAGACCATCAATTCCGCACGCACTTGGGGTGTGATGACCACCGCTGGGTTGCTTTGTGCCCAAAGGCCGCCCACAAAGCCCAAGGCCAGAGCCAAAGCGGACAAGCCATTGCGAAGGTGGATAAAGCAGGACATGGTGTGCCGATGGTAGCGAATGGTCTAAAACAAGTCAGTGCGGCCCGCTTTGTGGCAAAGTCCTTAAGATGCAGGGATGGACATCCAATCTCATTTCTGGGCCCAACTCACCACCACCGACTTTGCACTGCTCAACACCACACGGGCTGTGGCCGTTTTGCCCTTGGGTGCCACAGAGCAGCATGGTCCCCATTTGCCCTTGAATGTGGACACCACCTTGGTAGATGGCGTAGTGGCGGCTTCGCTCAACCACTTGACCAGCGCTGATCCGGTGCTGTTTTTGCCCACCCAAAACCTGGGTCTGAGCACCGAGCACACGGCGTTTGCGGGCACCCTCAGCGTGACCCCGGCCACCTTGATCGAACTGTGGTGTGACATTGGCGCTGGTGTGGCCCGTGCGGGCTTGAAAAAAATGGTCTTGTTCAACGCCCATGGGGGAAATGTCGGCTTGATGGATGTGGTGGCCCGCGAGTTGCGCGCCCGCCATGGCCTGCTGGTGTTTGGCACCAGTTGGTACCAATTGCCATTGGGAGAAGCGGTGATGGGCTTGTTCAGCGCCGAGGAACACCGCTTCGGCGCACATGCAGGTGCCATCGAGACGGCCATGATGTTGGCCTTGGCGCCCAAAGGTGTGCGGATGGACCAGGCCCAAAACTTTTTATCAGCGGCACAGCACAAGGCCGCGCATTACCCCATCTTGGGCGACGGGCGCAGCGCCAAACAAGGTTGGCACATGCAAGACTACAACCCCTGTGGGGCGGTGGGCAATGCCACATTGGCCAAGGCCGAAGATGGTCAAGCCTTGGTGCAGGCTGCAGGTTTGCAGTTGGCGCGATTGCTGCGCGAGGTGGTTGAATACCCCCCCCTGGGATTGGGCCAATAGGCCACCCATCATGTGTATGTGACCCAGCCTTGGTGGGCCAGCCCATCCAGGTGGTTGATGGTGTTGTGGCTGACCAATGACAAACGCTTGGGTGTGTAGTGCATTTCACTCACCGCGGTATTGCGGATGCGCATATTGATTTCAATCGTCACTTCTGGGGGCGTTTGCAAGACATGGCCCACCGCTGTGGCGATGGGCCCGCCGCTGGACACCAGCAACACATCGCCGCTGTGCTGGGCCTGCACGTGCGCCAATGCGGACGTGACGCCGTGGACAAACTCTGGGTAAGACGGCATGCCTTGGGGCTGGGCTTGGCCGCGCATCCAGGCTTGCAAGCCTTGGCGCAACAAACCAAAGTGGTGTTTGTAAAGCTCAGGGGTGTCGGGCTTGGCCAAGGGCTCGGGGTGGATGGCGTGAATAACCGCATGGCTGTCGTATTCGTTCAAGCCAGGCCACACCAAGTGCTGCAGCTCGTCTTGGCCCATGCCTTCGGCAATGCCCCGCCATGTTTGCTGTTGCCGCTTCAAACTGCCGGTGATGACGGCTTCAAAAGTCAATCTGCGCTCTTGAAAATAAGCGCCCAAGCGGCGACTTTGGCGCTGGCCGAGTTCGGACAACTGGTCATAGTCGTCGGCGCCAAACGAGGCCTGGCCGTGGCGCACCAAGTAAAGAGTTCCCATGGGTGGATTGTCGCGAATCGACCTGGCTGGAGTCGTCTCGTGCGAGACGCTTGGTCAGGCTGTGGGGGCGATCAGAGGGTCACATGCCCTTGGATACAGACCACCGATTCACCGCCCACCCACACCTGGCCTTGCGCATCGCATTGCACATGCACCCGACCGGCGCGGCCCAAGGCCGTGCCTTGGCGCGCCACGTAATGAGTGGGCGCAAGCCCTGCGCCGATCAGCCATTGGCCCAAGGCGGCGTTCAGACTTCCGGTAACCGGGTCTTCGGTCAAGCCCCCATGGCCTGGGAAAAACGCCCGGACCTCGAACGCCTCTGCTGGGCCGTGCGAGCCCTGCTGAGACGCTCGATCCAAGGGGGCCACCACCCCAACCTCCATACCCGCCAAAATCTGGGCGTTGGGTTGGAGGGCCAGCACTTGCTGGGCACTGGCCAGCATGACACCGCGCCACTGCGGGCCGTTGTCGCACCAAGCGTGGTGCAAGATGTCTTTTCTGGCCAAACCCAAGCCCTGCGCAATGCGCAGCACCTCATCTTCGGGCAATGGGCCGCTGCGCCGCAGCGGGGGTGCGGCAAAGGCCAGCCGCTGACCGTCGCGCCGAATGCGCACCAAGCCCACGGCGCATTCCTGCACCACTTCTGCGCCCTGGGGCACACCGCCTGCTTCCAACCAAGCGTGGCAACTGCCCAAGGTGGGGTGGCCGGCGAAAGGGAGTTCGCGCCCAGGGCAAAAAATGCGCAGCGCATAGTCGGCCCCTGCTTGGGTGGGGGGTAAAACAAAGGTGGCTTCAGATAAGTGGGTCCAGTCGGTGAAGGCCTGCATGGCTTCGGTCGATAAGCCTGTGCCATCCAACACCACCGCCACGGGGTTGCCCAGGTAGGGGGTGGCTGTGAAGACGTCTACTTGGGCGAAAGCGCGTTGCATGGCTGAACTCTTGTTTGCAAAGGAGGGATTCATCATGCCAGCAAAACCCAGCCAGCGGTGACCACCAACAGCGAGGCCAAACCCCGGTTGAACCAAATCAGTCGGGTTCCCTGGCCCAGCCATTGCCGCAGCACCGAACCGACACAGGCATAAGTGAAGTTGCTGCAAAAGGCAAACGCCATGCCCACGCCAACCACTTGCACCAAACGCTCAGTGGGGTTGGTTGCCGCTTGTCCATTGGCATGAATCACCCACCCACCGGTCAAGGTGATGGCCAGCATCCAGGCTTTGATGTTGAGAAATTGAAGCGCCACACCTTGCCAAAAACCCACGCTCAATCGCGATGCGTCAACCGTGCCCAAATGTTGTGTTCGGCTGAGTTTGAATGCCAACCAAAGCATATATGCCGCGCCAGCCCATTGGATGGCCCAGCGAACAGGGGGGTTGTCAATGATCAACAGGCCCAAGCCAGCACCGCACAGCACCAAAAGTAATGCCCAGCCCACGGGCACAGCGACACAAAAACGCAAGGCCCGACGCAGGCCGTGATTGGCGGCCAACGCTGTCGATAAAGTGGTGTTGGGCCCCGGGGAAAAGCTGACCGCCGTGCACATCGCCAGCAAAGCCGCCCATTCGGAGTTACCCATGCATCCCCCTTGAAGCGATGGTTGTGTGGGGCGACATCAGCGGTTGCCCAGGGTTTCCCAGCGTTGCAGAGCCTGCATCAACTCGGACTCAATGGCCTCGATGCGCGACCCCAGTTGCGCCGCTTTGACATGGTCTTGGATGAACAACTGGCCGTCGGCCAAAAGTTGATTGAGTTCGTTTTGTTCACGTTCCAAGGCCTCGATCAAGGCCGGCAAAGCATCCAACTCGCGCTGCTCTTTGAAGCTGAGTTTGGTTTTTTTGGCCGGCGGGGTGGAGATGTCTGCGCGGGTTGGCGACCCTGATGCCATGGTGGGTTGACTGGCGATCGGCTCCATGGATGAACCCGCATTCAGCGCCATGGCCCGGCGTGACTGCTGCAGCCAATCTTGCACGCCACCCACGTATTCACGCCAATGTCCATCGCCTTCGTAGACCAAGGTATTGGTGACCACCTCATCCAAAAACGTGCGGTCGTGGCTCACAATGAACACCGTGCCATCGTAGTTTTGCAACAACTCTTCCAGCAACTCCAAGGTGTCAATGTCCAAGTCATTGGTGGGCTCATCCAACACCAGCACGTTCGCGGGTCTGGCGAACAAACGCGCCAGCAGCAAGCGATTGCGCTCGCCGCCCGACAGCGACCGGATGGGTGAGTGCGCTCTGCCAGGCGAAAAAAGAAAGTCTTGCAAGTAGCTTTTGACGTGCTTGCGCTGGTTGCCAATTTCAATCCATTCGCTGCCCGGGCTGATGAAGTCTTCTAGGCTCGCGTTCAAGTCCAGGGCTTGGCGCATCTGGTCGAAATAGGCGACCTGAATTTTGGTGCCTTGGCGCACTTTCCCGCTGTCGGGGCCAATTTCCCCCAAGATCAGCTTGAGCAGGGTGGTTTTGCCCGCGCCATTGGGGCCCATCAGACCCACTTTGTCGCCACGCAGCAAGGTGGCGCTGAAATCTCGCACCACGGTTTTGCGATCACCATTGGGGCCCGCGTACCACTTGCTCACGCCTTCCAGTTCAGCCACGATTTTTCCGCTGGGTGCGCCGCTGGACAGGCCCATGTTCACCCGGCCCTGTACTTCACGGCGTTGGGCGCGCTGTTGGCGCAATTGCTCCAGCCGGACAATGCGGCTTTGGCTGCGCGTGCGGCGCGCTTCCACCCCTTTGCGCACCCATACCTCCTCTTCAGCCAGCAACTTGTCGGCCCGCGCTTGAACCACGGCCTCTTGTGCCAACTGCACCTCTTTTTGTTGTTGGTATGCCGCGAAATTGCCGGGATATGACAGCAAGCGACCCCGGTCAAGTTCAACAATGCGCGTGGCCACTTTGTCCAAAAAGCTGCGGTCGTGGGTGATGATGACCATGCTGGTGCGCGACTCACTCAGCAGATTTTCCAGCCATTCGATGCTGTCGAGGTCCAAATGATTGGTGGGCTCATCCAGCAACAAAATGTCGGGTTGTTGTACCAATGCCTGGGCCAGCGCAACCCGTTTGGCGGTACCACCCGAAAGTTCAGAAACCCGCGCCAGAGGATTGAGGCGCAGACGGTGCAGCGTCTCCTCTACCCGTTGTTCCCAGCCCCAGCCGTGGCGCGACTCGATGGCGTTTTGCAGCAGATTCAAGTCGCCTTCGCCCAGCGAGTAACTGTCGATCCAGGCGATCACCTCAGACAGGCCTTGCCGCACCGCCTCATGAACGGTCCATTCAGGGTCGAGCACAGGCTCTTGTTGCACCAAAGCCAAACGCACCCCTTGTTGCAACTGCAATTGACCATCATCCGGTTTTTCAAGGCCCGCCAAAATGCGCATGAGAGAGGATTTGCCCGTGCCGTTGCGACCAATCAAGCCCACGCGCTCAAGGGGTTGCAGTGAAAAATCCGCATGATCGAGCAATGCGGCTTGACCAAACGCCAATTGGGCTTGTTGTAGTTGAAGCAGGCTCATGATGTGGGCTAGGAGTAGGAGGTGCGCGCAGCCATCTGGCGGAGCGAACAGTCTGCGTGTAAAGGCACAGCAGATCAATCATTCTCGCTGACAAAAAAGAGGCGCTGTTCAAGAGAGACCCCCGGGCCGGTCATCGACACCAGATCAAAACACTTTCTCAAAGAAATTAAGTCATTTAGATTCAAGGGCTTAGGTGATCTTGGCGTGTGAGATCACTGGTTCATGAGGAAAATAAATGCAATTAGTTGACCGTGGTCTAAATTCCGGTATATACTGCAAGGCTTCGCTCAAGAGGAATGGCCTTCAAATGGCCAGCCAAATGGGTAAAGACCCCAAGTGTTGACAGGACTTAAATAATCGTGTCATAATCCTTGGCTCAGCTGATCACAGCTAATCAACGGTTCGTTAACAACTTACAGCCGATAAGCGTGGGCGTTTGAAGGCAATTGCCAAGGTTCTAGTAACCGAGGCCGCAAGGCCTCAAACGCTCATGAGAATAGAAGTGAAGTTCACTTCAATTCCTTTTTTATGAGTTGCTCGAAAGAGCAAAAAAATTCAAGATCGAACTATAGAGTTTGATCCTGGCTCAGATTGAACGCTGGCGGAATGCTTTACACATGCAAGTCGAACGGCAGCACGGGGGCAACCCTGGTGGCGAGTGGCGAACGGGTGAGTAATACATCGGAACGTGCCCAG
>Ga0209358_10002349_pt1 | contig 14451 bp, 7 predicted proteins | sample LauGreFa1BDMLBSN_2_FD_187574 | JGI IMG/M metagenome (GOLD analysis project Ga0209358, IMG submission 187574) | Freshwater lake microbial communities from Lake Michigan, USA - Fa13.BD.MLB.SN (SPAdes) (version 2) | ecosystem: Environmental > Aquatic > Freshwater > Lake | place: Lake Michigan, USA... | reverse complement strand
GATGACACCCGAGCAGATCGTCGCCGGGCAGAAGCGCTCGAAGGAATTACAGAAAGAGTTAGCGACGAAGATTCGCAAGGCCGCCGACCAAGGGGATGCCGAGGCCCAATACCGCTTGGGGCATCGCTACGCCATCGGCGACGGCGCAGAGATAAATCTGGTCGAGTCCCTGAAGTGGTATCGCCAGGCCGCCGAGAATGGCCAGGTTGAGGCCCAATACCGCTTGGGCTTTATCTACGAACAAGGAAGAGGGGTGCCGGTAGATTATGTTGAGGCGGCACGTTGGTGGCGCAAGGCGGCTGACCAAGGATATGCCGGCGCTCAATACAATCTCGGGGTTTGCTACAGGAGAGGCGAAGGAGTGGCGAAGGATTCTATCGAGGGGGTGAAGTGGTATCGCAAGGCCGCCGACCAAGGGTATGCCAAGGCACAATACAACCTAGGGCTTTGCTACGCCAACGGCGACGGTGTGAGGATGGATGAAATTGAGGCCTACGCTTATTGGAATCTCGCGGTGAATGATGAGAATGCCCGCCAGAATCTCGGACGGCTTCAAAAGACAATGTTTCGCGATTCCATATCGCGAGGGGAAAAACGCACTAGAGAACTTCAAGATGAAATGCACGCGCGAAGGGCTGGGAAGTGAGCACTGCGGTGACCACCTGCCCCCCGATAGCCCGTATCAGGATTAACGATGCTCGCTGTCAGGGGAACCGTGGTATAGTAGTCTCTTATGAAACCGCGTACCCCGGGCTTTTGGCTGATCGTCGCAACCGTCGGCCTGCTGGCGCTGCTGCCGATGCAGGCCTTGGCCGGGATGAGTCCGGAGGAGGTGAAGATGTTTACAGAAACGAAAGCGAAGGCCGAGAAGGGCGACTTGGAAGCCCACTTCAACCTGGCGGCTTGCTATGCCAGGGGCTTGGGCGTGGCGAGGGATCAAGCCGAGGCGGTGAAGTGGGTGCGCAAGGCCGCTGACAAAGGCTATCCGATGGCCCAATTCAGCTTAGGTAATTGCTACGACAACGGCAACGGCGTGACGAAGAATGCGGTCGAGGCCGCGAAGTGGATGCGCAAGGCTGCGGACCAAGGGTTTGCTCACGCCCAAAATACCTTAGCGTCTTACTACGCCAACGGTAAAGGCGTAGCGATGAGTCAGGCAGAGGCCGCGAAGTGGTGGCGTAAGGCCGCTGAGCAGGGAGATGCGCTAGCCCAATACAACCTCGGGAACTCCTACAAACTTGGCCGCGGCGTGGCGAAGGATCAGGTCGAGGCGGTGAAGTGGACTCGCAAAGCCGCCGAACAAGACGACGCGCCAGCCCAATACAACCTTGGGATCAGCTACGCCGCCGGTGAAGGCGTGGCGATGAATGCCTTCGAGGCCGCGAAATGGTATCGCAAGGCCGCTGAACAAGGGCATGCCGAGGCCGCGAAGAGTCTCGATAAATTTCATACCGAATCGTTGAAGTGGTTTCGCAAGGCCGCCGAGCAGGGGGATGCCGAGGCCCAGAACAATTTAGGGAAATGCTACGCCATTGGCGAAGGCGTACCCCAGGACTTCGTGCAAGCGTTGAAGTGGTATCGCAAGGCCGCCGAGCAGGGGCATGCCGAGGCCCTATTCAACCTGGGGGGCCGCTACTACAACGGCGAAGGCGTGACGAAGGACGAGATTGAGGCTTATGCTTACTGGAACCTTATCAGGACAACGGATGAAGACGCCCGCAGGAACCTAGCCGTTTTTGAAAAGGAGATGTCCGCAGGCCAGATCGCCGCCGGGCAGAAGCGCTCGAAGGAATTACAGAAAGAGCTAGCGACGAAGAAGGCCGGGAAGTGAGCGCGGCAGCGATCGATACATAATGGGGTCAGACCCTATTAATGGGGTCTGACCCCATTATGCTTAGGCCTGGGATTGTAATCCTATGTGGGCGCGAAGGCGGAGCCTTCGAGGGGGCAAGCGGGGATGCGGGTAAGTTGACAAGGGGAGATCCGGGAATGGCAGCAAGCGCCCGAGACATAAAAGGGTCAGACCAATAGGTTCGGCCGCCGGCTGGATCCGCAGCGTCGGCAAGACCTGGCTCGGCAACGACCTCTTCACCGGCACGTACGGCGCCCTCACCTCAAGCCTCCTCGTCCTTGGCGTCCTTTGGACCTTCTGCTGGTGGCTCTACCGCCGGAAGGTGTTTATCAGGATCTGAAGTTAAGGGAACGATTGATCGTGCACTCCTCAGCGGAGGACACCCCGAAGCCGGGCGTGTTTAGTCATTTTTCTCCCGTTCCTAGTACGCGAGAAACGGCTTAAAATCATAAACTCATATTCATTAGTTGTTTATGAAATCTCCTTTTATTGACAGTTTACTGCTTTCAACTGTTGACATCATTAAGTTAATAAACTTCTCTTCTCTCATCAGCCGCCACCCAGGGCGCGGGCTTAACACCCTTCCCTGCCAACGGCACCACCGCTCCTTGATAGTCGAGTCAGTTGCTTCGTCCCCGTGTCACCCGACCGGGGACCACCGCCGACGGCATGGCACTCATGCCTCGGCCCCTTTGGAGATGGATCTTGTAGGCATCGGCTTAATCTTAGTCCTGGGAGAGATCCTGGGCGCCGACGCTAATGACGCTTATGTCATTCCTCTTGGTCTGTCTCCTCTCACTTTTTTGGAGAGGTCGCGTAGTGGTCTAGCGCGCTCGAATGCTAACCGAGTAAGCCCCTAAAGGGCTTCGAGGGTTCGAGTCCCTCCCTCTCCGCCAATTCGACCCGATAGTTCAATGGACAGAACCGGCGGCTTCTATCCGCCTGATACAGGTTCGACTCCTGTTCGGGTCGCCACCTTTCGGGCCTTTAGCTCAATGGTTAGAGCAACCCTCTCATAAAGGGTTAGTTGCCGGTTCAAGTCCGGCAGGGCCCACCACTTTCGGACGTATAGCTCAGTTGGTTAGAGCACCCCGTTGATAATGGGGAGGTCGATGGTTCAACCCCATCTGCGTCCACCATTTCGGACGCGTAGCTCAGCTAGTCAGAGCGCACGGCTCATATCCGTGAGGTCGGAGGTGCGAGTCCTCCCGCATCCACACTTCCAGCAACTCACTCGGCTCATCCCTTTTCCACTATTACCATGAAAACTAACCTAAACTTTACCTTGGCTAACTTCCAGGACCACAGCGGATACCTCGAAATGTTCAGCGACTGTCCGTGCTGCGGCTCGGATCATTGGACGTACATGTATGAAACGGATCTATCCGTAGACGGGAAGGTCGTAGGCAAAGCTAACACCTCGCATGAACATGCCGGCCAGCCGCCGGCGGTAAACTTCACCCTCGATGGTACGACTTGGTATTCCGTGACGCACTATGATGGCTACGAGAATGTCAAAAAGAGCCTTGGAGAAAACGGGAAAGAGTCCGACGTTCCTACAAGTAACCGGAGGCTCTTAAGTAGCTCGGAGTGCCTCGCAAATCTGGAAAGTTTAAGCACCGCAGAGCTACTGAAGATGCTGATAAGCAATATAGATAATACCGAGTACGACGACGTCATAAAGGCCTACGATCACTTGACTGAGCTGGTGTCGGCCGTAGCAGCCAAACCTCCCGAGAAGTCTTAGGAACAGCGGTCAACAGGCAAACACCTACACAAAAACAATATGAATGATAAACCAAACTTCCCCGGATGGGGCGTTAATCGCGTAAAGGTCGATTTGGAATCGTCAGAGGAAACCCTGTGCTTCCGCGCAGGGGTTACTTTGGACGGAAAGCTCGTCGGTCACGCCTTCAATCAAGGCGGCGGCGGCCCAACGCATGTCACACTGACGGAGGCTACGCTTAAGAAGATAGCAAAGCCGGCCGGCATCGAGGATCACGTCGATCGCCTGGTCGATAATGTGGTCGCGCTGAAGGAACTCGTTAAGACGCACAAGCGCAGGTGTAAGGAGATCGAAGCTGGCTGCGTCTACGCCCTGCGCCATGACGAGCTTAAGGCCTGGGAGGCCGGCACGGATCACCAGGAGTCAGCGATGCCTCCGTTCCGCGCCTACTCCTCCCATGAGGCCGCAATCAAGGCTCTAGCCGGCGTCGAGCATGTGCTCTACGACGAGCGTAACCTCAACGCGCTCTGGCAGAAGCTGCTCGACGGTCATTACAAGTGGAAGTCCCTGGACGACGCCCGTGCCGCCAAGATGCTAAAAGAATACGAGGCCAAGCTGAAGGCTCGGTCAGGCGACACCGGCGGCCCGGAGGAGAACGCCGACTACTTCCGAATGAAGCCGACCGTAGAGGAGGTTCACCGACTGGAGATAGGCAAGATCCTGCAGCGACACCTGGCTGCGAACCTACCACTGCCGGCAACGGTCCGCCTTGAGGCGCTCAAGCTGCTCTCAGAAGCCTGCGTGATCATAGACGATGAAGACTTAAGCCCCGCCGCGCTGCTGTCCTACTACATCCAATACGTCGTGCCAGAACTGCCGCCAATGCCCGACGACTGAGCAGACGAGTAGGGCCATAACCAATAAGAAGGACAACCCCACGCGCCGTCCTGGCACTGCACCCAAAGGCAAAGGATTAAGACTCTTTGGCTTGCTGACACTACAACTTAAAGACATTCAAAATAAATGAGCTACGAGGAGGAATTATTGGCGATCACAAGGCAGAAGGCCGCTGAAGGAGATCCAGCGGCTCAATACAAACTAGCGCGACATCACTCTGAAGGAAGAGGCGTGGATAAGGATGACGTACAAACTGCTTCGTGGTATCTCAAAGCCGCCGAACAGGGACATACGATGGCCCAATATGACTTAGGGAATTGTTACCACAAAGGCAAAGGCGTACCAAAGGACCAAGTCCAAGCAGTGAAATGGGCGAAGAAGGCCGCCGAACAGGGCCTTGCCGAAGCTCAGTTTTCATTAGCGACCTGCTATGATACCGGACATGGCGTGGAAAAAGATTTCGTACAAGCAGCATTCTGGTTTCGAAAAGCCGCCGAGCAGGGACATCCCAGAGCCCATTATTTTCTAGGTCGCCAGTACGCCCAAGGCCTAGGCGTAGAGAAAGACCTCGCTCAAGCGGCAATCTTTTATCGCAAGGCTGCGGAGCAGGGGGAAACCGATGCGCAAAATAGCTTAGGTATCCTCTATGTTACCGGCCAAGGAGTGGAGAAAGATGAGATCCAAGCCTATGCCTACTGGAGATTTGCCGCAGAAACCAATGAAGTCGCACGGGGAAACCTGGCCAAATTAGAACCGCTGCTTTCAGCAGAAAATAAAGCGGAGGGACAGCAGCGCGTAAAAGACATGGCGGAAGCGGCCTCGTGGTATCGCGAAGCCACTAAACTGGGGTTGCCCGAGGCCCAAAACAACCTGGGGGTTTGCTACGCCCGCGGCCAAGGTGTGGCGCAGGACTACGTGCAAGCGGTCTCGTGGTATCGCAAGGCTGCTGAGCAGGGTTTTGCCCGGGCCCAAACCGACTTAGGACATTGCTACTCCAAAGGCCTGGGCGTGGCGAAAGACGATGCGCAGGCGGTGTGCTGGTTTCGCAAGGCAGCCGATCGGGGGTTTGCCCGGGCTCAATACAATTTGGCAAACCATTACTTCAACGGCGAAGCCGTAGCGCGGGACTACTTACAAGCAGCCTCGTGGTATCGCAAGGCCGCTGAACAAGGGCTGGTCCAGGCCCAGATCCAGATGGCATCCAATTATTTAAATGGAACGGGCGAAGCGCAGGACATCGTGCAGGCCGTCTTCTGGTGGCGTAAGGCCGCCGAGCAGGGAGATGCTTCCGGCTTAGTCAACCTAGGTTATTCTTATGAAAAAGGTGAAGGAGTGACGATAGACCTAGCGCAAGCCATCGCCCTTTATCGGCAGGCAGCGGAACTCGGGGATTCTACAGCCCTGTTTAACTTAGGTGACTGTTATTCTGATGGCATCGGCGTCGATAAAAACGAGATCGAGGCTTATGCTTATTACAAGCTTGCCGTGATGAGTGATGAAGCGGCACGCGAGAAGCTCGCCAGTCTGGAAAAGAAACTATCGCCCGACGCAATCCAGCTTGGCCTGCAACGCGCGAGAGAGCTTCAGGAAGAGATCGAGGCGAACACCGCCACGAAAAAGGCCGGGAAGTGAGCGCGGACCAACCGCTAACCGCGGATACCTAAAGCACCCGCCCTGCCCTGCGGCCGGGTGGGAATAAACCCCTGGGATTGTAAGCCTATGTGGGCGCGAAGGCGCAGCCTTCGAGGGGGCAAGCTGGCATGTGGGCAAGTTGACACGGGGAGATACAGCGGACGCGACGCCGTCGCGCCCCTACCAAGCAAAAGGACAGCACGTGGTGCTGTCCCTGCCTTAGAGGCGGATGCGATGTGATCGCATCCCTACCCTTACGCGAAGTAATCAACCCCGCCCTGGAAGAGGGGCTGATGCTTGTCGCCGGGGATGTTCTTGGCGACGTGCGCGCCGGTGCGCTCGGAGTGGCCCATCTTGCCGAGGACGCGGCCGCACGGGCTGGTGATGCCTTCGACGGCTTCGAGCGACCCGTTGGGATTGAACTCGATGCGGTTCGAAGGCGCGCCGGCGGCGTCGCAATACTGGAAGGCGACCTGGCCGTTCTTGACTAGGTCGGCGATGACGGACGCGGGCGCGGTGAAGCGGCCTTCGCCATGCGAGAGCGGGATGGTGTGCACCTGGCCGACTTCCATGCGCGCGAGCCACGGCGACTTGACCGAGGCGACGCGGGTATGGGCGTAGCGCGAGATGTGGCGGGCGATGCGGTTGTGGAAGAGGGTCGGGGCCGAGGCGTCGACGTCGCGGATCTCGCCATACGGGACGAGGCCGGTCTTGATGAGCGCCTGGAAGCCGTTGCAGATGCCGAGGGCGAGGCCGTCGCGCGACTTGAGCAGCTCCATGACGGCGTCACGCACGATGGGGGCCTTGATGACAGCGGCGATGAACTTGCCGGAGCCGTCCGGCTCGTCGCCGGCGGAGAAGCCGCCGGGGATCATGAGGATCTGCGAACGGGAGATGGCGTCGGCCAGGGCCTTGAGCGATTCGCCGAGGCCGGCGGCGTCGAGGTTGCGCAGGACGAGGATCTCAGGCTCGGCGCCAGCGAGACGGAACGCGCGGGCGGTGTCGTATTCGCAATTGCTGCCGGGGAAGACCGGGATGATCACGCGCGGCTTGGCGACGCGGGCCTTGGGCTTGAGGCCGGAGCGGACGGTGAAGGTGATCGGGGCGGGCGTGCCCTGCGGCTCGCCGGCCTTGGTCGGGAAGACGGACTCGAGCACGTCTTCATGCGCGGCGAGGAGCTCGGCGACGGCGACGGACGCGCCGGGCCAGGCGATCTTGGCTTCGGCGTTGGTCTGGCCGAGCACGCGATGCGGGAGCGCGCCGAGGTCGGCGGCCGAAGCGACTTCGAGCACGACGGAACCGTAAGCAGGAATGAGGAAGTCGGCGGCGGGCGCGGCGGCGAGCGTCACGCCGAGGCGGTTGCCGAAGGACATGCGCACGAGCGCGTGGCCGATGCCGCCCTGACGGACCGCGGCGGCGGCGCGGACCTTGCCGGCGACGACGAGGGCGTGGATGGCAGAAAGGCGTTCGCGGGCGATCTTGAGGTCAGGCAGGAGCGCGGACGTGCGGGGCACGTCGACGACCACGACCGTGGAGCCGGCCTGCTTGAACTCGGCGGAGACGACCTGGCTGGCCTTGCCCGGGACGATGGCGAACGAAACGAGCGTGGGCGGGACGTCGAGGTCCTTGAACGAACCCGACATGCTGTCCTTGCCGCCGATGGCGGCCGTACCGAACTCGAGCTGCGCATCGAGCGCGCCGAGGAGAGCGACGAGCGGCTTGCCCCAGCGGGAGGAATCCTGGCCGAGCTTTTCGAAATATTCCTGGAGCGTCAGACGCGCGCGGGCCGGGTTGCCGCCGGCGGCGGTCAGGCGGGCGAGCGATTCCACCACCGCGCAGACCGCGCCGTGGCCGGGCGACCACTGGGCGACGACGGGGTTGAAGCCGTAGGCCATGATCGTGCAGACGTCCGTCTCGCCGCCGAGGACCGGCAGCTTGGCGGCCATGGCTTCCTGCGGGGTCGACTGCGTCGCGCCACCGAAAGGATGGAGCACCGTGTTGGCGCCGATCGAAGCGTCGAAGCGCTCGACGAGGCCGCGCTGGGCGGCGTTCGGGAGATCCGAGACCGCCTTGCGGAGGTCGTCGACGGTCGGCGCGGAGCCGGCTTGGAAAGGATTCTTGGAAGCGTCGGGCGCGAGCACCTTGGCGGAGGCGGACTGCGTGACGCCGTTGGTGTCGAGGAAGTCGCGGGCGATGTCGACGACGCGCTGGCCGCGCCATTCCATGATCAGGCGGCCGGAGTCGGTGACGTCGGCGACCTGCACGGCTTCGAGGTTCTCGCGGCGGGAGGCGGCGAGGAAGGCGGCGACGTCCTTGGGCTCGAGGACGACGGCCATGCGCTCCTGCGATTCGGACAGGGCGATCTCGGAACCGTCGAGGCCGTCATACTTGAGCGGCACGCGGTCGAGGTGAACGTGGAGCGAAGGAGCGAGCTCGCCGATGGCGACGGACACGCCGCCGGCGCCGAAGTCATTGCAGCGCTTGATCAGGCGGCTGACGGCCGGATCGCGGAAGAGACGCTGCAGCTTACGCTCGGTCGGGGCGTCGCCCTTCTGGACCTCGGCGGAATTCTGAAGGGCGGTCTCGGTGTGCTCCTTGGAGGAACCCGTCGCGCCGCCCACGCCGTCGCGGCCGGTGCGGCCGCCGACAAGCACGATGACGTCGCCCGGAGCGGGGGCCTCGCGGCGCACGCAGTCACGGGGACCCGCGGCGACGACCGCGCCGATCTCCATGCGCTTGGCCACGTAGCCCGGGTGGTAGTGTTCGGAGACCAGGCCGGTCGCGAGGCCGATCTGGTTGCCGTAAGAGGAGTAGCCGGCGGCGGCGCCGGTGGTGATCTTGCGCTGCGGGAGCTTGCCCGGGAGCGTCTGCTCGTAAGGCGTGAGCGGATTGCCCGCGCCGGTCACGCGCATCGCCTGATACACGTAGGAGCGGCCGGAAAGAGGGTCGCGGATCGCGCCGCCGAGACAGGTGGCCGCGCCGCCGAAGGGCTCGATCTCCGTCGGGTGGTTGTGCGTCTCGTTCTTGAACATCACCAGCCACTCCTGGACGCGTCCGTCGATCTCGACCGGGACGACGATCGAGGCGGCGTTCACCTCCTCGGAGTCTTCCATGTCGTCGAGCTTGCCCGTGCGCTTGAGTTCGCGGCCGGCGATGGTCGCGATGTCCATCAGGCAGACCGGCTTGCCCTGGCGGTTGAGGCCGAGGCGCACCTGCTGGTAACGTTCCCACGAGGCTTTGAAGGGCGCCAGCAAAGGCGAATCCGCGAACTCGACCGACTTCAGTTCGGCGAGGAAGGTCGTGTGGCGGCAGTGGTCGGACCAATACGTGTCGAGCAGCTTGATCTCGGTGATCGTCGGCTCGCGGCGGGCTTGGTCGCGGAAGTGGGCCTGGCAGAACTGCAGGTCGGCGTCGGACATCGCGAGGCCGAGTTCCTTGCGGAGGGCGGCGAGCGCGGCGACGTCCTTGGTGAGGAAGCCCGTGAGCGAGGCGACGGCGGCCGGCGTGGGCGCGGCGCGGCGGAGCGAGGCGGGCTTGGCGAGGTCGGCTTCGCGGGAATCGACCGGATTGATCAGGTAGGCCTTGATGCGCTTCAGCTCCTCGGGCGAGGCGCCGCTGACGACGAACGTGCGGGCCGCGGCCACGACCGGGCGGTCGCCACCCGAGACGATCTGGAGGCACTGCGCGGCCGAGTCGGCGCGCTGGTCGAACTGACCCGGGAGGAACTCGACCGCGAAGGCCGTCTCATGGGCGGCGAGCGGGAAGCACTCCTCGAAGACATCGTCGACGGGGGGCTCGGCGAAGACCGTCGGGATCGCCTGGCGGATGGCGGCCTCGGAGGCGCCCTCGACGTCGTAACGCTGGAGGATGCGGAGGCTCTGCAGGCCCGGGAGGCGGAGGGAATCCCGCAGGTCATGCAGGAGATGGTCGGCTTCGGACCGGAAATCGGGTTTCTTCTCGACGAAAAGGCGCTTCATGAAGTCAGCCCAACCTTGTTGCGGGTGGGGGCGGGAGGGCAAGGAGAGACGATTCACGGGCGGCCGGAGCCGCCGACGCCATTAGTTGACCGGTTGGCAAGTTGACAAGTTGGCAAGGAAGGCAGGAAGGGAGGGCTCGAGGACACGAGGGCCGGAGGACCAGAGCCCCAAGGGGGGCTGAGGGGGGTCGCCGCAGGGCGAACCATGGTAGGGGCACGATTCATCGTACACTCCGTATTAGGTATTAGCGGTTGGCGGTTGGGAACACATCGAGACAGGAGGGCGCGGCGAAGCCACGCCCCTACCCTTGGCCGCCCTGCGGCGGCCTGGTAGGGCCCGACTTACCCCCATTCCTCGAGTCCTCCTCGCTCGAGCCCTCTGGTCCTCGGTCGGACGGGGTCCGTCCGACATTGACACCCCTCCCGCCATTCCCCTTCTTTTGCCCTTCACGTTTTCACCCGACCCCTCCTCTTTCCCATGGCTAAAAACACCAAGAATACCTCCAAATCCGCTAAGTCCTCCAAGGTCGTCTACACCTGGGGCGACGGCAAGGCTGACGGCAACGGCTCCATGAAGGCCCTGCTCGGCGGCAAAGGCGCTAACCTCGCCGAAATGACCCGCATCGGTCTCCCGGTGCCTCCCGGCTTCACCGTCACGACCGAAGTCTGCACCTACTACTACGCCAACAAGCGCACCTACCCGGCCAACCTCCAGGCCCAGATGGAAGCCGGCGTGCACAACATGGAGAAGATCATGGGCACCAAGTTCGGCGCCACCTCCGGCATGCCGCTCCTCGTCGCCGTCCGCTCGGGCGCCCGCGACTCGATGCCGGGCATGATGGACACCATCCTCAACCTCGGCCTCAACGACGAATCCGTCGTCGCCCTCGAGAAGGCCACCAACAACGCCCGCTTCGCCTGGGATTGCTACCGCCGCTTCATCCAGATGTACGGCGACGTCGTCCTCGGCGTGCAGAAGCGCGAAGGCGAAGACCATGAGCCGTTCGAGACCGTCATCGAAGAATTCAAGCACAAGAAGTACAAGGGCGACATCGAAGACTCCGCCCTCACCGCCGACGACCAGAAGGAGCTCGTCAAGCGCTTCAAGGCCCTCGTCAAGGAACGCACCGGCAAGGTCTTCCCGCACAGCCCGTGGGACCAGCTGCGTGGCGCCGCCGGCGCCGTCTTCTCCTCCTGGATGAACGACCGCGCGATCGTCTATCGCCGCAAGTACAACATCCCCGCCGAGTGGGGCACCGCCGTCAACGTGCAGGCCATGGTGTTCGGCAACACCGGCGACAAGTCCGGTTCCGGCGTCGCCTTCACCCGTAACCCCGCCAACGGCGTGGACGAGTTCTACGGCGAATTCCTCATCAACGCCCAGGGCGAAGACGTCGTCGCCGGCGTCCGCACCCCGGAGCCGGTCAGCAAGCTCAAGGCCGTGATGCCCGAGAGCTTCGCCCAGCTCATGAAGGTCCGCCAGACCCTCGAGAAGCACTTCAAGGACGTCCAGGACATCGAGTTCACCGTCCAGGAAGGTAAGCTCTACATGCTCCAGACGCGTAACGGCAAGCGCACCGCCGCCGCCGCGCTGAAGTTCGCCGCCGACATGGTGAAGGAGAAGCTCATCGACTGGGAAACCGCCATCCTGCGCAACCCGGCCGACCAGCTCGAACAGCTGCTCGCCCCGATCTTCGACCTCGCTGAAGTCAAGAAGGCCAAGGCCATCGCCACCGGTCTCCCGGCCGGCCCTGGCGCCGCCACCGGCAAGATCTACTTCAACGCCGATCGCGCCGTCATCGCCGCCGAGAAGGGCGAGAAGGTCCTCCTCGTCCGCGTCGAGACCTCCCCGGAAGATCTCCGTGGCATGATCGCCGCCGAAGGCATCCTCACCGCCCGCGGTGGTGTGTCCTCCCACGCCGCCCTCGTCGCCCGCCAGATGGGCAAGGTCTGCGTCTGCGGCGCCGCCGCCGTCCAGATCGACTACGACAAGAAGACGACGACGATCGCCGGTCACACCTTCAAGGAAGGCGACTACCTCTCCATCGACGGCACCGCTGGCACGGTCTACGCCGGTCAGATCAAGACCGCTCCTTCGGAAATCGTCGCCGGCCTGCTCAACAACGACAAGGCCGCGCAGAAGACCGAGAAGTACAAGAACTACGTGCAGCTGATGAAGTGGTGCTCGCAGGCCACCCGCCTCGCCGTCCGCACCAACGCCGATAATCCTGAGCAGACCGCCCAGGCCCTCGCGTTCGGCGCCCAGGGCATCGGCCTCACCCGCACCGAGCACATGTTCTTCGAAGGCGACCGCATCGACGCCGTCCGTGAGATGATCCTCGCCGACACCGTCGAAGGCCGCAAGAAGGCCCTCGCGAAGATCCTGCCGTACCAGCGCGCGGACTTCACCGGCATCTTCAAGGCCCTCAACGGCCTGCCCGCCACGATCCGCCTCCTCGACCCGCCCCTCCACGAGTTCGTGCCGCACGACGAAAAGTCCCAGGCCGCCCTCGCGAAGAAGCTCGGCATCAAGACCGAGAAGGTCGTCGCCCGCGTCGCCGCCCTGCACGAGTTCAACCCGATGCTCGGTCACCGCGGCTGCCGCCTCGGCATCGCCTACCCGGAAATCACCGAGACCCAGGCCCGCGCCATCTTCGAAGCCGCCGCGGCGGTCCAGAAGAAGGGCATCAAGGTGAAGCCCGAAGTCATGGTGCCGCTCGTCGGCTTCAAGCGTGAGCTCGACCTCCAGGTCGAAGTCATCCACCGCGTCGCCGCCGAAGTCCAGAAGGAGCAGAAGTGCAAGATCGCCTACTCCGTGGGCACGATGATCGAAGTGCCTCGCGGCGCCCTCACGGCCGACGAGATCGCGCACACCGCCGAGTTCTTCAGCTTCGGCACGAACGACCTCACCCAGACCGCTCTCGGCGTCAGCCGCGACGACATGGGCAACTTCCTCGGCGCCTACACCGAGAACGAGATCTTCAAGAAGAACCCGTTCGCCACGCTCGACCAGACCGGCGTCGGCCAGCTCGTCCAGATCGCCATCGAGAAGGGCCGCAAGACCCGTCCCGACATCAAGCTCGGCATCTGCGGCGAACACGGCGGCGAACCCGAGTCCGTCAAGTTCTGCCACCGCGTGGGTCTGTCCTACGTCTCCTGCTCGCCTTACCGCGTGCCGGTCGCCCGCCTCGCCGCCGCCCAGGCCGCGATCGAGGAGAAGCGCGCCGCCAAGAAGTAAGCCTGCGAGTCAGGACCAAGCAAAGGGGCGCACCGCGAGGTGCGCCCCTTTTTTGCGCCTCGGTGAGAACCGTGAGGCCGGGCTCAGCTGCCCGACACCTTGAACAGCAGGAACAGGCAGCCGAACAACGCCGCAGCCAGCGCGACGAAGAGCCAGAAGATCGAGACACCCTTGCCCTTCCCCGCCCCGGCCGACGAGCGGAAGGAGCGGCGGAGACGACGGCCGCGCGAGCTGACGCGCTGGACGGTGACGTTCGGGAAATCCTGGCCGGCAACATCCTCGACCTTGCCGTAAGCATAGCCGAGATGGATGAGTTCGGCGAAGGCGCGAGACTTGCGGGCCGGGGAGAGCCGGTCGAAACCGTTGCACTCGCGGCCCACGATCAGCCGTTCCAGTCCGAGCATGGCATCTTCGGAAGGACGGGAGGAAGGTTGGGTTTCGGGCAAGCTCACCGGGAATTGACGAGTCGGATTTATCGGTCTGGTAAGTCCTTGCGACAAGACGATATTGGGCTTAAGCCCTCAATATAATCAGCCGCCCCGCTGACGAAGAATGCACACCTCCGCCTCCAGCCGCGAACTTCCCGTCGCCCTCAGCATCGCCGGTTCCGACAGCGGCGCGGGCGCCGGCATCCAGGCCGACCTGCTGACTTTCGCTTCGCAGGGCGTGTTCGGCACGACCGCGATCACGTGCCTCACCGCGCAGAATCCGCGCGGCGTCTCGGGCGTGCAGGCGAGCCCCGCGGCGTTCGTCACCGAGCAGTGCGCGCAGGTCGCGGCGCACTTCCATCCGAAGGCGCTCAAGACCGGCATGCTGCTCAACGCCGAGATCGTCCTCGCCGTCGCCGGCTTCATCAAGGCCTCGGGCATCCCCGCCGTCGTCGACCCCGTGATGGTCGCATCGAGCGGCGCCACCCTGCTCGCGCCCGACGCCGTCGCCGCCGTGAAGACGCGGCTGATCCCGCTCGCCGCGCTGGTCACGCCGAACCTCGACGAAGCCACGATCCTGCTCGGACGGAAATCGTCCGGCGGCGTCGAAGAGGCGCTCGAACTCGCCAAGGCCTACGGCGTCCCCTTCCTGCTCAAGGGCGGCCATGCCGAAGGCGACGACCTGACCGATTGCCTCGCCTG
>Ga0209358_10002348_pt1 | contig 14455 bp, 15 predicted proteins | sample LauGreFa1BDMLBSN_2_FD_187574 | JGI IMG/M metagenome (GOLD analysis project Ga0209358, IMG submission 187574) | Freshwater lake microbial communities from Lake Michigan, USA - Fa13.BD.MLB.SN (SPAdes) (version 2) | ecosystem: Environmental > Aquatic > Freshwater > Lake | place: Lake Michigan, USA... | reverse complement strand
GAAAGTGGTACTTAAACGAAAGATCAGCACCAGAATTGCAAATGGACATCCTTGGATTTTTGCCAATGAGATCAACCTCATGGATGATGAAATTGAGCCGGGTGAGATTGCCGATGTATTCAGCCATGATGAGAGATTTATAGGAAAGGGATATGTCAATCCCCTATCAAGAATTCCCGTCCGCCTCTTGACGCGTGACAAGCATGCAGAAATCAATGCCGGTTTTTTTCATGATGCCATTTTACAAGCTTGGAACTACAGAAAAAAACTTGGGTATACTGAAAACTGCAGACTTGTTTTCGGTGAAGCGGATGCATTGCCCCAACTCATCATTGATAAATTCAACGATTACTTTGTCATTCAAACACTTGCACTTGGCATAGACAGATGGAAACAAGAAATTGTGGAAGCATTGGAAAAGATTTTTAATCCGAAAGGAATCTATGAGAGAAATGATGTACCCATTCGAGAACTCGAAGGACTGGAGCAAAGAAAAGGATTTTTATCACCCCCTTTCGACACCAGGATACCCATTGTCGAAAATGATTTGAAATTCATCGTTGATATTGAAAAAGGACAAAAAACCGGATACTTTCTAGATCAACAAGACAACCGAAGAGCAATTAGGCACATCGTCAAAGATGCAGATGTATTGGGCGCTTTTTGCTATACAGGCACATTTGAAATTCATGCAGCGCATTATGGAGCGAAACATGTATTGGGATTGGATATATCTGCACCTGCAATTGAACATGCAAGAGAAAATGCAGCGCTCAATAATTTGAAAAATATTTCTTTTCAGTGCGTGAATGCTTTTGATGCGTTGAAAGAATGGTCCAAAGAAGGAAAAAAATGGGATGTGGTGATGCTTGATCCTCCTTCATTTACTAAGACTAGGGACAATATTCAGAAAGCCATCAGTGGATACAAAGAAATCAATCTAAGAGGAATGAAATTGGTCAAGCCCGGAGGATTTTTGGTTACCTCCTCCTGTACCAATTTGATTCAACCTGATTTATTTTATGAGATCGTTGAGATGGCTGCCAAAGATGCAAGAAGGAGCCTGAGGCAGGTAGTTTTTCAGGCACAATCGCCAGATCATCCCATCATCAGGGGATTGGAAAACACGAATTACTTGAAATTTTTGATTGTTCAGGTCTGCTGATCATTTCTCCACCTGGAATTTTCCGGAATCAATGATTTGTCCGTTTTTATCCTTGAATTGGAATATATACAACCCTCTGCGAAATTCTGATAGATCAAGATATACGTTCATGCCAGGATTGGTCAACTCCAGTTGTTTCTTGCCAATGAAATTGTATACAACCAACAATGCAGGAACGGGAACTTGCTGCTTGAATTGTATTTGAATGAATGACCTGGCAGGGTTGGGATAGATGACAGTTCTTTTGACATGTTCACTCATGGTAACACGCTTCACCTGCCCGAAAGAGGCAAGAGAAAATACACTGAACAATATCAAGAAAATGCTCTTCATGACGTATTTGCTATTCCGAAGTTAGCGTATTTACAAAAAAAGAGCCATACAATTGTATGACTCTTTGCAAATAAGTAATTTTTAAATCAATTAATTCAAGCCTGACAATGCCTCTTTGATTGCATCAAAGTTGGGCAGATCACCGGCACTCTCCAGCACTTCTGCGTATTGCACGGTGCCATTTTTATCAACAACAAAGGCTGCTCTGCGGGATACACCTTTCATGCCAAAAACAAACTCCTCATAAAATGCTCCATATGCCTGACTCACAGTTTTGTTGAAATCAGACAACAATGGAAAGTTGTATTGCTGCTCTTCTTTAAATTTTGCCAAAGTAAAAATAGAGTCTACGGAAATTCCAACCACTTCTGCGTTCAGTGAGGTATATACATTGAGATTGTCTCTCACACTGCAGAGCTCGGTGGTACAGACACCTGTGAAAGCCTGTGGAAAAAATAAAATAACAAGGTTTTTCCCTTTGAAATCACTTAGGCTGAGCTCTTTCTTATCTGAATTGAACAATTTGAAATCGGGTGCTGACTGACCTTTTTGAATTGACATAATGTTTGTTTTTAAAAATATGTATGCGCAAATATACTCTCATCAGTCGATCTCCCAACCTTTGTATAATCCACCATGCTTTTTTGACTCAGAAAATAAAACGGGCATGGTAGTTTCCACCCACTTGCGGTCGATAGACTCAATCGATGAAAACATCATGGAGATTCCCTTCCCGCCTGATTTTCGGGTGTATTGATTGACAGTATATTTTGAAAAACCATTGGTCTGAAGAAACAGTTTACAAGAAGCGTCGTCGGGGAATTCAAAAAAATAAGAGACAGTTTTTTTAGGGATGCTGGCATTGTCTTTTAAGAAAGCACTCAGTTGCCTTCTGCTCTCAATCAGCATTTTATCCAGTTCAGAAGGATACAACACATTTAGATAGTTCTGCCATGCTTCATCCTTTTTTGATTGGGCCAACCATTGGTAGGATGGAAAGGATGCAAAAACACTGACCAGTGTTGGTTGATATCCCAGGGTATCACTCGTATAAAAGTAATACTCCCTGATGCCTCTTTGTGTAAACCTTCCCACATACAATGCACCTTGTCCTCTTGAAAGTTGATCTGTCAATTTCTCCTCCAGGTCGTTCAAAATCACCACCTCCTCTTGAACAGGCATACCGGCATCATTGGTTTGCTGCAGTTTTAATCTCACGACGATTACAAAAGGCAAATCTATCAATGGTACAAAAGGCCTGATTCCCAGATCTACATTGACAGAAACGGGTTTATCTCTGATGGAAGTCACGTAATTTTCCCAATCATGTTGGAGCTTCTGTGAAAAAGCCATGTGACTTGCCGAAATAAAAAAAACAAACAAATATATCCAGGACCTTCGCATAAATCGTAAAGTAAAGTAATTTCAATTTTTTATTAATAACGTGCAAATGATCTCAATTGCAGACATAATTAACTTTTTAGAAACAAGGGCGCCGCTCACATTGCAGGAGTCATATGACAATGCGGGACTGATTTGTGGAGACAGAAAACAAGTTTGTTCTGGTGCCATCACCTCTCTGGATTTGACAGAGCAAGTGTTGGAGGAAGCCATTGAGAAAAAATTCAACCTGGTCATCGTACACCATCCACCCATCTTCAAACCCCTTAAAAGCCTGGAACCTAAAAATTCCGTCGCCACAATGCTGGTAAAGGCAATCAAGCATGACATTGCCATCTATGCCATCCATACCAACCTCGACAATGTCCTATGGGGAGTAAATGGAGAAATTGCCCGTAGGATTGGACTTCAAGGCACTCAAGTATTGGCTCCCCTTCAACACACCCATCAAAAATTGATCGTATTTGTCCCGGTTGAGCATGCTGAAAAACTTTCCAATGCTCTTTTCGAATCAGGCGCAGGCTCCATTGGGAACTACAGTGAGTGCAGTTTTCTCTCTGAGGGAACAGGTAGCTTCAAGCCACTGAAGGGCGCTCACCCATCCATTGGTACCGAAGGAACAAGAGAGCGCGTCAAAGAATCAAAAATCGAGGTACTATTCCCTGTACAGATACAAGATCAGCTATTGGCAGCCATGCATGAAAATCATCCATACGAAACAGTGGCATATGATATACTCCCTTTGGCCAACAACTTTCATGAATTTGGTGGAGGTCTAGTGGGAGAGCTCAAAGACGCAATGGGCACGCATGACTTTCTTGCACATTTGAAGCAAACCTTTCAGACAGGGACCATCAAATTCAATCAAACCAACAAAACCACGATCAAAAAAGTAGCACTATGTGGAGGAGCCGGTAAACAATTGATTAACAGAGCCTTAGCATTAAAAGCAGATGTATTCGTTACAGCAGATCTAACTTACCATGACTTTTTTATACCGGAGGAAAAAATGCTCTTGGCGGACATCGGACACTTTGAAAGTGAACAATTTACACCAGACTTGCTGGTGGCAATGTTAAACGAAAAATTCCCTACCTTTGCCGTCCTTAAAACAGCCCACAAAACCAATCCGGTCAACTATTTTTTATAATTTATTATGGCAACGGTAAAAGAATATTCAGTAGAAGAAAAGCTCATTTCACTCGCGAATCTTCAGAAAGTTGAAAGCAAACTGGATGACATTGCGATTCTGAAGGGCGAGCTTCCAATCGAAGTACGTGACCTGGAAGACGAAATTCAGGGATTGCATGCAAGAGAAACTAGATTTGAGGAAGAAATCAATGGCATCAACGATTTCATTGAACAAAAAAAAGCAGCTATTGCTCAGTCACAGGATCTTGTCAAGAAATACGAAAAGCAAAGCGACAACGTAAAAAACAACAGAGAGTACGAAGCCATCACCAAAGAATTGGAGATGCAGACGTTGGAAGTAAAACTTGCTGAAAGACATATCAAGGATGCAAATGAGGAAATTGCTGAAAAGGCCCGCGCATTGGATGTGATAAAGAAGAATATTGCCAATAAAGAGGCCAACCTAAAAGTAAAGAAGGGCGAATTGGATAAAATCATTGCTGAAACTGAAAAAGAAGAACAGGAATCCAGGACCCATTCTGAAAAAGCGCGTGCAGCTGTGGATCCACGATTGTTGACCTCCTTTGACAGAATCAGAAAAAATTTCAGAAATGGCAAGGCAGTAGTTCCTGTTTTGAGAGATGCATGCGGTGGTTGCTACAACGCCATTCCGCCTCAAAGACAGAGCGAGATTCGTCAGCACAAGAAAATAATTGTTTGTGAAAACTGTGGAAGAATCTTGGTGAATGAAGAGCATATGCAATAAGAGTTTTATACTTGTATAAGAAAGCGACCTCATCTTGGGGTCGCTTTCTTTTTTAATTCAACTCCCCGGATTTCTTCCAGCTTTCTCAATACTTCTGTCTCATCCGACTTGGGAACACCGATTTCGAACACAGAAAAAAGTTGTTGCTCTTGACGCAAGACAGTACATGCAAATTTTTTGACAATCATCATCACATCATTCATTACGGTATAATCAAATTGAAGTTCATAATTGACTTCAATCTTTTTTCGTAAAACAGGTGTTAACTGAAGTGCCATAGATGCGCTGCTTTTGTATGCATGGATCAGCCCTGGCAGCCCCAAGAGGGTCCCACCAAAATACCTTACCACAATCACCAGCGTATGGGTGAGTTGTCGCGCGTCTATTTGCCCCAAAATTGGCCTACCGGCACTTCCAGAAGGTTCACCTGCATCGGACAGCCTGTAGATATTTGCGTCATGACCCAGACGATAGGCAAAACAATAGTGGGAAGCCTTGGGGTGTAATTTCTTTACTTCATTCAATGAATCTTTGAATGCCTCTACAGTTGAAACAGGATATGCATATGCGATGAATTTGCTTCCTCTGTCGGAAAATTCAGCAGAAACAATTTTTTCTATTGATTGATAATAAAATGGATCCGACATCATCAAAATATTTTTTCGCAAACTGACCAAAGTTAAATGATTTACTTTTGGTTGATGTTGATCAAAGAAGCATACCAACAAATTGTGCATGATCTCCAATCGATCTATGATGCCAGAGAATCATCTCAAATAGCTGATATGACGCTGGAGTCTATCACGGGGCTTTCCAGGATACAAAGGCTTGTTCAACATGATGCTTCTTTGAATAGTGATCAGGAAATATTGTTCAATCAACAGTTGAATGAATTGCTCCATGGGAGACCCGTTCAATATGTCATTGGCAATTGCTGGTTTCAGCAAATGCTGTTCAAGGTTGATGAACATGTACTTATTCCTAGACCTGAAACCGAAGAGCTGGTTGAACTTGTCATCCATGAAATCCAGCACCACAGGCAATGCGATAAAAAACAATGTAAAATTATTGATATTGGAACTGGTTCCGGATGTATTGCCATTTCATTGAAGAAGGCCATGCCATTCTGTGAAATATGGGCAATTGACAAAAGCAGGTCTGCAATGAAAATGGCAAAAGAAAATGCATCTCTACTCAACACCTCCATTTATTTTAAAGAAGCAGATATCTTGTCAGAAGCAAAAAATGATGGACTGCCTGCTTTTAATATCATTGTCAGCAACCCACCTTATATTCTTCCAGATGAAACAAATGATTTAAGAAAAAACGTAATTGACTTTGAACCGAAAGAAGCATTGTTTGTCACCAACAATGATCCGCTCGAATTTTACAAGGCCATCATTGACTTCTCCGTACATCATTTGCACAGAGGGGGATTGGTGTTTTTTGAGACACATGAAAATCATGCAACAGAGGTAAAAAACCTCATGGAATCCAATGAGTTCGAACAGGTTGAAATCAAAAAAGATTTACAGGGAAAGAACAGAATGGTATGGGGAAAAAAGATGGGCGCTTCACTCTAGTTATTCTTTTTCAACCGATAGAACGGTTTTGGCACCAAGTCCTTTTGCAACCTTCATCAGATTCACCACCGCTTCAATTTCAACTGATTTATCAGCATTGATGACTACTGTAGGTATATCTGTTTTCTCCTTTGCAAGAATTGGCCGAAGAGCATACTGCAAAGAATCCAAAGGAACAGGAGTGGTTCCAACATAATACTTTTTGTTGGCATCTATCGACACAACAACGTTTTGTTTTGCCTTGGTATCTGCTTGAGACTTGGGTTGTGAGAGCTTGATGACATTGGGATTTGCAAGTGTTGATACAATTAAAAAAAACATCAACAATATAAAGAGAATATCATTCAGCGCCTCTGTAAACACTTCCGCTTCACCTGTATATTTTTTTCTGATCTGCATTCTCTTAAGCGTTGTTGGTGGGATCCTGAAGAATATCTAAAAAATCAGCAGCTGCCACTTCCATCTTGTTGGCCGTTTTATCAATTTGTGTATGCAGAAAACTAAATCCCAAAAATGATAACAATCCGATGACCAATCCAGTGATGGATGTAACAAGCTTGACATACAATCCACCGGCAATGGTATTCAATACAAATTCTCCTGTTGTGTTGATGTCAAAAAACAATTGCATAAGTCCCGCAAGCGTTCCAACAAAACCAAATATGGGTGCAGCCCTCGAAATGACGCTCAACACACTGAGATTTCTTTCTAGGTTGTACATTTCAAGTCTCGCTACACTCTCCATGCTGCGCTCGATGGCATCAATAGGCTTGCCTATTCGCTGCAAACCCTTGTCAATGATACGGGCAACAGGGTTGTCGGTATTTTTAGTGGTGGTTCTGGCGGCAGCCATATTGCCTGAAGCAATATGGTCGCGAATAATTTTCATAAAATTATCATCCAGCTTACCAGCTTTTTTTATGGCGATGTACCGCTCAAAAAAGAAGAAAAGCGCAACAATGAATAAGAGTCCTAGTGGTATCATCAACGCACCGCCTGATTGCAACATGTTCCACAAATTCATTTCCTTGGATACCTGAAGAAAATAGGTCAACATAGTATTGATTTGATAATGAGGAAAGTTCAGTAATCTTTTATTAATGGGATCATAAAGTTATTCACCTCGATGCCGATTCCCATATTTGAACCAGGGCCACCAATACTTTCATAGATTTTTCCATGTCCTGCACACTTACATATTCTTCTACTGAATGCAGGGCCATTTCACCGGTAAAAATATTTGGACAAGGCAAGCCCATGAAAGAAAGTCTTGAGCCATCCGTTCCTCCTCTGACGGGAAGCATGATGGGTTGAATGCCACATTTCTTCATGGCTTGTTCTGCAAATTGAACAATATGTGGATATTGATCGAGCACTTCTTTCATATTTCGGTATTGCTCAAATTGTTTGATGGTGTAGCTGGAACCCTTGTATTTCTGAATCACTTGTTGCGCTGCATTTTCAATGATTGTTGCGTATTCATTTAATTTATCAGATTCAAAATCACGTAAAATAAATTTGAGGGTAGCGTGCTCAGCATTGCCCTTGATATCAGTTGGATGCAAAAAGCCTTCCCTGCCTTCTGTCACTTCTGGAGCAATTTCAGCTGTCGGAAGATGATCAATGATCTCTGCAGCTAGCTTGATTGCATTGATGAGTTTACCTTTGGCAGCGCCAGGATGTGCAATCACACCATGAATCTCCAACTCCAACCCATCTGCAGAAAAAGTCTCGGATTCTAGAGATCCCAATTCTCCGCCATCGAGGGTATATGCAACATCTGCTCCAAGCTTTTTAAGATCAAGATGTTCAACACCTCTGCCCACCTCTTCATCGGGAGTAAATAATAATTTTATATCGCCGTGAGGTATCTCAGGATGGTGCTTTAAGAACTGGGCAAACTCCATAATAATGGCTACGCCTGCCTTATCATCTGCGCCAAGCAATGTATTGCCGCTTGCCGTAATAATATCATCTCCGATCTTGTTTTTTAAGTAGGGATGATGCTCAACTGAAATAACCTGAGAGGAATTATTGGGCAATACAATATCGGAACCGTCATAGGATGAATGATAGATCGGCTGAATATCCTTGCCGCTGCAATCAGGCGCTGTATCTACATGCGAGCAAAAACAAACAACAGGTACTTTTCTAATTGAATTGGAAGGGATGCTGCCAATCACGTAACCCCACTGATCCATTGTGACATCATTCCAACCCATCCCTTTCAATTCTTCCACCAATAATCTTGATAAATCTTTTTGCTTTTCAGTAGATGGGTATGAATGACTCGCTGGATCGCTTTGCGTGTCGACCTTTACATAACGCATGAATCTTTCCGCAATAGCTGAAACTTCTGACATATTTTATTGAAATCTAAATCCTTTTAAAAATGATGAAACATCCATTCGTTTCTTTCCTTCCAATTGCAATTCCTTTATGTATACCCAACCATCCTGTGCAGCAAACCTTAGATAGGACTTGCCATCTGTCTCAAATTGTCCAGGTTGACTTTGGTGTTGATCCATTGTATAATCTGCTTCAAATATTTTTAATAATTTATCATTGAGTGTGGTGAAAGCAGTTGGATACGGTGAAAGCCCCCTGATCAAATCAAAAACCTTTTTTGCACCCTTGCTCCAATCAATCTTACAAGTATCGGTATGTATTTTTGACGCTGTTGGCATGGAATCGGTTGACAAAAACTGATCTTGTGAAATAGGTTGAATTGTCCCCGCACAATAGTTCTGCAATGTTCTATATACAAGCGATGCTCCTGCTCTCATCATTCTGTCATGCAAGGATCCTGCATTTTCTTTATGACCAATGGCGATTTTTTCCTGCATGAGCATATCGCCTGTATCAATTTCATGCTTGAGTTTAAAAGTAGTAATGCCTGTCTCTGTCTCCCCATTGATGATCGCCCAATTGATGGGGGCAGCACCGCGGTATTGTGGAAGCATTGATGCATGCAAGTTTATGGTCCCCATCAATGGCATGTTCCAAACTGCTTCAGGCAGCATTCTAAAAGCTACTACCACCTGCACATCTGCCTGCAGCGATTTCAACTCTTCTAAAAAAGAGGGATCCTTCAACTTTACAGGTTGCATGACATGCAGTCCTTTTTCAACTGCATATTTTTTTACGGCGCTTTGAGACAATTGCATGCCTCTTCCTGCCTGTTTATCAGGAGCAGTAACTACACCTACAACTTCACATCCTTCTTTCACCAACATATCCAATACAGCAACTGCAAAGACAGGTGTCCCAAGGAATATGATTCTGCAATTCTTGATACCAGGCATGCGCAAAATTACTGATATAGCAAATACTTCTGTCGAATGCTTTTAAATGTCACAAGTGCCGGCTCCCATGTCTTTCTGATTGCTTCGGCACTCATGCCTTGCTGCACTTGTTTCATCAGCAATTCATTTCCGGCAAGCTTGTTAAAAAAAGAAGCTCTTGGGTCACCTGATTTAGGGAGAATGAAAAATTTTTCTTTGTCAGGGAATAACTTGTATGCTTCAATTAAATACTCAAGATGCAATTGAGCATTTATTTTTTTTCTTGCTTCGCCTGGATTACCAGATAGATTCCAACCGTAACAAAGTTGATCCTTCAACTTTGGACTCGCAGCACCTGGCATGCTCTTTGGAGTAAACTGATACAAATTGTTGGGAAGAGATGGGTGTCCAAACATTTGAAAAGGCGCTGCAGTTCCCCTGCCTTCACTCAACACTGTTCCTTCAAAAAAACAGATCGAAGGATACCAATACACAGCAGTCAAATCAGGCAAATTGGGGGATGGCTTGATGGGCAGGGAATACACCTTGGTCCTGTTGTAATCTAAGCAAGGGATGACAACAAGGGGCTCTTTTCCTGTAGACTTCATTTCTCCATATCCGTCCAATGCTTTTTGTTCGATCCACCGCTCACCTACCAGCATTTTTGCATACTCCCCAATGGTCATACCATATACTACTGGAACAGGTTGCATGCCGACAAATGATTTGAATGCTGTGTCCAACACGGGGCCATCAACATAATGTCCGTTTGGATTCGGACGGTCTAAAACAACGAGAGATTTCTTTTGAGAAAAACCAGCCTCCATGAAATGTTGGAGAGAAGATATAAATGTATAAAATCTCACCCCTACATCCTGTATATCAAATACCAAAATGTCAACATCTTTCAAGTCATCTTCAGATGGCCTCTGCTTTGTTCCATACAAAGAGATCACAGGTATGCCAGTTTTTGGGTCTGTATAATTGCCAACTTTCTCTCCTGCATCTGCTACGCCTCTGAAGCCATGCTCGGGACCAAATATCGTTTTGACTGAGATGTTATTTTCAAGTAAAATATCAACCAAATGCTTATTGCCAACCACGGAAGTTTGATTGGCAAAAACCGCAACTTGCTTTCCCTTCAGCAACTTAATATACTCATTGGTATTTGCTGCTCCAGGTTGAATATTTGTTTGACCCATAAGTTGCAATGCAAGGAATGAAAACAACAAAACACAAGGCAGGTAAATAATTTTTTTCATTTAACTAAAATATTATCCTAAAAGTAAAAGATTAAAGTTAGTTTCGGCCCTTATTTTAAATTAAAAATCCAGAATTATGCAAGCAAAAAAAGGAGATATTGTAAGGGTACATTATACGGGAAAATTGAACGATGGATCTCAGTTTGACAGTTCGGTGGGACGCGCGCCTCTGGAATTCACATTGGGAGCTGGTCAAATGATCGCGGGCTTTGATGCAGGTGTGCTGGGAATGGCAATTGGTGAAAAGAAAACAATCAACATCGATCCAGCGAATGGTTACGGACTGAAAAATCCAGAAGCCATCATCGATTTTCCGAAATCAAATATTCCAGAGGGAATGAGCATCGAAATTGGTATGAAACTGAATCTTCAGAATGAATATGGCCAGCCTGTTCCTGTTGAAGTGGTTGAAATCAAAGATGACACTATTGTAATGGATGCCAATCATTTTTTGGCTGGAAAAGACCTGGTGTTCGACGTTGAACTCGTTGAGATTGTGTCTTAAGCTTGTTTCACAATACTGTAACACCACCTCAATAGTTTCCCTTTGAAATCAAAAGGCTCTGTTGAGGTGGTGATTTCTTTTACAGCCCCCTTGATCATTTCACCCTCCAAGTGAAACTTCCGTGCATTTGTACTGAAAACCAACTCACCACTATACTTTAGTTTGTCAAGACAAAGATTGATCAATTCAACATGCATCTGCTGCACGTCAAAAATCTCCTTCATTGATTTGCTGTTGCTAAAAGTGGGTGGATCCAGGATGATGATATCAAAATAATTGTTCTGTATTGTAGGCAATATTTGCAAGACATCCCCACGCGTGTATAAATATTTATCCCCCTCAAAGCCATTCAGTTCCATGTTGCGCCTCGCCCAATCAATGTATGTGTTGGAAAGATCAACAGACACTACCTCTGCTGCATTGCCTGCTGCAGCATACACCGAAAAAGATGCGGTATAGCAAAACAGATTGAGTACTTTTTTCCCATTAGATTTTTCGCGCACCATTGAGCGCGTGATGCGATGATCCAGAAAGAGTCCCGTATCCAGGTAGTCTGTAAGATTCACCAAAAAAGCAAGTCCCCCTTCATGTACAACCATGAAATCCTTGACAGAAGCCGTTTTTGCATACTGGTCTTGTCTGCTTTCTTTCACCTTGCGTTCCTTTATATGAATTTGATCATCTGTCTTATTGAGCACTTTTTTAACCACAAGCAGACTGCCATCGAGCCATGCAATGTATTCATCATGGCTAAGGCGATGTTGACTCCTGTATTCAGTTACCAAGAGTTCATTTTCATACACATCAATGATCAGGGGAAACTCAGGTAAATCTCTGTCGTACAACCTGTAGCAACTTACCTTTTGCCTGGATGCCTCTTTGGATCGGATTTTCAACACCTTTTTCAGGCGATTTTCAAACATCAAGAGCTTACCATCCAACATATCAGCAAGGTAAGAAATGAAAAGCTTATCCTAACTTCGAAAAAATATTCATCATGAGATTCCTTTTATATTTTTCCTTTTTAATCTTAATGTCTTGCAGTTCAAACGGACAACAGTCCCTGAAACCTACAGCATTCAATGCATTCATTCAAAAAGAGGGTGCCCAGATTTTAGATGTAAGGACTGCGGATGAATATAAAAGTGGACACATCAAATTTGCATTGCAAGCGAACTGGATGAATAAATCTGAATTCAAAGACAGGACTGCATCTCTTGATAAATCCAAGCCTGTTTATATCTACTGCTTGAGTGGCGGAAGAAGCAGTGCAGCAGCTGGTGAACTGAGAATGCAGGGATATGAAGTGATCAATCTGGAAGGAGGCATCAACGCATGGAAAGCCAATGGCATTGCACTGGAAGGAGTAGATCCCAATGCCAAACAAACCTCCATGGAAGCCTACAATGGGCAAATCAACAGCAATGCGTTGACACTGGTTGATTTTGGTGCTGAATGGTGCCCGCCCTGCAGAAAAATGGAACCCATCTTACAATCATTTGTAAGTGAAAACAAAAGCAAGCTTGCATTGATAAAAATGGATGGTGGAATCGAAACAGCTCTCATGCTATCCTTAAAAGTGGAAGCCCTGCCAACTTTTATCCTTTACAAAGATGGTAAAGAGATCAAAAGAAAGCAAGGCCTCGTAAGTCGCGAAGAATTCAACGACTGGTTAAAATAATTTATTTTTTAGCCCTTTGCATGGCATTTTGAGAGGGGCCGGTTCTCGGAGCACCTGGTCCAGTCAAAGCAGCTGCTGCTTTAAAGAGCTGAAATTTACTAGGCATTTCTTTTACCGGCCATTTACCGTTGGCTTCATCAATATCAGCCGTTTCTTTCATGGGATCCAATTGAATGGATTTCACTTCCTTGTTTTTTACAAAGACCTTTGAAACCTTGTCTTCGTTCAAACGCCATATGGTAACAGGAATCCGGTCTACTTCTTTGCTGCCATCTACAAATGTCCATTCCACAATGATGGGCATCAACATGCCACCCTTGTTGCTGAATGTAAGTTCATAAAGATTTTTATCCGCCCATTTGGGATAATTCTCCTTATCCTTGCTTCCCTCTACACGTTGTTGTGCCATTTCCTGGAACATCTTTACATCCGCATTGCGATTGTAGTAATAGAAGTCTCTCAAAGTAGTATCTCGATCGGTATAGAAATTAATTTTTTTCTCCTCACGGTTTCTGATTTTACTGATGCTTTCAAAAGCAGGTGATTGCATACTTGCGGCATTTTTTTCAGCATCCAACTTGAACCACTTCACGCTGTCCAATGAAATATCAACCGGATCAGTACCATAATACCAACCCCTCCAAAACCAATCCAAGTCAACTGCACTGGCATCCTCCATGGTTCTGAACAAATCGTTTGGTGTTGGGTGTTTGAAGGCCCATCTTTTTGCATACTCTTTGAATGCATAGTCAAACAATTCTCTGCCCATTATGGTCTCACGTAAAATATTCAATCCAGTCGCTGCTTTTGCATATGCATTGGATCCAACATTTGCAACATTGTCGCCCTTGGTCATGATGGGCTCCAACAAATCCTTTGGAAGACGCATGTAATCTGTGATCAGGTGTGCGGGACCTCTTCTGGAAGGGTAATTGTTGTCGAATTCCTGTTCGGTCAGAAATTGAACAAACGTATTCAGGCCCTCATCCATCCACCAGTATTGTCTCTCATCAGAGTTGATAATCATAGGGAAGAAATTATGTCCCACTTCGTGAATGATCACTCCAATTGCTCCGTATTTGGTTGCTTCGCTGTATGAACCATCCTTTTCTGCTCTTCCAAAATTCATGGCAAGCATAGGGTATTCCATACCAATGGCTGCTTCCACTGAAATGGCAACTGGATAAGAATATGGTATCGTGAAGTTTGAATAAGTTTTTATGGTATGATACACTGCCTTGGTAGAATACTTTCTGTAGATGGGATAGGCTTCTTTTCCATAATAGCTCATACACATTACTTTTTTACCCTCAACATCTGCACTCATCGCATCCCACACCAAAC
>Ga0209358_10002347_pt1 | contig 14456 bp, 9 predicted proteins | sample LauGreFa1BDMLBSN_2_FD_187574 | JGI IMG/M metagenome (GOLD analysis project Ga0209358, IMG submission 187574) | Freshwater lake microbial communities from Lake Michigan, USA - Fa13.BD.MLB.SN (SPAdes) (version 2) | ecosystem: Environmental > Aquatic > Freshwater > Lake | place: Lake Michigan, USA... | reverse complement strand
CTTCCGAATCATTTGTGCTCAACTTCGTGATTTTTCCGTTTTTCTCCTCCACAATTTCCACCCCCGGAATCTTTTTTAATTCATCCGTTAACTTTTTTGTTGTAGGCGCATCCATGTTAGAGAAATCAATCGAGTACTCCGTTTCCACCGCATCTTTTTTCACGTCCGGTGTTTTTTGAGCAATGTTTATAGGACTTAATTTTTCTTTACTCAAATCCTGTAAAGCAATTGTTTTACTCATGCCATTCTCTACTTTAGTGATTTTGGGCTGTTGTGTTACTGGTAATTTTTCGCTGTTCACTGCTACTTCCATAGCTTGTAAAGCTTGTGGTGTTGTAGCTAATATTTTTGTAGTGTTATCCAGTGGATTTTTTACCACCTCAATACCCTCAATATTTTTTGTTTCCGTTAAAATTTTATCTAAACTTTTTTGTGGTGTTTTGCTATCAAAATCAAACACCAAAGCCGATGGAACTTTTTGTAATTCCTGATTAATATGCTCCTGAGGTATATCTTTTAGTTGTAAATTTTGTGTTTTGCCATCCTCAACCTTTGTGATTTTTGGTTGATTGTTTAATGGTAATTTTAAATCCGTTGCAATTTTTTGTAACGCCAATAAATCTTCCGAATCATTTGTGCTCAACTTCGTGATTTTTCCGTTTTTCTCCTCCACAATTTCCACCCCCGGAATCTTTTTTAATTCATCCGTTAACTTTTTTGTTGTAGGCGCATCCATGTTAGAGAAATCGATATTGTATTCCATTTCTGGATTAGTTTTTTCCGCGATATCTTTTTTAGTTTCATCCAATGGTAAAGGACAACCATCTACATCCACTTTAGTTCCTTTAATAGTTAACGGACATTTATCTTTATTATCTGGCACTCCATCACCATCGCTATCAACACTATTAGCCGCAATAAAATTAGGAAACACGAAATCTTTTTTATCCACTTTTTTAGCTTCCTTAGAGAAATTATAAGCCACAGCAAACGAGTGATACATAAATTTATCATTCGCCCCCGAACCTTGGCGGTCCCCCGAGCCCGCATCACTCACATTATCCAACAAATTTGTGGTAGTAAGATACAACTGAGTACCCAATTTCATGGACAATTGATCTGTAATGTTATAATTTATACCTAAACCAATGGGAAAAGAAAAAGCATGTTGCGGATATAAACCTAAACCATCTAAATTTTGTTTTCGCAAATCTGTTTCAAAAACATAATCCCTTTGAATTTGAACTGCAGAGCCCGCCAATGGAGAATCCTCAGCAAAATTTCGGATAGTTCCATCAGTCCAATAATGATAACGATTTCCATTTGCGTCAAATAAATCCGCTTTGTTATTAAATAAAAACACACCGAAACCTAAACTTAAATAAGGTTGAACTTTAGGCGTAGAATTGAAAAAATTTCCAAAATTGTAATTCGCATAAATAGAACCAGAATTGATAGAACTTCTGAAATTTAAATATCTTTCAGGTCCAGTTTCATTCCCAACCATATTTCCTGATAAAAAATTAAAGCCTAAATCCACATGTTTATGAATTTTACGATAAACATCTAAATTAAACGCAAAAGGATTTGCTAAAAACAAACTAGAATTTCGAACATCGCCAAAAGGCTGAAAAAAACCAAAACCCACAGAGATTTTTGGCTCTAAATCCAGAGGCAAAACAGATTTTGTTTCTATATCATCAATTTTATCCAAAGCATTTTCTTGTGCATTAGATAAAAAACTGAAAAACAATAATATATATGCAATTATATTTAAACGCATGAGTAAAAAGTTAAACTTTAAAAAGTATAAAACTTTGAAACTACGAAAATTAAACAAAAAAGTTGTTGAAGCAAAAGTTTGACTATATTTTTTAATAATTAAATCGATTTAAATAGAAATTAAAGATTTAAGAATAAAAATTAACTACTTTAAATTTTTTATGCCCTAATGCACCTGTTATAAAAGTTTCATTAACTTTTAACCACGCATGAGCTTTTAATTTACCTAAATTTTCTTCATCTTTAGTAACACCAAAATATATAGTTGAAGGGATGTTGTACTTTTTTAATAACCATTTTGCACTTAAAGCTTGTACCATACACTTACTTTCCCAGGGAGTGTATTTAGAATTTGCCAAAACAACAGTTTTAACTAATTTAATTTGTTGAAATTGAATGGGTGAAAGCTCAATATAAGAAATTATTTTTCCACGAGAACCCATAGTTGATTCGTATCTTTTATACCGAACAAACAGCATACAAAAACGAATATATAAACTATAAAAAAAAGCAGTTAGGTACATTTTTTTTATTTCCCAACTGCCTTTGATAATATGTTGATATATTTTTTTTAGCAACATTTTAAACCTCAGCAATTACTGATATTTCCAAAGCAACACCTTTAGGTAATTTACTTACCTCTACAGTTTCTCTGGCAGGAAAATCAGTAGTAAAATAACTTCCATAAACCTCATTTACTAAAGCAAAATTATTCATGTCACTTAAAAAAATTGAAGTTTTAACCACTTTATCTAATGAAGTACCTGCAGCAGTTAAAATTGCTTGGATATTTTTCAAAACTTGGTGGGTTTCTGCCTCAACACCTCCTTCTATCAATTCTCCAGTAGAAGGGTCTAAAGCAATTTGTCCACTTACGAATAAAATACCATTTAATAAAACAGATTGATTGTATGGTCCAATTGGCGCAGGAGCATTAGTTGTATTAATAATTTTTTTTGCCATTGAGTAAAGATTAAAATTTGCAAACAAATATACAAATAGTGCTTAAAGTAAGGAATGATTTTGCGATTTTTTGTGTAGGATTATTTTTTTTGTAATGTTTTATGGCAAAATAGAGGCTAATATAAATTTTACTTTATATTTTTGGCAAAGAAAGTATGTGGACTAAAATAGCAAGAATAATAATACGCAAAAGAATAATAATCTTAATTTTTTTAGGATTAATAACTGCATTTATGGCCTATTTGGTTCCAAAAAATCAGGTTTCATACGATTTATCCAACCTTTTACCTAAAACAGATTCTACAGCATATGCCTTTAAAAGTTTTAAGGAAAAATATGGTTCGAACGATAATATTTTTTTGTTATTAACTGAGGATTCTAGTGTTTTTGAGTTTGAAAAATTTAGGAAACTTCAACAATTCACTCGCAAAATTAAAAAAACTGAAGGAGTTGATAGTGTTTTTGGAATCACTAATTTTCCCTATCTAAAAAAGAATTCTGAAGAAAAGAAATTTGAGTTAATTCCAGACGACACTTCATTGGTTAAAAATCAAAGTGAAGTAAATCAAATTAAAGAATTATTGTATAATCAATTATTTTTCGACAATATATTATATGTAAAGGACAGCAACGTTACCGTTTTGGCTATTATTATGAATCCAGATTCATTGATGAGCAATAAAAGAAACAAATATGTTTTAAATTTAGCAAAAGAGGTAAAAGAATTTAGTGCAACATCAGGAATTGAGTTTGGATTTACCGGAATGCCTTATGTACGCTCAAAAATTAGTAGTCAGGTTGAATCCGAAATATATGTTTTACTAACTCTTGCGATTTTATTAACTGCAATCATATTATTCTTTTTCCTTAAAAGTCCAACAGCAGTTGCAATATCTTTATTTGTAGTAATTTTAGCTGTAATATGGTCATTAGGAATAAATGTATTGTTAGGCTATAAAATCACTGTTTTAATCGGACTAATCCCACCTTTAATTATTGTAATCGGAATACCAAATTGTATATTTTTATTAAATAAATACTTTGCTGAGTACAAAAGTCACCATAATCAAGCAAGATCTTTATCCAGAGTTATTCGCAAAACTGGAAATGCAACTTTAATGACTAACGCAACCACAGCTGCTGGATTTGCGACATTCGCTTTAACACCATCTATTTTATTGCAAGAATTTGGCGTTGTTGCTTCTTTAAGTATTTTTTGCGTTTTTATACTAAGTATATTAATCATTCCAATTTTATATAGCTTTTTAAAACCACCAACAGAGAAACAATATAAACATTTAGAAAGCAAAAGAATTGTAAAAATCATCAATGGCCTAATTAATATTTCTCAAAATTATCGAGGAACAGTTTATGTTTCTGTTATTTTTATTACTGGAATAGCAGGATTTGGATTATCTAAATTAAATAATGACGCATTAATTGTTGACGATATTCAGGAAAACGATCCTGTATTAATTGACATGAAATCCTATGAAAAAAACTTTAATGGTATTGTACCATTTGAAATTATTATAGATACACAAAAAAAAGGTAGAGCAACTAAATTGAAAACGCTAAAAAAATTAGAAGAGGTTTACGAATTATTAGCCGAATATGATGAATTTGCGAAACCATTATCAATTTTAGATGTTATTAAATATAGCACACAAGCCTTTTATAACGGAGACCCAACCGAATATCGTTTGCCTCTGAAAAACGAAATGGGTTTTATTTTTGATTATGCCTCTCGCTCATTTTCTGGAAACAGCTCTAACCTACTAAAAAAAGTAATGGATAGCGAAAGAAAAGAAATACGAATTAGCTTACAGATGAGAGACGTAGGTTCAAAAAGAACAAAAGAATTGATGGAAGAATTAGATAAAAAAATACACAAAATATTTGAAGATACAGATTATACCTTTTACTACACAGGCATAAGTGTTATAGTTGCTAAAGGGGTAGATATGCTTGTTACTAATTTAATTTTCACATTGTTATTGGCTATTGCTCTAATTTCATTAATTATGGCAATCATGTTTAAAAATTTACGTATGGTGATTATTTCAATTATTCCAAACCTTCTTCCATTAGTAATTACTGGAGCAATTATGGGCTATTTTGGTATCAATATAAAACCATCCACAATTTTAGTTTTTAGTATTGCTTTTGGAATATCTGTAGATGATACCATACATTTTTTAGCAAAATACCGACAAGAATTAACACGACTTAATGGAAATATTAAACAAGCTGTATTAGTTGCATTAAAAGAAACTGGTGTAAGTATGTTTTACACATCGGTAGTTTTATTTTTTGGATTTGGAATTTTTATTGTTTCTAATTTTGGAGGAACACAGGCATTAGGTTTATTGGTTTCCTTTACTTTATTGGTTGCAATGTTTTCTAATTTAATTTTATTACCATGTTTACTTTTAAGTTTAGATAAATTAATATCGATTAAAGCCGACAAAAATGCTTTATTAGAAGAGGAGTTAATTGATGAGGAAGAAGATTATTTTGAAGATTTTGATGAGGAAAATAAATAAAAAATGAAAGGAATTATTTTAGCAGGAGGATCGGGCACACGCTTACATCCATTAACGTATGCAATGAGTAAACAATTGGTTCCAGTTTACGATAAACCAATGATTTATTATCCTTTATCCACTTTAATGTGGGCAGGAATTCGTGATATTTTAATTATAACCACTCCACATGATCAGGAACATTTTATTAGATTATTAGGTGACGGAAGTAAATTAGGGTGTAATTTTTCGTATGTTGTACAGCACGAACCTAATGGCTTAGCGCAAGCTTTTGTTTTAGGTAAAGATTTTATAGGCAATGATAAAGTTGCTTTAATTTTAGGTGATAATATATTTTACGGAACAGGCTTATCCGATTTATTAGTAAGTAAAAATAATCCGGATGGAGGTGTGGTTTTTGCTTATCATGTATCTGATCCTGAAAGATATGGTGTAGTTGAATTTGATGAAAATCAAAAAGCAATTTCGATTGAAGAAAAACCTTCTAAACCAAAATCAAATTTTGCTGTACCTGGATTGTATTTTTACGATAACGATGTGGTAGATATTGCACACAATATACAACCAAGTGCAAGAGGTGAATATGAAATTACCGATGTAAACAAAGTATATTTAGAGCGCGATAAATTAGAAGTTGGAATTTTAGATAGAGGTACAGCTTGGTTAGATACAGGAACTTTTAACAGTTTAATGCAAGCTGGACAGTTTGTGCAAGTTATTGAAGAACGGCAAGGTTTAAAAGTTGGATGTATTGAAGAAGTAGCTTATAAAAGAGGTTTTATTGATGCTGAACAATTGAATAAAATCGCCGAACCATTAGTAAAAAGTGGATATGGCGTATACTTAAAAAATTTACTTAAATACAATTATTAATGACGAATATTTTAGTAACAGGAGGATCTGGATTTGTAGGTAGCGCAGTAGTGGATAGATTAATTCAGGATAGAAATAATTTTGTAGTTATTGTAGATGATTTATCTACTGGCGATACTCGTAAATTACCAGATACCAAATATAAAAATTGGAGATTTGTGAAGGCAGATGTAAATAATTATCGAGATATCTCCGAAGTAATGTTAGGTTTATCCTTTGATTATGTTTTTCATTATGCTGCTTTAGTAGGTGTTTTGCGAACGCAAGAAAATCCAGTTAAAGTATTAAATGATATTGAAGGGATTCGAAATGTATTAAATTTATGTAAAAGCACAGGAGTTAAACGTGTTTTTTTTAGTTCAAGCTCAGAGGTGTATGGTGAACCTGTAGAATTACCTCAACACGAAGAAACTACTCCACTTAATTCGCGTGTTCCGTATGCGGTAGTTAAAAATATTGGTGAAGCTTTTTTACGTTCGTATCATAAGGAATACGGTTTGGAATTTACCATTTTTCGATTTTTCAACACCTACGGACCTAAACAAAGTAGAGATTTTGTAATGTCTAAATTTATATCCAAAGCGCTTAAAAACGAGGACATTACAATTTACGGAGATGGCTCTCAAACTCGTACTTTTTGTTATGTTGATGATAATGTTGACGCTTGTTTAAAATGTTTAACAGATAATTTATATGTAAATGATGTTTTAAACATTGGTGGAGAAAAAGAAGTGCAAATTATTGATTTAGCTAAAACAATCATAAAAGCAACTAACTCTTCTTCTAAAATTGTTCATTTACCACCTTTAAAAGAAGGAGATATGACTCGTAGATGCCCCGATAATAGTAAAATGAAAAAGATTTTAAACAGAGAATTAATCACTATGGAGGAAGGTGTACAACGTTTATTATCTAGCGAAATATTTAAATCTTTGCAATATGATAGTTTTGAATAAATTAAATGAAACTATCGAATATTATGTTCAATTAATCGAAGGTATTAATTATAAAGGTAATCCTGAAGAATTATATCATCCTATAAATTATATTTTACAATTAGGTGGTAAAAGGTTGCGACCAGTTTTAGTTGGTATGTCGGCAGAACTATTTGATGGAAATAAACAACAAGTTGACGCGATAGCAAAGGCTGTAGAGATTTTTCATAATTTCTCATTAGTACACGACGACATAATGGATAACGCTCCTTTGCGACGTGGAAAAAAAACCGTTCATGAAAAATGGAATACCAATATTGCTATTTTGTCGGGAGATGTAATGCTTGTAAAAGCTTACGAAGAATTAATTAAAGGTAATTACACTAATTTAGACTCTATTATACAGGTGTTTAATCAAACTGCAATTGAGGTTTGTGAAGGACAACAATTGGATATGAATTTCGAAACTCGTTCAACTGTTTCTTTAGATGAATATATCGAAATGATTAAATTAAAAACAAGTGTTTTACTAGGTGGAGCTGTAAAAATGAGTGCTTTGGCTGTTGGTGCTAACGAAACCAATGCTCATAAAATTTATCTATTTGGTGTAAACATGGGTATTGCTTTCCAGTTAATGGACGATTATTTAGATGCTTTTGGCGACCCCGAAAAATTTGGCAAACAAGTGGGCGGTGATATTTTATGTAATAAAAAAACTTATTTAAATATTTTAGCACTAGAAAAAGATACTACTGGGGAAGCAACAAAATGGTTAAGTAGTACAAATTTTGAAGATCAAGAAAAGATACATGCATTGTTAAATATTTACCAAACTTATCAAATAGACGAAGCTTGTAAAGCTAAAATGAACTTTTATTATGAACTAGCTTTACAAAATCTAAAAGATATTAATGTTACAGAAGATAAAAAACAAGTTTTTATTCAATTTGCACAATGGTTAATGAATAGAAATAATTAGTGAAATTTAAAAAAAAACATAAGCTATAAAATCAAAAAAGGTTGGGAAATCCCAACCTTTTTTGGTTTTCAAATAAAAACTATTATTTAAAATTACCAGGAAATAATCCGTGAATTTCACTATCGATTTTGTAAATTATTTTTCCCAAATCTTCTTTGTTTTCGGAAAAATTATTGGTATCTACATCAATAATTAATAATTTGCCCGAATTATACTCGCTAATCCAAGCTTCGTATCTTTCGTTTAACCTCTTTAAATAGTCAATACGTATAGACGATTCATATTCTCTTCCTCTTTTTTCGATTTGATTAACCAAAGTAGATACACTTGCGCGTAAGTAAATCAATAAATCTGGCGCTTTAATAAGACTATTAACCAAATTAAATAATTCCATATAATTATCAAAATCACGTTTGGTTAACAAATTCATTGCATTTAAATTAGGCGCAAAAATATAAGCATCTTCATAAATAGTTCTGTCTTGAATAAAATTTTTACCACCTTTATGGTAATCCATGATTTTATTAAAACGATTTTGCAAGAAAAACACTTGTAAATTAAACGACCATCTTTGCATGTCCTCGTAAAAATCATTCAAATATGGATTTTCTTGAGTATCTTCATAATGTGCATCCCAATTATAATGTTGAGATAATAAAGATGTTAAAGTAGTTTTTCCTGAGCCAATATTTCCTGCAATTGCGATATGCATATATAGATTTTTAATATTTAATGCTAAAATACTAAAATTTAGATGTTAATAGGTAAAATGAACACTTTTTTTCCTTGTAAAAGCACTAATTTGTTTTTATTTAAACAAAAATCATCAATTTTATCTAATGGAAGATTTATCTTTTTAGTTTCCATCAATTGCATATCTAATGAAAATAATTGATTATTTTGAAGGTAAATGATTTGTTGATTAACTATTTCTATTTTATCTCCATGGATATTTTTATACCAAAATTTATAAGTCCCCATAAAATCAAAACAAACTACACCCTTATATTTATCAAAAAAATAAACTAAATTATTTCGTTCAATTAATAAATCTGGGTTAAATGTTTCCTCTGTGAGTAAATACATTTTTTGTGAAACACTTTTGATTTTACCATTTTGATCGATTTTATTTAAAGTTTGTTCCTGCTCATCAAAAATCCAAAAATTATTATCTCTTGAAGCTCCAAAAGCCTTAATGAATGGTATATTTAGCAAATCCAACTGTATTTTATCATTAATTGGCGTAAGTGTTTGATCTAAAAAAGCCAACGTATTAAATGTATTACTGTGCGCTAAAATACGCATAGGATTACTTGCGTCAATTGCAGTTATTTCATGTGTTTTATCTTCAAAAGTAAATAACTCCTTCCCTTGTAAATCAGTTGAAATGATAATAGATTGTTTATTAATAAAATATAATTGATTTCGCTCATTGATATACATTTTTACCGTTTCAAAATTATTTTCGAAAGCAGGTAACAAAGTATTTTGAAAACTGAATAATACTAAAAATAAAAAATTAACTATCATAAGATATTTTTAAAATTTGATCCGCAATAATTCTATCATTACACAATTTTGGAACCTTATTTTGTCCGCCTAATTTATTTTTTGATTTAAGCCATTTATAAAAACTATCTTTTGATAATACTTTAACCTTTAAATTAGACAATAGCAAATTATTAAATCTTTTGGCATCGTAATCAGAGTTTAACTTTTTTAAAATTTCATCTAATTCATTTTCAAAATCTTCAATATTTTCGGGTACTTCATTAAATTCAATTAACCACTCATGATATCCGCTTTGCTGGTTATTTAAATAAACAGGAGCAACTAAATATTCGGCGATTTCAAAACTCATTTTTTCTTTTTGCAAAATTTCTAAAGCCTTCTCGGTATTATCCAAAACCAATTCTTCACCAAAAGCATTAATGAAAAATTTAGTACGTCCGCTTATTTTAAATCTAAAAGGCTTAACTGAAGTAAACTCTATAGTATCTCCAATAATATATCTCCATAATCCTGCATTGGTAGTTATTACCACAACGTAAGATTTATTTATTTCAATTTCGTTTAACAATAAAGTTTTACCTTTATAATTTTCATAATAATCCTCCAAAGGAATAAATTCATAAAAAATACCATAATCTAACATTAGTAAAAAATCGCTCACACCCAACTCAAACTGAATACCAAAAAAACCTTCAGAAGCATTATAAATTTCTAAATAATTAATATCAGGTAATAATTCTTTAAATCTTTTTTGGTACGGATTAAATTTAATTCCACCATGCATATACAATTCCATATTTGGCCAAATCTCTTTCATGTTTTTTGCCTTATATTTTTCAATCATATACTCAAATAAAACCAAGGACCATGATGGTACGCCTGATAAGGAGGTAATATTTTCATTTACCGTACTTTCAGCCATTTTTTTAATTTTCTCTTCCCAATTGCCCATTAAAGCAATTTCTTTTTCGGGTGCTCGAAAAAGATGTACCCACATAGGTAAATTATCAATAAGTATGGCAGATAAATCTCCTTGATAAAATCCATTTTTATCATTGATTATTTGATTACTACCACCTGTAGTAAATGATTTCCCTGTAAAAATATGTGTATCCTCTACTTGATTGCAATATATAGATAACATGTCTTTTCCTGCTTTATAATGACAATCTTTTAAGGATTCCACACTTACAGGAATAAACTTACTTTTATCATTGGTAGTACCAGAAGATTTTGCAAACCATTTTATAGTACTGTGCCAAAAAATATTTTGTTCACCTTTCATCGATCGATGAATATCAGCTTTCATAGATTCATAATCCTGCAAGGGGATTCTATGTTGAAAATCCTGAATAGTTTCAATACTGTTAAAACTATATTTTTTACCCCACTCAGTATCTTTAGCGTCATATAAAATAGAGTGTAAACATTCTTTTTGAATATCCAAAGGATGCCTTATGAATAATTCAATTTGATGAAACCTCTGTTTCATCCTCCAAGTCATTAATGAATTGATTAGTGCCATAAATTAAAATTAATAATTTTCATCAGTAATTTCATTCAACTTTACACAAAATGTTTAAAAAAAATATTTTTTTGGTAAATAATTTATGACTAATAAACAATTTATTGTTAAATTAGTGGGCTAGTTTGAATTAATTTGTCTTTAAATTGTTAAAAATAAATAAACATTTAAACTAATAAATTTAAAAATTTTTAATTTAATTTTTTGATTTTAAGCAACTTAACCTTAACTAAAGTCATTTCATGAAAACAAGATTATTACTTTTTACTTTTTCTGTTATTTTTTCATTCTTGTCACGAGGTAATATTTATACTGTTACTATTGCTAATCAAACTGGTTGGATTGGATTAACTGGTTCTTGGTCAGATGTTGTTGATAAAGCAACTTCAAATCCAGGTAGAGACACAATTGAATTTAATTTACCTGGAGGATCTAATATATTTAATTGGGGTCCAACTTTAACTTCTTTACAAGGTAATGTTTTTATTAATGGGCTTTCAACAAAAGATGGAAATCCGGTTGTATTCAATTTCGATTTTAGAATACAAGGGTCGTTGGTGCATATGTACGGTGTTCAATTTACAACAAATCTTCATTCTTTAACTATTTCAGGAAGTAATAATACTGTAGATAGTTGTTTTTTTACCGTTACTGGCGATGGGCAAAATGCGTTATGGCTGAATGGGGGTAATAATAATATAGTTAAGAATTCTGTTTTTAACACAAGTAAATTACATGCGATTTCAATAGAAAATGGAGGTAATCATTTAATAAGCAATTGTATAGTTTTAAACACAAATGATGTTGGTGTTATATTACGGGGCTCTGGTAATAATACAGTAAGAAATTGTAATGTTTCGAAGGGAAATCATAATGGTATAGGTTTAATTTCAGGTAATAATACTATTGAGTATTGTGAAACACATAATAATGCCAGAGCGGGAATTGTAGCTGATAATACTTTAGGAGCTTGTACTGATAATATTATAAGAAACAATAAAGTTTATAATAATAATACTAATTATTGGCTGAATGTATCTAATCAACCTAGTCCTGATCAGGGTGGTATACAGTCAAATGGGCCTAGAACTTTTATTACTAACAATTGGGTGTATGGTAATGCTGGTAATGGTATTTTAGTGAATAAATTGGCTAATGTTAGTGGTGCTTCCAATAGCGAAATTAGGAATAATATTATAGGTAGAGATAGTTTAGGAAATGAAAATGGAAACCAATGGAATGGTGTATTTGTTTGGGAGTGTAATAGTGTTGTTGTTGAAAATAATATTGTTGTGAATAATGGAGGAGGAGTTTCTCATGGTTCTTTCTCTATGCCTGATAGAGTTTCTGGAATACGTTTTCAACAAGTGACTTCAGGTAGTATTTTAACCAATTTTATTGGTACTGATATTGCAAAAAATGTTGTTGGAAACGCATTTGATGGAATTACACTTCATACTAGTGTATCTAATGTACTTGTAACTGGCAATGTTATTAATAATAATGGTTTTAATTCTACATATGGAGCTGGAGGAGGAATAGCCTTAAGAAATACAGTTACTAACTGTACTATACAGTCAAATCTAATAGGGATTCATCCAGACAATACAGATGGAGGTAATAATGATTATGGAATTTCAATAGAAATTGGAACTGGAAATATTATTGGAGGAGACAATCCTTTACAAGGAAATGTAATTGCAAATAGTAAAAATGCAGCTGGTAAAGGAGCTGGAATTTGGTTTGTTTTATTAGGAAATTCAAACAATAGTGTTTTTAACAACTTAATTACCAACAATGTTAACGATGGGGTTTTAATTGAAAGAGGGGCAAGAAACAATATTATTGGTAACCCAACTAGAGGAAATATAATTTCAAATAATAAAAATGGGATAATTGTTAGAAGAGGTTTAGAATGGAATAATTCTAGAGGTGCAACAACATTTGGAAATAATTTTAGATCTAATAGTTTTGTTTGTAATACAAATCAGGGTATTTTACTAACAGATGACGGTAACGATTTATATGGTAAACCTAATTCTGTAAAAACAATAATTGTAGAATCAAATGAAAAAAGAGCAAATTTTGTTTCTGGTTATGCTCCTTCAGCTAATGCTATAGTGGATATTTACGTTAAAGACACATTATGTAGAGTGGATTGTGATAACAATGCATCTCAAGGAACACTTTATGTAACAAGTGTTACTGCTGCATCTGCTGCATCTCCTAACGGATTGTTTATGTGGGAGTTTGATTTAACATCACCTTCAAATGTAGGAAATATTGTTAGAAAATCTAATGTAATCGTAATGGCAACACAAGCTGGTTCAAATCCAGTTCCTAATTCATCAGAGTTTTCAACTTGTACTCCAGAAATTGTTTGTATACCACCAACAAATGTTACAATTAATGGAACCAATAACGTTTGTACTGGTGGAAAGTCAGTTTTAACTGCAACTGCTAATAACATTACTGTTGGTGAAGATTATACTTATACTTGGTATAGAACATCTATTGCTCCAGCAAACTTAATTGTTTCTAGAACTAACTTAGACACATTAACAGTTTCAACATCTGGTAATTATTTTGTAGTTATAGCAAATACTATAGATATTGATGCTTGTAGTGCAAGTAATCCAACAGCATTTACATTCACAGTCGCACAAACACCAACTGATGTTAATATTACTGGTGACAATTCTATTTGTACTGGTCAAAACTCTGTTTTAACAGCTAATGGAACAATTGATAATACTGTTACAAACAACTATGCTTGGTATAGAACTTCTGTAAGTCCGGCAAATTTAATTGCTGGTGCTAATACTAGTACTCTTACTGCTACACAATCAGGAACTTATTTTGTTACTATTTCAAACTCTTTAAATACAGCTTGTAGAGACACCAACAATACTCCATTTACTCTAACTGTTAATCAAACTCCAAGTAACACAGCAATTAATGGATCAGATAATGTATGTACAGGTGAATCTTCTACTTTAACTGCAACTGCAACTTTAGATAACAATGTAACAAATACTTATGCTTGGTATCGTACAAGTGTAAATCCTGCTAATTTAATTCCAAACAATTCTACTAACACATTAAGTGTTAACCAATCAGGAACTTATTTTGTGGTAATTACTAACAGTGAAGACAATTCATGTAGAGATACTGTAAATTCTCCTTTTACCTTTACAGTATCACAAACACCAACTGATGTTAATATTACTGGTGACAATTCTATTTGTACTGGTCAAAACTCTGTTTTAACAGCTAATGGAACAATTGATAATACTGTTACAAACAACTATACTTGGTATAGAACTTCTGTAAGTCCGGCA